>Ga0172381_10003038_pt1 | contig 18058 bp, 22 predicted proteins | sample Leawel6488metaG_FD_119754 | JGI IMG/M metagenome (GOLD analysis project Ga0172381, IMG submission 119754) | Leachate microbial communities from a municipal landfill in Southern Ontario, Canada - Leachate well 64-88 metaG | ecosystem: Engineered > Solid waste > Landfill > Unclassified | place... | reverse complement strand
TTCTCGCCCCACTTGTCGATCTTGGAGAGAGGACCGTACTTCGGCGGTGACTTGCCCTCGAGGTACTTGGCGAGCACCTTGGCGAAGGCTTCGGCTGCCCCAGCAAGCGCCTTGAACGACTGCTCCAAACCCGTGGCAAACGAGAGACCGAGGTTCTTCCCGGCAAGCTCGAACGATGGGCCCCATTCATCAGCGAACAGCTTCTTGAGCTTCTTCAGCACCTTCTTGTATGCCTTCGGGTGCTTCTCGAGATAGACCTGCAACTGCGCGAGTTGGGCTTCCAGATGATCGCGTTCGAGATCCCGGCTCGACTGGAGATTGAGCTTCTCTGCTTCGGCCTTCGCCTCTAGGTTCGCCTTCGCCGTCGCAAGTGAGGTCTCGCCCGCTGCGCGTTCTTGATCTGCCTTTTTCTGGAGGGACGCTTGACGTATCGCCCACTGTGCAGCGTCGATGGCCTGGGCATCGCCGGAGGCAATCGCTTCTGTTAGAGCATCCTGCCGCGCCTTCTCGTCTCGCGCCTCGGTCTCTTCGCGCAGGATCTTCTCGGAGGGTGTCTCCGCGCCCTCGCTGAAATCGAACGTGCCAAAGGAGCCGGAGACTGTGACCTTCAGCTTGGCGATCGCCTTGGCGAGCGTCTTGTCGATGTTGTCCAGCAGTTTCGAGGTATGCGCGTCGAACGCCTGGAGCGCCTTGTCGCCGACCTTCGAGAAGGCGTCACTCATCTTGGACGAGTAGCCCTCGACCACGGTGCGCGCGTGTTCGAGCGAGGCGCGGAGCTTCTCGGAGATCTTGGAAGGCAGGTCACGCGACCCGAGCAGGAAGCCCTCGATGATGCCGCGCCCGATCGTTACGCCGATCACGTCGCGCGCATGTTCGCCAGCCGTTGAGCCGACGTTTTTGTTGCCCTGGTCGATTGCCTTTCGCACGGTGAAGCTGACGGCGGCGGCCAGGGCGACGGCGCCTTTGAAGATCTCCCACTTCATCGAGTTGATAATCGAGGTCCCGATCTGAGCCGCCTGGGAGGCGACGCTTGGCTCCATGCTCGCCAACTGGCCTTTGATCTTCGCCTTCAGATCCTGCGCCCAGCCGCCACCGAGCCGCTTCGGAATGTGGGAGAAAGGCTCGACGATTACGAGGGCGGCCTTGAGCGCCCACTGCTCCATCTTGCGAGCGAGATCTTGGAGCTTGCCGATCGTCCAGGAGGCGAACTGCCCGATCGCCTTGATGGCGGTCTCAATCCCGAGCACTCGGATCGTAAACTCACCGAGTCGGCCGAGGTGATCCATCTCCTTGTCGAGCCAGGCGTAAAGCTTTTTTACGCCCACGGCGATCAAACCGGCCGAGCGAGCGATACCGTCGGAAAGCGCCAGAATTATGCTCGCCGCCCTCGTGCCCATTGTCCGCTCGATCGCGACCATGGCATCCCAGAAGACCGCGGCGAGCTTCGTCTTCAGGATCGCACCGAGGGGCTTAAGCGCTTTCCCGATCAAACCGCCGAAGGCGACGACGGCTATCGACAAAGCGAGAGTCCAATGCCGCGCCCAAAACGAGACGTCTGTCAGCGTGTCGAAGGCGACAAGAATGGCCGTCGCCAAGCCCGGCCCCATTTTCATACCGAGCGCTTCCCAATCGATCGACATCGCCATGTCCGACAGAGCGCCCATGAGAGCCAATGCCACGGGGCCACCGGTCTTGAGAGCCGAGACGATTCCGTTTGCCATTGCCTCGCCGACCGCCGACCAGTCGATCGCCTCAAACCGCGACTGCAACCCCGCGGCGATTCCGGTAGCGCCTGCCCAAACGGCCGTCCAGTTGACCTTTGCGATGGCTTGACGTAGCGCGCTCTGGATGCCACGCCCGGCGGCCTCGATCCCTTCCCAGACGATCGCGAGCTTCGCGCGCATGCCCTTCGCTTTAGTGATCCGATCGATGAACTTCTGCGCTTGATCGACGGCGTTGGCGAAGGCTGGAGCGATCCGGCCAACAAGGTCACCCGCGAGGTTCTTCCAGGTCTCCCGCAGCCGCGAGATTGCGCCCGGAAGCGTCCTGCCGTAGGCCTCAGCCGAACCGCCGACCTGTGATCGAAGTTCCTTCAGCATGAGCTTCTGCGCGCCCATGAGATTGCCCGACTCGACCATCGACGTGATCGTTTTCTTCTGCCCCTCCGAGAACTGAACGCCGGCACGAGACAGGGCGGTGAGTCCCTTCACCGGATCGTTCAGAGCTCGGCCGAGCATATTCGACGCCTGGCCGAGGTTGACGGTGCCGCCCTTGGCGTTTGCCATCGCCACGCCGAGGTCGACCGTGACCGAGGCCGCCTGGGTAAAGATGTCGTTATTCGCGCCGACCTCGTTTCGAACGTTCTTGAAGGTCAAGATCCAGTTCTCGGCGGACTGGATCTGCTCGTCGTCGATGCCCGACTTGCGGGAGAGAGTCTCGGCGAGGTTCTGCACCTGGCGGGCCGTGACGTTCGCAATCGAGCCGGTGGACTTCAGAACCGCATTCGTCTGCGCCGTCGCCTTCTGCTGATCCATCAACTCCGCGACGCCGGTCTTGAACGCCCCGGAGGCCACGCGCCATGCCTTGTCGAGACCACGCACGGCGAGCTGCCCAAGCGCGACGCCGGCAGCCATCTTCTTGACGGACGGGCCGATGCGATTCAGCGCACGCTCGGCGGACTTCGAGTCCCCCAAAATCTGGATCTCCAATTTCCTAGCCAAGGCGGATTACTCCTAGAGGTTGCAACCACGCTGCGCCGTCCCGAGACGCGCTGGCGGGCAAGGCGGGTACCACGCAGTCGCAGAGCGCAGAAGCGCAGAGAGCGGGGCGCTGAGTCTTAGCCTGTTTCATTCCGATTTAGGTAGTGCGTCGTGCATGGATACGTAGGCGTAGAGGTCGATCGAACCCATGTCGCCGGGTCGCAGGTGATAGAACTGGCCGAGCCAGGGCTGCCAGAGGATCTCCGGCAGCCATGCGGCTAGGCGGGGGTCGCGTCCTCCGAGGATGTCGCTGGCTTCTGAGAGGGTGCGCCGGCAACGGTAAGCGGCTTCGTCACCGCGGCGGGCGCGCTCTCTGGGGGGATCTCCTCTTCCTCCTGTGAGGCCTCGATCATCTCGAAGTCGTCGTTCTCGATGTCGAGGTCGTAGACGAAACGCTCGATCCGCTCAACATCCCAGTCGGGGTGCTTGGCACGAACCGACGTCGCCATGAGGCCGACCAGCATCGAGCCCGAGCGAAGAGCCGGGTCACCCGACTTCGCCAACCGCTCGTACTCGAAGATCGGAATGCGCGTAATGCGCTCGGTAAGGACGATGTCCTTCGGGTGCCCCACAGAGAGCGTGAAGGGGAAGAACTCGCCCTGCCACTTGAAGCCGTCCTGCGGCTTCGGTTGATCGGTCATCTTTCTCCTCTCAGAAGTTGAGCCGGTCGAGCATTCCTTCGATGTGCCGCTCGACCTCATCGCGTTTTGATTCGAGTCCCGGTAGGAACCCGGTCTTGAATTGGAACGTGCCCCAGTCGGGCCGCTTGCCAGTCGTCTTCCGGAGCCTCTGAACTACCGAGACGCCGCGCTGCCGTACGCTCACTCCAACGCCCGCGGCCGAGCGGGTGCTGTAGGGCGCGAGCCTTCGCTCAACCTCAGTCGCCACGATGCGGCCGCCTTCGCGCAGCTCGCGTCGCAGTTCACGCTTGATCTCCTTGCCTGCGTGATCGCAGGCGCGGACGAGTTCGCGCGCGCCCTCGAGACGTACGGCACCGCTCGGCATTAGGTGATGACCTTGGTGATCTTGCTCTGCGCCTTGAAGCTGATCTTGACTTCGGCGAGATCACCCATCTTGCCAGCGAGCGGCGAATACTCGCGCAGGCAGCACGTCGCCGTCCAACTCGGGTTGGTATCGCTTACGGCGTCCGAGGTGGGCGAGACAAGCACGGTGAAATCCGTGCCGTTCATGAATAGTGGCTCGAGCACGTCATCGACTGACGACGCATCGAAGCTCTGCCTGAGCGTCGCATCGAACGAGCCCGAACCGAGCCCCTGGGCGGAGTGCTCGTTGTCGTCGCCGGAGGACGTATCCTCGACGTCGGCGAATGCCCGCTTGACTTCGACCTCGCGGACGGCCGTTGAGATGTCCACGCCGTTGACGGTCAGCTTCGGATCGTCGATGACGTGGGAAGAGATCCTGGTCATGTGTGTGTTTCCTCCTCGGGCCTGCTGGCCCGCCTAGTGATTGGTGGCGTCGGAAGAGGGGTGATGCCGCGTCGCGCCGGGGGCCTGCGCGACTTCGGCGCCGCCGCCGGCTCGGCCAGCGCCAGAGTCCCGGACGCGAAGTGCGCTTGCTCCTGCCCAGGCGTGAAGTTGTACTCAAAGGTCTCGCCGGTCTTATGGCCGCACACGTCTAGATCGCCGGTTACCCGGTATGTCTTGGACAAGATACGATCTCCTCCTAAGATTCGGATTCGTCGTCTGTATTTGAGGCGTGAACATCGACCGTCCACTGCACCGCGAGCAGCTCGGCTCCGGCGCGAGATACGAAGCGGTAACCCGAGCATGAGCGCACGAAAACCACGACCGCCAAACCGCCCAGCGTCTTGTCGGTCTCGATCGCCTTCTTCACGCTCGTTGCTCCGTTCCCCATGAAGTCATCGAGAACAACTTGCGCGGCCTCCTCGATCGACGTGCCGGCGAGCGCCTCCACGATGAACCGGCGGTAATCCGTGCCTTCGGATTCTGTGTAGTCGACATCGTCGGGATAGACCCAGAGCGTCGGTCCCGTCGGTGCGCTGATTAAGTAGTCGCACACCTGTGCTGTCGTGATCGCAGTGCGAAGGTTCGTCGCGATGCCTTTGCGGATGTCGGTGACGATGCTCATGCGACCAGCGGGCGGATGAAGGATTGGAGGAGTTGGTAGACGTCTGGATCAGTGCGCAAGATTCGCACGGCTGCGCCTTCCGGCCCGAGCCCGACCACGCCGAGCGGAGCCGAGCGGCCACGGGTGAGGTAGCGACCGGCGAGTAGTAGACAGGCCATCTCGATCTTTGACGGGACTGTCTCCCAACCGAAGATACCCACGATCTCTACGGAGCGCGGGTACTCAACCGGCAGGGGGTGCGAGCCGCGCGGGTGAATCCTCAAGCGATCGTATGGCGCATCATCGCTAGCGGCGTTCAGCGGTTCGAGTACGTAATCGGTATTCCGAGTAAGAGCCGTTTCGGCGGTGCCGTCGCCGTCACAGTCAAGCTTTACGGATGTGCAGGTGGCGAGATCGTCGATGTCGAGCACGTTCGGCTCGATCGGAGAGAAGTAGCGCGTCTCGTCATTCGTGGGGTCGGCGATGTAGAACTTCCGGCCGGTCGCATCCTCGATATCGCGCGATGCGGCGGCTATTACGCGGTCGATATCTTCGTTCGCGAACGTCGTATCAGTCAATGTCTTCGACGCTTGGAACTGCGCCCGCGTGATGTAGTTCTCGGCGGCCATCTACTTCTTCTTGCGGCGCGGGGGAGTTCGTTTCTTGGAAGGAGCCGGCGGCGTCACGCGCTCGCGCTTCTCGCCGGGTACCGCCGTCGCGGTCTCGAATGCAGCCAACTCTTCCTCGACTGGCTTGAAGAACGTCTCGCGGCCCTTGAGTAGAACGTGACCTGCGCGGACTCGTGTCTTGTTGGCACGCACCATGTAGCGAGTGCCGTCAATAGTCGTGGCGAATGAAGTCGTCGCGACGAACATCTGATCTGGGTTTGTCTTCATGGCTTTCTCCTAGTCAGAGGGGAGCGCCGAAGCGCTCCCCTCTTGCCCTGGTTTGTGTTGCCTTACGAGCTCTTGACGTTCAGGAGCCGGAAGGCGTTGTCGACGAGGATGACGCCGGCGTTCCGCCAGTAGGCGTAAAGCCCGCGCTGGCCTGTCGGCCGGTGGTTCGTGCCGACGAGATGCTGCACGAGTTCGACCGTCATGCCGATGCGATCGACAATCAGGTAGCCCTTGCCGAAGTCGCCATAGAGCAGGATGTCCTTCCCGTCCGCCACGGTCGAGTCCATGAACGAGGACTCGTAGGCGGGCTTGCCGAGCAGACGCTCGTCGAGGCGCCCGTCCGGGTTGTCGCCGAGTCCGAGCGCCAGGTTGCTGATCCAGAGATCGGCACCGCCCGACGTATCGAACTGGCGAATGAGGTCGTAGATCGACCCTTCGCCCATCCACTTCGCATTCGGCCGGAAGCGCGCCGGCAGCGCCTGCTTCAGCGAGTAGACATCCGCCACGGCGAAGGTGGTCGCAGCCGCGGTGTCGACGACGCTACCCGCGTCGAGCCCGGCTACGACGCCCTCGGGCGTGTTCGATGCTGACCCGAGACCAGTGACGAACTCCTCGGCCTCGAGTGTGTCCTTAGCGTCCTGGAACATGGTCGCCATCTCCGACTGGAATGCCGACCAGTCCGAGCCGATTTCGATCGAGAATGGCACGAACACCTGCGCCTTCTCGACTGCGACCTCGGGCTGCGCGAGCGTCGGGGTGTCGTCCGAGGCCTCGGCGGCCTCTGCCCCATAGCTCGCGGTGACGCCGGCTGACGAGACGCCCTTCCAGGTATCGGTACCGACGATGGTCTCCTTCCGCGCGATGGAGCGGATCGGGTTGAGCGCTCCGTCGGAGGTCGGGATCACTGTCGGGTCGAGCATGAACGGCACGGCGTAGCCGCCCGAAGCGTCCGTGAGACTCGCGGCACGCTCGAGCAGGGCTGCCTCCTCGCTCTTGAGCGGACGGCCGGAGATGGCCTTGCCGAAGGCGGCACGGTACTCCGGGCTTCCGGTGACGAGCAGGTGACGGGAGAGCTTCCCATCCTTCGTGTCGACCGTCTCCAACATGCGATCGATGTGTGTCTTCACCTGATCGAGGTCCGCCCGCTCGTGCGGGACGCTCTTCAGGCCATCAACCACGAACCGCGCGCGGTCGCGCAGCTCATGCCCCATCCGCTCGGGATCGTTGGAGTTCGAGCGGATCGTCGTCAGATCGAACGGGTTGTCCGGCTTCTGACTCGTGCGGAACGTCGCGCCGGGCTCGATCGCCCGCTCGTTCTTCGCGGACTCTCCGATCTGGGCACGCCTCTGCTCAGCCTCGGTGATGTCGCGCTCGTGCATTGCCCGCTCGGTGAGCAGGGCATCCCACTCGGCCTTTTCGTCGTCGGGCAAGGCCTGACCTTCGTGGGCGGAGTCGAGTCCCTCGAGCGATGCGTTGATCTCGCGGAGCCTGACCTGCTTCTCCTCGACGGTCCGGTATTCGATGTCACCCATGATGGGTGCCTCCTTACTACGGGTTTTGTCGGGATCGCGGACGGCAGCCGGTCGGCTGCTTTCGCGGCTCCCCCCGTCGGAGTGGTCTGCACCGGCTCCGTCGTCCGGGAGTGCTTCGTCCTTTGGAGTGGTGGCCCGTCCAGGCTCCGGCTCCGAAACTTGTTTTGTCAGGCGCGCGATCGTCTCATCGAGAGTCGCTACGCCGTCGATCATGCCCTCGTCGAGCGCCTCGGTCGCCATGACCATCCGGCCCTGACCGAAGCCAGAACGGACGGCTGCGACCTTCACGCCACGACCTTTCGCAACTGCCTTGAGGAACATCGCATAGTACGAATCGACGCCCCTCTGCATTTCTGCGGCTGCCTCCTCAGAAAGCGGCTCGTACGGGTTGCCTTCGACCTTGTACTTGCCAGCCGAGATCAGCGTCTTATCGATGCCCATCATCTCCATCGCGGCCGAGATGTCCTCATGCGCTATCCAGACGCCGATCGAGCCGACCTCGCCGCTCGGCGTGGCGATCACTTCGGTTGCCGCGCTCGCGATCCAGTAGGCAGCCGATGCCGCCCAGGTATTCGCGACAGCGATGATCGGCTTCGTATCTCGCGCTTCGAGAATCTCCGCTGCGAGTTCGGGCACGAGACTGACCTCACCGCCGGGCGAGTCAATGTTGAGCACGATCGCCTTGACGTTCGGGTCGGCCATGGCCGCACGAAAACCAGCGAGGAAGCTCTCGACTGAAACCAGCCCGCCGCCGCTTGAGTTCTCGATGATCGCCGTTTTCGGAACGATCACGCCGTAGAGATCAAGTACCGCGACGGGATTCTCGATCGTTTGACCGTCTTCGGGATTGAGATCGAGGATGGTCTCGCGCTCAGACGGATGCCCGCTGATCCGCTCTGCAATCTCCTCCGGCGTCGGCCGGTAGCCCGACGCGCGCTCGCCGATGATCGCCTGAATGATCGCGAGCGTTTGGGGGTGGACCGCCCAACACGCGCCGCCGACAAACTCGACTGCGCGGTCGTAAGTGCGGTTTGGATTACCGACTCGCTCGGGCGGGAAGTCATCGGTCATCGAGCGCACGCCTGCGGTCGCGCCCTCGTATGCCGGGAAGGTGACGGGGCCGAACTCGGCAACAGCCGCTTCGGTGATCGTGCGTTCGGGTATGCCCTCGGGGTTATAGGCCGAACGGCCCGGGTGACGGTCTTCGTCCATTCGCAAGATGCGGAAACGGAACGAGGCGCCGTAGAGTCCCTCTCGTAGGCCCGGGACGAGGTCGCGGTTGTAGGAGGTATCGAGCAACGGCACCTCGTAGTACGCGCCCTTCGCATCCTCCCTGAGTAGAGCGATCGGCCCGAGTACCTTCTTGCCGAACTGATGATCGAAGCCGTGTTGGAAGAGGACTCGGATCTTGTTTGTGCCCTCTTGGAACGTCTTCTTGAATGCGCCGGGGGCGAAGCGCTCGAGGAAATGCCCTTCCCATGACGAGTTAATCTCGGCCCATTGGTTGAAGACGGCGAAGTGGCCCGAGAGTAGGCCAAGCGAATTGCCATCGGGCGCCTCGCGGAGCTCGATGCCGGGATAGATCATCCGCACGAGACCGTCGCGCGGCGGATCAGCGTGCTTCTGTGCGGACATCAGTGAATCTCCTTTTCTCGGGCAACAAAAAGCCCGCGTGCGGCGGGCTTGGTATCTCGGATTGAGCGCTGCCTCATGGCATTGGTTGACCGTCTAGGGACTTGACCGCTGACGGGTCATCCGCCAGCGGATCTTCAGGTCTGGGCGGTTGGAGCTGGACAGAGAAGAGGCCGGAGTGCTTGAGCAGCGAGAGATCGTCAGCATCGACAGCAGCTACTACAGACTCAGCTTCGTAGCCAGCATCCGTCAGTGTGCGAATCGTCTGAGCGCGGCGGTAGAGGATCTCCGCCGAGTCCTTCTGATCCTCCTGCAAAGCCGGAATGTCGCGGTCGTCGTACCAAAGCTCGGAGGTGCCTGGTGCGTCAATGATTCGCGAGACTGAACCAGCGAAGTTCCGCCAGAGTGGGCGAATGGTCATGTCGGCGAAGCGGCGTCGCGCCTGGCCATAGTTCGAGTAGGTCGCAGCGGCGAGACCTTCCGAGAGGCCGACGATCACGGGCGGTACTTGCGCTGCCGCCGCGATGCGTGTCTCTCCCGCGCCCTGAGTCACCTTGAAGTCGAGTTGCTTCAGATCGGCGCCGACCACCGTGGCGTCCGCGCCCGGACCAATGAAGAGGGACTTGTAAGCATTCTCAGGTCCCTCATGGCCCTCGCGGATCGTCTTCACCCACTCTAAGAACTTCGTGCGCTCGGACTCATTGATCTTGATTACTAAGTTCGGCGTCGCGCCGTTTTCGAAGAACTTGAGCTTGTGCTTGGTCGTCGCTTTGTCGGCAAGGATCTCGTTGATGACCGGCGACAACCAGGACATGCCGCGGAACGCGGCTTCGGGATCGGGCAGTGGCGCAAAGTGGTAAATCTCAGACGGGCCGAGTGTGACGGGCGTACGCTGCGAGTTCCTGCCGCCGGGGTAGTAGATGTAGCCGATTACCTCGGCGTCGATCGCGCCAGCCGGATCGTTCGGTTCCGACTCCGACCCGAGGATGATGTCTACCCAATCAGGGCGCAGCCGTGTGATGCCGTTCGGCACGCGACGGCCGTAGTGATTACCGGCGAGATCGATGTCGAGCAACGCCCGGGCGAGCAGATCGCCCGTCGTCCCACCGGGCCATGGTATCTCAAGCCGTGCAAGACTCGGCTTGCCAAACAGCTTGCCGGGGCGTCCACTGGTGCGTTCGCGGAACTGGAAGCGCGCTTCAGAAAAGAGCGACATCCGATTGACGATGCAGGCGAAGACAACGCTGTCATCCTTAAAAGCCTGGCGGACATGGCCGAGGTAGTTGCCATCGATCGTCTCTTTGTCGCCAAGCAGGGTCTGATTCAGACCGAACGAGTAGGCGTTGCTGCCGTAGTTGAAGTACGACATGAACTCACTGAAGCTCAGCGCTGATGATGATCGTTGCGGCAGGATGACTCGCGGGAGAAGCGAGCCGATACGGCTTCTTACGCCCATGCGACGAGGACCTCCGCGAGAACCGGAACGTTTCGGTGATGCCAGCAGGCGCGGTGGAAGGCTCCGACAGCACCGACGGCGAGGTCGATCTTGTTGGGGCTATCGACTGCCTCCTTCGTGATGACCTCGTAGCCTCTGCGGTTGACGCTGACGCAGTTCTTCAAATGGCGGAGCAGCCGTTCATCGTCAGCCAACGTTAACTCGGCGTCCTTGAGCGCCTGGTTGAACTCATCGCAGGCAGGCCCCATTCGCGCGGGCTGGTTCGTCTCGAAGCGGATCACGACGTCATCGCCGTAGGCGGCTTCCCACTCCTCGGATTCCTGCCGCCAGCCGAAGGGGTCGTAGGCGAGCTCGCGCACCTCGTAGGTCTCCATCGCTTCATCGATCGCCGTCCGTACATCCTCGCCCTTGACGCGCCAGCCCTTCCCCTCCACACCTTTCGGTTTTTCCCAGGCGCCCACCACGAAGATGTGCGGCGCCTCCTCGACTGTGCACGCCATGAGGCCTGTCGAGTCTCGCGAGTAGGAGCCATCGAAGAAGAGCACCACCGGTACCTCCAGGCGCTCGGCGCGAAGCTCTGGCCGGCGCTCGCGGGGATCGTTCTTCCGCTGATAGATCACTCGCTCGAGCGCTTCGATGGTGAAGGCGCGCTTGCTGGTAGTGCGGCGCTGGTTCAGCCAGTTTCGGCGAAAGTTGTTCTTGTCCATCGTCGGGTCGTGATAGGTCGCGGCGATCGCGTCGATGTCCGTATAGTCGATGGCATCGCCGGAGGCCTCGCGGATCGCGGCCTTGAGCTGCGATGGCTTGGAGAGATCGTGCAGCTCGGAGGCTTCGAGGTGGTCGAAGTAGAGACGTGGATCGTCGATCTCGCCGCGGTCGATGGCTAGCGCGTACTGGTGCGAGTCTTCGGCCACGGAGCCCTCGCCGGGGCCGTACATCACCGACGTCTCGAGCGCCCACGGATCGGAATCCTTGCGCTTCGGCAAGTTGTTGAGCATCGTCGAGTGCGTCTTCTGGTGACGCTCGCCAATGAAGTGGTGCGTCTCGTCGAAATACTCGAAGGTGGTCAGTGCACCATCGCGAGCGCTTGGCGCCGTCGCGAGCGATTGGAGTTTCCCCGGCGCGGTGCGATGAACGATCCTGTCGTAGCCGACGTCGTAGTCGTTCGCGAGCGGGCCGCGCATGATGATCTCACGCAGGGTGCCATAGCCAAGATCATCCGTCTGCTCCTCTGTGTAGGAGACCATTGGGATATAGGGGCTCTTGACGGCGCGGCCAACGGGTTCGCCCTTTGCATAGACGTGTCCCCACGGTGTCTCTTCGCGCTTCTCCGCCCAGTGATCGAAACGCACTGGTGAGGTTGGGTCCATCTCGGCGGCAGAGATGAAGGCGGCGAGCTCGGTCTTTGCCCAGCCCTTGCGCCTCGAAAGGACTACACGCTTGAAACGTCGGCGCCCCTCGTTCGGGTGGCCCTTTGGATAAATCTCGTAGGCGCGGTAGATGACGAAGCGTTCCTCGTCCGAAAGAACTACAGGGTCGCCGAGGATGTCTCCGGGGCCGTGAACGCAGTGCGCCTCGACCCAATCACAGATGGCCGGCCCGAGAGTAGGCCAAGGCTCCCGGTCTAGAGCCGGGATGATGACACGCACCGCGCTCATGCGCTCGCGACCAGCCTTAGGCGCGGATCGGTTCGCTTGCGGCTCGGCGTCCGCGGTGGAGTCGCCGGCGCTTCATCGGCGGCTGGTTCGGCACGCCCTGGGATTGTCCAGCGCAAGCGCTGGCGGTCCGCGACCGTAGCGCCGAGGTTCGCCTCGGTCATCCGGATCTCGGAGAACAACTCTTTCGAGGGCGAGCGGAAGTAGAGGTCGACGAGCGGCGCGAGCATGTGCAACCGCTGCCAGTCCGTCGTCGAAAACTGCGAGGCCTGCGGCGAGGTCTTCCAAGCGCCATACCAGTCCTTCGTCGCCTTCAGATACTTCGCGGAGCGCGGCAGCGGCGGTGCTTTGACCGGTGTCGTGCCAAGCATGGTCATCGGCAACGTCGCATTTCTGCGCGCACGCTTCTCGGGATCTTTCGGAGCCGGGCCGCGAGCTGCCATCAGACCCAGACCTCCAACTGCTCGCGCCGACGCTTTGAACGGTAGATGTCCCGTGCCTGACTCCGCTCTTCATCGCGACCGCTCGAATCATGGAAGAGTGTGATGAAGTGGCTCAGGTCGACTGGCTCCACGAGATCAACGTGGCGGCCATTGCCGTGAAGCCAGCGCGAAGGATCGTCGAGCGTCCGGTAGCCGTTGTGTGCGCGATCAACCGTGAGACCATGCGCGGTGCTATAGATGCGACGGATCGCGCGGCCACCGTCGCGGACGTGGCCATTCTGCGCGTTGATGTAGAGCACGGAGTAGACGAGATCTTCTTGGACATGGCCGCGAAACTCGGGCGACGCTTCGATCCATTCATCGCCGTCGATCACGAAGGCGTAGTCCGCGCCGAGCTCGGTCGCGATCAAGCAGGCCTGCGCTCTCTTCGCAACTTGGCTCTCCCACGGTGCAGGTGCCTGCGTGATTGGCTTGCGCGAAGGCGCGACGATCACCACGTCGAGACCAATACCGGCGGCGGCCTTTTGGATCGTGTCGCTCTCGTCTGCCGGAGATTCGGCTGGCGCGTCATCAGCGAACCCGCGCCAGCGCCCGTCGAGCGCGATGAGAAGATCGGTGACGCCGGCGAGCGAGCGTACACAGCGATCGAGCGCAGCGAGCGGTTCGCAATACCAACAGAGTGTGGCGGCGATCACGCGGCCAGCTCCTTTCGCACCCTAAGCCGTTCGATTGCACTGGGATTCGCCGCGCCTTCCGGCCAGTCGAAGTAGCGCACCTCGATGCCGCGTTCGTGGAACGGCGTCTCGTCGAGGTAGGCCTTGCCGGTCGGGCCGGATAGCCAGACATCGGCGCCAACTTCGGCGGTCATGGCGGCGAGACGCTTGGACACGTCCGCAAGTTCGGTCGGATCGTCCGTCACGATCGGCCCATAAACGCGGCCGGTGGCGAGATGCGACTGTGTTACCCACTCGGGTCGGATCGCCAGATCGGATAGGAGGCGGTGGAGCAGCGCAACATTCAACCCGACGAGCAACCGCCAAGGTCGCTCAATAATCGCGATGTAAGGATCGGCCGCAGCGGCGTACTCCATCCGGAGGGTCTTGGCGATCTTGGCGCGCCAGCGCGCGTCGTTACCGATCCGCACACGGTTGATCGGGGCGTAGCGATCACGGTGATCGTATGGCACCGTGAGGGGTGTGCCGTCGGCTAGGCGCTGACGATTTACCCAACCATGGCGCACCATCTGAAACTCGTCGCAGCAGATGAAGATGTCGGCGGAGGCGATCTTTCCGATGACGCTCATGCCGGGGAGTAGGTTCGGCTGGTGACCGGTCGCGATCATCAGCGCTTCACCACCATCAGCACATCGTTGCCGAGATAGGAACGATCGATCACGTACTTCTGCGAGAGCGAACGCGCGAGCGAAAGCGCCCAATCGGGGTCATAGGTGAGACAGCGCTCATCCTTGCCGTCATAGAGCGAAGCGATTAGCGTGCTTGGTAAGTGCTGCTCCCAGAGACCCGAAAGAATCTCCCACGTTTCCTCTCGCGAGCCCGGAAGATTGAAGGGTCCGACGCAGACGATGTGATCGTAGATCCAGCCGGCGCCAAGTTCGGCGAGGTACGAACCATCCGGGTGCTCGGCCTTCGCTCGCTCGAGCATCCCCGGCGCTGTGTCGTATCCGAAGTAGCCGATGCCGAGTGGTAGGAATGTGCTGAAGCGGCCGGTGCCGCAACCGTAGTCGAGAAGGTCTTGGCCGGCGCGTAGGTCGAGATGACGAAGCACGGCAAGAAAGCGCTGTGCTTGACCGCGCTCCGTCCAACCCGCGGCCTTGTGGCTCGAGGCAGCCGAAGCCGCCCGACGCGACCACGCGACGGGTGTGTTCTCGACGACCTCTACCATGATTCCGTGCGCCTCGTGGTATCGAGAAGGTGAATCGTGTGGCCGCTGCCGAGTTCGACTCGCGCCCAACGATTAAACACGACGAGAGTGCCGTAGTGCTCCCAGATCTCTCGCAGCGTACGGAAGTCGCGAACATGCGCCGCGCTCGGATAATTCGGGACGGAGAAGATCAGCCGCCGGCCGGGGGGGATGCGTCGAACGAGATCGCGATCGTCTTCGAGGTGCTCGAGCACTTCGAGGCAAGCGAAGATCGCATTGCCGTCGATCTCATTGGATGGCTCCCAGATCGTCAGGTCGCACTCGCCGTATTCGATCAGGTCGGCCGACTCCTCGGGTGTGCTGCGCCGCGCCTCGGCCAAAGCGGCCTGCGAGAAGTCAAGGCCAAGATAGGTGCTAGAGCGCGTGACAGCATAGAGGGCTTGCGCGAAGCGCCCCGTCCCGCAGCCGAGGTCGATCACCGGCTCGCTCGGGCCGATCAGCCGTGCCGCCTCTTCATACATCTCGCGCCACGGCGATTCAGCGAAGGGAAGCATTGAAGGTGCCCCCTCTTCGGTCATCGCCACGTCGTAGAAACGCGCATCGCAGACCGTCATTTCGCACGCTCGCAAGGACCGCAAAGCACCATGCGTCCGTTCCTCGATACCCAACCGTGCCCGCGATTACAGCGCAGCTTCGTTCCACACTTGTCGCATAGCCGTGAGCTCATGCCGCTATTGGCTCCGGGACGTAAAGGGCTCGCAGCGCGCGTAGCGTCTTTGCCGGGTAGAAGCGCGCCAGCTCGCCCCACGGATCGTCCGACTCGGTCTCCTGGTAAGCATTGCGCACCTCGGCATAGCTATTGATCTGGACGCGCTGGCCGCCCGTGTTTGGGCTCTTGAATTCGGCGATCTCGAGCGCGTCGGATTCGCGATAGACGAACGGAAGCTCCTCACCTTTGCCGAGCCGAAGCGCGCGTTTCACGCTGTCTCGCGTCGATCCGTCCATTCCGCTGCGGCGCACTTCATTCGCCGGCCGGAAGCCGCACTTTTCGAAGAACCGAAGCGGCCAGACCTTAATCCCGTCGCCGCCGGCATAGGTGATAAAGAGCTTTGCGAGCTTCACGCCATCCTCGCTCACAATGCTTGAGCGATGGAACGCCGAGATCACATCACCATCCGGAAGTGACCGGACTATCAGGTCGGCGGTTACCAGAGCCCCCGAGTTGAACGGCACGACGTAGTCGACACCCTGCTCGGCGGCATATAGATAACCGTCGTTCAATTTCACGCCGAGCGATGCGTTGCCTTGCTCGATCAACGCGAAGCCGTGTGCCTCGGCCACCGCGAGATTCGCATCGTCAGCGATCACACAAGCATCGGCCTCGACCCCGCGCTCGCGGAGCTCATCACAAACACTGGCGAGGTGCCCAAGTGCGATCGCGGTGCGATCGAAACGGCGAAAGCACGGCACGATAAACCACAGACTGGGACGTTTCATGCTCGTCGCCCCGCTCGGGAGCGGACGCTGGCTGGCCAGAGGTGTTCCCGATGAAGCTCGGTCACAAACAAAGCGCGATCATGCAAAACGACCTTGCTCCGCGTCTTCGGCAGGAGGATCTTCTCAACCTCAAGGTCAATGATCGCGGGCGGGAGATCGCGCAGCCGGTCGACGGTCGCGGTGATGTTCAAAGTGGTCGCCTCGTCTCGACCATCCGCAGATCCCACGCTTGGCGTAGGCGCCCGCTCGATGTGATGATCCAATGCGGCGCCCAGACGAACTTGAAGATGATTCGCTCCCACATCAGGCTGCGATCCTTCCCCCGAAGTCACCCGGCTCGTAGATGAGACGCATCAGGCGCTCGGCTTCCTCGGGCGTCTTCGCGCCGCCGTATCGGCCGCGCAAGATTTCTGAGACGGCGTGATGCCGCACTTCATACGGAACGTCGGCTAGGCGCACGAGTCGGTCGCCGACGCCTTTCGGCTCTGTGATCTCGGGCATAGAAAAACCCGCCGAAGCGGGCGAAGGTATTCGATTACGCGACGGTTAGCAACTTCGCGCCCTTGCTGAGATTGCAGTAGGCGCAGGCTACTCGGATGTTGCCAGGATGGTGGCGTCCACCCTTCGATAGCGGGATCACGTGGTCTAGGTGAATGTCGCCCGGTTTACAGTGCTTGCCGCAGAGGTAGCACGTTGAGTCGTCACGCCTGATGATCTCCGATCTAACCACAGGCTCGGCACCGGATGCGCCGCGTTTTAGCGCCTCACGCGCATCTTGGTACGCTCTTTGAGTCGCCGCTCTCTTTGCTGCGAGACGCTTCTCCATCTCGCCCTCGATCTCGCTTGCCTGCGGGTCGCGTTCAAGACTGGCCGCGTTGTAGTCAAAATCCGACACTAGACCAAAACGGGCGCGACATAGTGGAGGCGTCCGACTTGCCTTATTGGGCGCGAAAAGTCGCCTCAAGACTTCGACGTCTGCGACTGTAAGTTCCACAAAAAATGCCCTCTCGGGCATAGCACGGCTACTGGTAGGGAGGTCGGGTAGGGCTGACCTCTAGTGCGAGATTACACCGGCGCTAGGACAGAGTCAAGAGCGCCAGAACTGCCACCGTCTGCGGCGGGGGACGAGAGGTGGCTGGAGGATCGCGTTGATACGGATCAACGCATCGAAGACCGGCTTCATGGCGGTCATGTATGCCCGAGAGAACTCCTTCGCAGCCCGCTCTAACTTTTCAGCATCTTCCCGGTAGGTCACGGCCGCGGCACCCTCCGGTAGAGCCACCAGGCAACGCGCTCGCGGAGGATGAGCGGGCGATCCGTCCGCACAATCCATGCGCCTCTCTGCTTCTCGGCGAAGGACGTAACGACTAACCGGCCGTCGAGGTAGCGGGCGAAGGGTGAGAGCGTTGCCATCACGCGACCGCCCGATCAATGAACGCGCCGGGCCGAGTACCGGGGCTCGTGCCGCCGACGCCGCGAGCGATGCAGGGGATGCCGCGCAGCCGGCGCTCGTCACCAGCGGCCGTTGCGCAGCACAGGGCCTTCGGTATTTCCCGCTCGGTCTCGATCGCTATCTCGGCCATCTGGCGCTCGAACTCCCTCTCCTCTTTAAGCTGCCTTGCCCAGATCAGTATGCCCGCTTCGCCTAGCGGCTCTTCCCACATCGGGCTTCGATTCGACACCGTCTACCTCCGTGAGCTCGACCGGCAACTCCATCCCGCGCTCATCGAGCGCCTTCAGTAGTTTGAGTCGAGCGGCGGACAACCGATCTCGATACGACGCCGGGGCGATCCCGAGGATGCGTGCCGCCTGCCGCGTGCCGGCGCCAGCGGCCTTCAACTTCACGGCCTCGAGCTGCTTCACCGTCAGCACGTCAATGCAGAGCTGGCGGATCAAGCGGGGAAGGGCGGAGTAGGTCACGCTGGTACCACGACTCCGCCAGTCAGCGCTTGAACGAGTCCCGATCGTGCCTGCTCGTTGAGCATGATTTCATATGACTCGATCGGCGAGACGAGGATCGAGACGATGGTTAGTGGCTCCCCGTTCTGACTCGACCTGCTGGCGGCGAGCGCGATCGGAAGGAGACGTGTCGTCTTGGTTGTTGCGATTGGCTGGATCGGCTCGGGCGCTGGTGTTGGCGGTACGTGTGGTTTCGTCGCGGGGCTCATTGATGTCCTTTCTCGCTGGAGGCTGAAAACCCGTACAGAACAATTCCGAGG
>Ga0172381_10003037_pt1 | contig 18059 bp, 18 predicted proteins | sample Leawel6488metaG_FD_119754 | JGI IMG/M metagenome (GOLD analysis project Ga0172381, IMG submission 119754) | Leachate microbial communities from a municipal landfill in Southern Ontario, Canada - Leachate well 64-88 metaG | ecosystem: Engineered > Solid waste > Landfill > Unclassified | place... | reverse complement strand
TTTGCAATAAATTTCAAATATCGACGTACGTTTTCTAGACAAGCGATTAACCCGGCGAAGATGTTACAAACAAAGACGCTTGGAACGGCTACGACGAACACAGAATTAACTGTTTTGTATCGTTATGGTGGTGGATTAGATCATTGTGTTGGAGCAAATGAAATTCGTTCGATTGAAACTTTGATAATGGAATTTCCCAATAATCCATCTTCAGTTGTGGCATCTCAAATACGACAATCTGTTGAAATTTCAAACTCATTAAAAGCCGTCGATGGCGAAGATGCACCATCTGTCGACGAATTAAAGTTTTTGATACCTTCTGCAAACGCGTCACAAGAACGTTCAGTCTCTCGTCCAGATCTACTTGCAAGAGTATTTACAATGCCTTCAAATTTTGGTCGTGTGTATCGAGCGGCAATTAGAAAAAATCCAAACAATGTTTTAAGTACACAATTATTTGTTGTTTCGCGCGATTCAGACGGTATGTTAACCCTGTCATCAGATTCTTTAAAACTAAATTTAGTGAAGTATTTAACACCCTATAGAATGATAAATGATGCAGTTGATATACTCGACGCGCAAATAATAAACTTACAGACAACTTTTGAAGTTGTAATTGACCCAAACTTAAATAAGTCTCTTGTTCTACAACAAGTAATGTTACAGTTGAAAGAGTTTTTTAGAGTTCAACATTTTTATATTGATCAACCCCTGATTCTGTCAGAAGTTCGTAATAATATAACATCAATACGTGGTATAATATCGTTAAATTCTTTGACTGTGTCAAACGTTACAAATGTTTTCAATGGTAGAACGTATAATTCGAGTGTATATGACATTCAATCAAACACGATAAAAGACATTATTTTTCCTCCTGAAGGTGGGATTTTTGAAATGAAATATCCAGACGTTGATATCGTTGGATATGCAATTTAAAATTGAGTTTATCCATAAAGAAATCACATTATATATTTACAATATAGATAATGTTTAAAATTCTAAATGCATCAAAAGACACGTATATTACAAACAAAATAATAAATGGTGTTGCGTCCGTCAATTCAAATGTTGGAAAGGCATCCACACTCGATTTATATAAATTGTATGGCGAAAATACGTCAGGAAGTTTAAATCAACCCGTTGTTGAATATACAAGATTATTGATTAAATTTGACTTATCTACATTACGAACTCTAATTTCACAAAATAAAGTTGATGTTACATCACCGTTATTTAATGCGCAACTTGTTCTTTTTGATGTTTATGGTGGTCAACCAACACCAGAAAATTTTACGATAAAAATTTGTCCTTTATCAAAATCATTTGATGAAGGTAGAGGAAAAGACATTGTACGTTATGCTGATCTTGATGCATGTAATTTTATAACGGCATCTTATCCTAATAATACTTGGTTACTTCCCGGCGCAAACATGTCAGGTTCAGTTCCAACAGCTTGTGATTTTTATACAACATTATCAAACGTAAATGATTTAATTGCAACACAGTCGTTTACAACGGGTGAAGAAAATTTATGTGTTGACGTAACAAAAGCAATAAGTGCATCACTCTATGGATCTATTCCTGACGAGGGTTTTCGTATATCGTTTAATGATGTTATTGATAATGATAATCGTACATATTTTGTTAAACGTTTTGTTGGAAGAAATGCTTATAATGAAGATTTGCATCCACGACTCATAATACGATATGACAGTTCTATTCAAGACGATTCACAAATCCTGGAACTAGATTACACAAATAACATATTTTTATACAATTATCATTTTGGTGCATTACAAAATTTATCTTCTGGATCATCAACATTAACTGGTTCAAATTGTGTTCAATTAAAATTATTGACGCCTATTTCTGGTGGATATTATGAATTATTATTTACAGGTTCACAATATTCGCAAGGAATAAATAATATCGTTGGTATTTATTCTGCATCTGTGTTTGTGCCTTCAACCAATACACACGTTAAATTAAAATTACAACAAACCGGTTCAATTGATTTTACACCCGTTTGGTCTTCGTTAGATAACTCCGTCACATTCGTGTCTGGCACAACTTTAACGTTTCATGAACCGCTAAAGTTGTCTTATAAAGTAGATCATAACCAATATGTTGTTACAACGTCGGGAATACGAGCGACACATAAAACAAATGAAAACATTGTTATTCGTATCAATATTTTTGATTATACATCACCTTTAATTAAATTTGTAAAAATGCCTATTGAACTATCGGGGAAAGTGTTACGTAATGTGCATTATCAAGTTCGTGATAGTCAAACAGGAGATGTTATCATTCCATTTGATAAAATTTATAATTCTACAAGAGCGTCAAGTGATAACAAGGGTATGTATTTTGAACTAGACACGTCGAACCTTAAAAATCAACGTTCGTATGTTATCGATATAATGATTTCTACACAAGACAATGATTACATTTATAAAAATGTTTCAAATATTTTTCAAATTAATAACTTAAATTAAGATTATGTTTAACATTCCTACAAAAACATTTGATTTACCATCATTTTTGCAAGCGTCATTAATGGGGAATAGACCTGTTCGAGCTAATTTACAAGACGTTATTACATCAAATATAGAGAGCACTTCTTCGTTTCAATTTAGTGCTCGTGGTGCAGGATTAAAATCTAGTCAACAATTAAATGTTGACTGGTCACAATTTGAAAATCATTGCTTTTTAATGAGTGCAGAAGCTCTTGTCAATATTACGTTTGATCAGATCATAAATAATTACCCATTTGATGGTACAAAAAAAGATATAGAAGACTTTTTTGATCAATTGACGGGGTTTGAACGTTGGACTTTTGATCAATTTCCAAAATACAAAGGATCATTACATTTTCAAGGAACGACTCCATACTTTCCAAGTAGACCTGGAAATTGGATACAAGTAAATGATAAAGCAGGTTCACTTTTTCCAGAATTATCAAAAAATAATACTGGAAAAAATATTTTAAATCCTGACAATAAATCTTTTAGCATAGAAACACATATTTTTATACCACAAGAACAAAATTTTACTAACGTTATTTGTCAAAAAATTAATTCTCAATCTAATTGTGGGTTTACTTTATATTTAAATTCTGCTGGTGCTAGTGTCGATCCAGATTTAAGATTTGTTTTAACTTCTGGATCAACATTTTTATCAACCGCGGCAAAAATTCATAAAGGACAATATAATCATATTGTTGCATCAATTGATAAGACAAAAACGGCTACGTCTTTGTTATTATTTAATAATTTTGAACAAATAGCCAATAGTACTAAACAAATTACGTTTGAACAACTTGATTTTAACAATGAACCCTTATACATTGGAAAGGGTGTTTCGTGGTATGAAGGTGTAACTACAATAACTCCATTCACAACGTTGTCAGGTTCATTAGATGAATTTAGAATTTTTCATTCTCTACGTTCAGTAGAAGAACAAGAATTGTATCATCAAAAATCAATACCAGCGTCTGACGATTTAAAGTTGTATTTTAAGTTTAATGAGCCTCCACCTTTGCTTGTAAATGATATTTCAAGTTCCATTAACGCGATAGTTCTAGACAGCTCAGGTAACAGTCTACATTCATTGATTGAAAATTTTACTGGTTCATTACGAATTAATAATGCAAATGATGTACATTCATTAATGTTATATGAACATGATGATTTATCTCCTATCTTGTTTCCAGCGCATGCCGACATCGCTCTTTTAAATCAAAATTTACTAACTAGCGCTTCATTATACGATGAAGCAAATCCAAACATAATTACAAAATTAATTCCTGAACATTGGATATTACAGGGACAATCATATGAGGGATTTAATACACAATTTGGTAATATTCAAAATGCATATGCTGGTTCAGGATTGCCCGGTCAAGGTGAAATTGGTTCGACACATTTAATTTTATCATTTTTATATGTTTACGCACGCTTCTTTGATGAATGTAAAATTTTTATTGATCAATTTGAAAATATAAATCATGTGTCATATGACGATTATGAAACTACACCAAATATGTTTCTAACAAACTTGGCGCAACGGACTGGTTTATCTTTGCCACCTCTGTTTAATGACTCAACAATAGAGCAATATGTATTCGCCGAAAACATAGATAATCAAATAAATACGCAAGAATTATCGTTACGTAATGTTCAAGATGAATTATTAAAAAGAACATTGATTAATATGCCAAAGTTAATCAAGTCTAAAGGTACATTATACGCAATAAAAGCATTTTTACGTACCCTTGGAATTGATCCAGAAAACAGCGTAAGAATACGTGAATTTGGTGGACCAACAACAAAAAACTTAGATTTTGTTAGAGAAAACAAAAGTGAACCAAGCGTAATGTTACAAATGACATCTGCGTCATGTGTAAATTCTCCATTTTTAACTAGCTTACGCGTTGAACCAGGAGAACCTGTTATCGCAGGCATCTTTTCTCAACCAACGGACATTTATCCAAATGGATTTTCTAGTAATAGAAATGACGATTTATTAACAAGCGGTTCATGGACATTTGAAGCAAACTATAAATGGTTACCTAATTTAATTAATTTTGTAACACAAAGTTTGTGTAGAATCAATGTTACTGGATCAAATGTAAGTGAAGGCGGTGTTATAGCTAATCTAACAGCAATAAATTCTTCTGACGGTTCAACATTAAGTTTACATTTACGTCCCGGCTCTTCACCAACATCGCCATATAAGAAAATAACACTAAACTTAGGAAACGACGAAGCAATATTTAACTCAGAAAAATGGTACATTTCGTTTGGATTCAATCGACCTTTTGAAAATAATTCTTTGTTTACAGGTTCATATTTTTTGCGTGCTTCGACACAAAATTTTGGTCAAATTAGTCGTTTATATCAAACAGCGTCAAATTTTTATGAATTAAGCAATATTTCTGGAAGCAGTGAAATTAATGCATTTAAAGAACTTGGAACAAATGTTTTTTCTGGTAGCACAACTTATTCAAATATAACAACAAACGTATCCGGAACTTTTCTACAATTCGGACAAAATGTATCAATAAAGTCAGGTTCTGTGTTACACGAAACCGGTTCTTTATATTTGAATGACGTAATTAATGTACCAACCGAAGCTAGAGAAACACATTTTTCTGGATTGATTTCAAATGTTCGATTTTGGTCACGAGCTCTAACATATAATGACTTCATAGAACATACAAAAAATTATAAATGTGTTGGTTGTGAAAATCCTCTAATCAATTTTAATTTTAATTCAACAAGTTCAGGTTCATTTGAAAAACTACGTTTAAATTCAATATGGAATCAAGAACAAACACAAGCGTTATCAACGGCAAGTATATATTTCCCGACAGGTACAATCATTCTATTAGATCAAACACAAAATCAATTTCACCTAACGGGATCAGGATTTGAAATTGAAAAAGATATTTTAATTGGTGAAACATTCAATTATAGTCATATTTCTCCATATTATGATGAGTCTGCAACAAGTGAAAATGAAAAAATTAGAATACGTAGTGCAAAATCTTTCGATTTAGTACAACAAAATAGTTGGACAGGTTGGGCTCCTGTTTATCAAACACCGTCATACGAGAAAACAACAGACAATACAAATTTTGCAATTGAATTTTCATTAATTGATAGTCTAAACAGAGATATGATCACTATGTTTTCAACATTAGAATCACTCGGTAATATCATAGGTTCACCAGAAATGGCATATTGTGTTGATTATCCTGGTTTGTTACAATTACGTGAAATTTATTTTAAACAAATACGTGGAACAATAAATTTCAAATCGTTCTTTGATTTTTTTCAGTTCTTTGATACTACAATTGGAACATTCATTGAACAATTATTGCCCCGAAAAACTAATTTTAAGGGTGTCAATTTTGTTGTCGAGTCACATATGTTGGAAAGACATAAAATAACATATCTAACAGAAGAACAATATTTGGTACAAAACGATCGACAACGATTCAAAGATGTATTACTTTTACAACAAATAGCCGGAAGTGTCAATAAATACTAGTTTGTTAATGTCATCAATAAAATTGAATTTGATATTTATATCAAGAATTAAATGAATTTTTTTCTGTCTAATTATGAAGCTTCACAGTTAAATCAACAATTTAATGAAGCACCTGTTACGTTAAAAATTAAACCAACAATTTTTACAAGTTCAATTAATACGTCTCAAATAGATCAATATCGTCAAGGTGTTGAAATAACAACACAAAAACACTTTGATTTAGGAACGTTTAAAGTGCACTCAGGCGAAATTGGCCACATTTTAAAAAGAGAATATCTTAATGACGATCCTATCTTTCGATATGATCAACAACCGTTTATAGAAATTGATACATTTGATCCAATTGAATACATTAAAACACAAGATGATATTAATCAATATTCTATATACGTAGAAAATCATACATGGCCGGTCGTAACTAGAGACAGTAATTTATCTCTTTTATACGACTTAAATGGAATTGTTGAAATTTTTGATATTCGAGACATAATAAATTTTAAGCGTTCACAATCTCGTGGAATTAATGGATCAATTGAATTTGGAACATTTAATTCTATTCTCGGCTCATCAGAAATAACAACACAAGAATATTTTATTCATAACAATAATCCCGTTTTTTTTGATTCTAGCGAAAATAATACACTTGACAATATTCCTGTTGTAAACAATGAAATTACAAGAACAACAAGTTATATTGAACAGGAGTTAACTAAAAATTTGCCCAATTCACTTGTAACAAATAGTGACATGATATTAGCATTAAATCAAATTTTGACAACCACGTCAACATATAAAACATGTGATTCTTATATAGAATATAATAAAATATCCGCAACAACAGGTTTTGTTTATGATAGTGTTCAAGGTACAGGAACTGATTCACTTGCATTTGGAGGATTTACATTTTAATGGTTGCAACACCTAAAACTTTAAGACAACGACCTCAACAAGATATAAACAAATACAATTTGTACTATGTCGTTGATCAAAATATTGGGTTAACAAATATTCACAATAGACAAATGACAATATGTTCAGGTACAACAAGTCAACCTGGATTTATTTTAGACAATGATGCACCTGGAGCTAATCTGTCCGTTATTGACATTGGATTTACTTTTCAATTTAACAACAAAAACTATAAACAAGTACATATTTCACCTTATGGATGGTTAACACTAGATTTTCCGGGTGAAAGTTGGAATCATGGTGAATTTTTTAACTCAACCTCAGCAGCATTCTATAACGGTTGTAATAATATAGATATTCGTAACGATATGACGACAAATCACGTTTTATTATGTCCGTGGTTTGAATTTTTACGTAATTATTGTAATCGTAAAAATGATGACGATCCAGATGGTTCGGGCACCTACGTTCACGCCACAAATGCACAAATGTCAAATTTAGATAGTGAATATACTAAATTTGGAATGATTAATCAAATAACAAATACATTTATACCAAGATATAGCCCCGAACTAGTCGGCGTACGATACAAGAGAGAAAATAGTTACTTAGGTCGTAGATTAATTGTTCGCTGGAATTCTTTAACAAAAACAAATGGTATCGAGTTTGAATGTGTATTATATGAAAATGGAAGAATAGAATACAGATATTGTCCGTTAAATAAATTACAAATAAACACAGACACATATTATCATACGCCCGCATGCATAGGCATTTTTGGTTCGAAGACAGAAAATATTTTTCGTGATTTTGCGTCTGAATTGGTTCCAAACAAGGTCGGTTACTTAAGTGGTAGTTATACTTGGAACGATGACGGGTTTGGCAATAAAACAACGATTAATAGTGGAACGTTTTATACACAACAAAAATATGAACGTGGTGGTTCAATTTATGATGAAAATTTTCGAGATATTATAATATCTTCATTTACTAATATAGGAGCGAGTGGTGAACGACCAAACATATCTTCGTTAAATTGTCAACAAAATTGGCCTGGTAGGTTGTTAAATGGTGCAATGTTCATATTTCAACCACATACATTAAAAAGAAAAATTTTACCTCGTAAACAAATAAATGTAATAAATACAAACAGAATTGCACAAACAAATTCTTTGTTTGATGATAGACAAACTTTACAAAATACAACAACAACCGTTAGTTTTCCTTCTAAACTTCAACGAAACTTTGCGGGTAATACATTACGAACACAATTATTTCATGATATATTTGAAAATGATATAGTAACGACAGGCTCAAGCATAAATTCATATGATGTTTTTCAAAATACACAAGAACTTGAAAATTTTACTCAACAAAATGTACCGTATAATGAAAATTCACAAAATTTTATCATAGATGAAAATTTAAATTTCTTTCTAACTGGTACAAAGATTGATATAACTCCTGGATTTATTCAACCTCTATCATCAAAAGAACAAATTATAATTGAATTACCAATACAATACACAACAACGTTATTAACGACTGCCAGCTCGATGTACTACTATGATAATAGTATAAAGTCACTTACGCTTTGTAATGGAAATATAAGTACTTTGAATGAAAATCGAGCTCAACAAGACGTAGATCGTTTTGCTCGAGCGGAAGATTATATAGGGTTTAATCCTTGTGGAATACTTGTAACAAGCGGTACATATGAAGGTTATTTAAACAGTGGTTCATACGATGTAAATAGTTGTACACAAAGTAATAGTTATATTAACAAAACATTAAATGAACAAACGTACAAACAAGCAATACAAGCAACGTACGGTAATAGTGTATGTGTAAATCAAAATTTTAATGCAACAAATACTCAAACATTTAAATTACCTATTACACAACCATTTCTAATTGAAAAAGCAATAATAGAAATTAATATTGAAGCTGACCAAGACTGGTGTGGTGATGTTACTCAATATATTCAACCATTAACTATAGATAATCAAATTATTAGTGGTACACAATTTGTTGATGTAGGTGGTCCAGCGGTAACTTGCGCATTATTTCATCAATATAACAATTTAAATTATAAATATCGTAATTTAATTTTATCATCAACATTTACAACGATAACAGATAATACATCATCACATAATTTAACTTATAACGTCGGGGACTCTCGATTGCAATTATCTGTTTATGGGTTTAACGCAGTTGGTGCGCAGGCGTCAGCATACGTAACTCCAAATTCTAATTGGAACATAGACGACCAAGTTTTTACTACTTTTTCGGGTAGTGTAAAAATGTTTACAAAACCTCAAACAGTTGCTGGCTGTTTGGCAACAGTTCGTACAATTGCTTACACATCAAGTTCAATAATAAATCGTACTTTACTATCGGCAACTTTAGCAAATCCTTTTATAAATATAAATCATGTTGCAACGTCGCCTAACACTAGTGGCACAACGGTTAATATAAATTCAATAGCAAATTATGGAAGATCACAAACGGGATTTTTAGATTCTGGCCATTCAATTTTTGGAAAAGAATTATTAACAAATGCTAAAATTTCAAAATTTCAAAATAATTTTTTGGGTGCAGGCCAAGAATATGATTATTGGATAAATGAATATGGCGCGGTTGAAAAATTTATTACAACGTTTCCAATATCACTATATAAATTCACCGACAGTCCTTATCTAATTTATCCAAATCAAGATCTTGTTTTTGCGATCGCAAAAACAAGATCTGTTATAAACACAACAACAGATGATCCTTATTACACTACATTTGCTCATAACATAAAATTGATATCTGGTTCAAATATTAAAATTACATTGTTTGGTTCATACATTAAAGAAAATAAAGAATATCATAACATATTAAAAAATACTCAAGATGCAAATGTGTATGATGTAATTGATAATGAACCTGTTCTTGATCAATTCGAAATTTTTTCAAGAAAATCATCATTTAATTCATATACAGATTTATTTATGACGGGTACTCTTCAAACAAACGCAGAACGCACAAAAGCTTTTAATATTTGTAATGCAACAAACGATATAGCATTTGATCAATCACAAAATTATTCATATTCACTTACAAAACAATATGAAGTTGCTGGCATAAATTTATTCGCAAAACTAGTATCGGATAAAGAAAATTATTATGACAGTTATATTCCAGATATTAGACAAGTAGTAATATTAAACACTGGAAAAACGTTTGGTGCATGGCCAATTGAATCGTTAGCAACCTGGACGCTTTCAGATGGCACTGCCACAGACGATTGGATGTTAAGTTTTCCATTTGAACCAAGATATTCACAAATAAACAGATTAAAATATATGCCAACAGAATTTAGTATTTATGATTTTAATACAAGTTTACCATTGCCAAATAAAACAAGAAATATTGTAGTTCAACAAGGAAACGCTGTATGGAATTTTGATGTTGACAATAATAATTTACCCACCGGACTTTCTTCAAGAGATTTTGCAAAAAGCGCTTTTGGGTTTGGTGATTTTAATACATATTCTATTGATGGTACGGGTTATAAATATTTTCCACAGTTACGTATGGGTGTCGATGGATCGTACTATCATCCAGACATCAGAGGGTGGAAATATGGTTTAATTAATGGACAATTAACATATACATCATGTGTTTTTCGTAAAAATCACTATGGACACTTACGAGACATGCTTGAACAACGTCCATACACGGCATTTACAAATAAATCGTCTGGTCCTGTACATGTTAAGTTTATTAATCCACTAACGGGCAAAATAACAAATCCTGAAAATACATGGAGTTCAAATGTTGATTTTCATTGTACATCAAGTATGCCTTATTTTGATGGAGAATCAAAAAATAGACCTGAAATTAACGTTAATAATATGAACTTAACATTGAATTCATTATCTTATAGTGACAACAATATTACATTTCAATAAAAATTTAAATTTATGCAATCTCCATTTAAATTCATAACAAATCAATACAATGAAATTATTAAAACATTAATTTCAAGTGATTTCCAAATTGGAACAATAAATAAACAAACGGAATTACAGTTATTTGGTGGTTTGTCATTGCAACCAATTAGGTATGTGATATCAAATAATACACCCATTTACATTGCAGATAAAAATAGTATAGCTGAAATTGAAATATTAAGTTCTATTGCTCTTGTTTATTTACCTCAAACGCCTCAAATAGGTCGTGTTATCTTTATTAAAGATTACTCTGGACTGGCAACTACAACGAATATACAAATTACAACCCAACAAGGGAATATATTAATAGATGATGCATACACAAAAACAATTTTTAGTAATTACGGTTCCACAGTTTTATTTTGGAATGGCATAAAATGGCAAACTCTCGTGCTATTCACAGCGTCAGGTTCGATTGGTCCAATTGGTCCGACCGGCCCAACGGGTGCGCAAGGTGTGACAGGTCCAACTGGTCCGTCAGGTCCGACTGGAGCAACTAGCACTGTAACTGGTCCGACTGGTCCGACTGGACCGATTGGTCCGACTGGTGCAGCTAGCATAGTAACTGGCCCAACTGGTCCAACTGGTCCTACATCAACTGTTACAGGTCCGACAGGTTGGACAGGACCATCTGTGACAGGTCCAACCGGTCCGACCGGACCGTCTGGTGCAGCTAGCACTGTGACAGGTCCGACTGGTTGGACCGGTCCAACTGGAATAGGTTATTTTGCAACATCGGCAAGTAGTATTACTATAGGTTTAGGTTCACAAAATGTAACTGTCGGATTTGGATATGCATATGTAGCTGGAGCAAGAATTCGAGTAATCGCTACCTCATCGCCAACAAATTATATGGAAGGTCCAATTACACTAATTGATGAAGACACATATACATTTACAAGCGAAAACATTTCAGGCAGTGGAACGTATAATTCTTGGTATGTTACAATAACAGGTAATGTTGGACCGACTGGCTACACTGGACCGACTGGTTACACTGGACCGACTGGTTGGACGGGACCATCTATCACTGGTCCAACAGGCCCGACGGGAAGTACAGGAGCTACAGGTGGCGCAAATATTTTACAAAAAATTAGAACAGACGCTGGTATTGTTGGTAGTGCCACAAAAACATTTGCTGTTTCAGGTATTGCAGATTATGTTGGAGGCACACATTTAATTGTTTATCCACAAAACGAATCTGGTCCTGCAAATAAATTATTTTTATTAACATCTGGTGCAATTGACGGGCAGGAATTAAGTATACACCACGGCGGATCCTGGCCAGATGCTTACGAAATAACATTGAATATGGATATTTGCAATGGATTAAGTGGCAGCGTAATAAAAAGTTTGGCGGGTGGGGCGGAGTTTCCTGACACTGAAGGCATCGACGTAATTTTTTCTGGTTCAAATTGGTATTGGTGGCGGTTGCATGGTTACTCAACGACGCTTTAAATACTTAGATATGATATTATTTTATCACACATCGTGTCTGTAAATTTATGATTTTTTATAAGAAATTCTATTCCAAATCTAACAGAATCATATTTAAGATGCCAAATACCAAAAAATATATTTGAAATTGGCGTACTAGAATTTGTTACAAACGTAGCAAATGCTTTTTGATCATTGTTTGCATTGATTTTCCACATATCATATTGTTGTTGAGAATCAATTATAAAATGTCGAACTTTATTTTGCATAATTTTAACTTTTTCTTGCGTTTCTAACGTCAACATTGGAATTATGTCATCAATAGTTCCATTTAAAATAGCAACAAGAATATTGCGTTTTGATGCACTTACTGTGAATTTTGTTTTATGTGCAAGAACATAGTTTGTATTCTTAATTTTACAACGATTAAACATATCATCACATAACACAAATCCCTCTAAAACAACAGGATTTTGTACGTCAGCATATGCTTTTATTGCTTCAAACGAAAATAAGTCATATGTTGTAGGTCGAGGAATCATTGGATCAATTTGCCACATACCCATCACGTTTAATTCTTCTAACGTAGAATTGTCGCGAATGGCAATCAAAGTAATTTTTGTTTCTTTATAATCAACAACAATTCGATTTACTGGTGATGTTAATTCAAAAACATATGTATAACTTTTACACAAAGAATCAAAAAAATCTTTTCTTGTCTTATTTTGAGATGTTAAGATATTATCGAGACCTTGCATAAAAAGATCATAAAATGTCATATTTTTTTCAATATCACCGTCACTAATCTTTACGTCTGCTTCTGGAACGCTTCTGGTGCCCACACACCACTTCGAGAATAATTTGTCCCAATAAAGGATGGTACAAGTGCCATCAAGCTTTTCATAAACTCGGGCCGTTCTTAAGCAAACTTGCGCGCAATTGGTGTCTCCATAATTATAGAAACGGTTCATTGGATAAGCAAGAATTTGACATTCCCCAACGATAACGTCATCAGAATAATACCCTGATGTAGGACGTAAAATCAATCCACGACATTCTTCAGCAAGTTTATCACCATTCTTTGTTAATATCTGATCATAGTTAAGACTAAATTTTGTCTTTTTCGAGTCCCAATGAGCTTTTACACCATGTTCTTCTTTAAGTTGATTTAGTGTATGTTGTTGTAAATATTTTGTAATTAGTAATGACATAATTTATTATAACATACGATCAATTTTAATACACATATGAACATATACAAAGTACTTAGTACAATTAAATTAGGATAATGTGTAAATTTCGGCACATCTTTGATTTTGATGACACGCTTGTAACAATAGAAAATGCAAGTATAATCGCAATTGACAAAGAAACAAAAGAAAAATTTGTCTTTAGTACCCACCAGTGGACAACACATAAAGTTGATCAAGATAAATATGATTATGACTGGTCACAATTTTCTCGACTTGCATTAAATTATAAACCGATTACATCGACATTAAAGTTACTAAAAGACGTATATAAAGCGTATACTGCCGCCGCAATTACTATTTTGACATCTCGTGGTTGTCCAGTAGGTCCACAAGAATTTTTAAAAATTTTTGGAATGAACGATGTTAATGTTGTTGCTCTTGGAGAAAAAGCTAACAACGTTGATGGAAAAGCGTTGTGGATTAAACAAGAAATCATAGACAATAATTTATCTTATGTGTCGTTCTACGACGATAATATATCATATATTAATGAAGTAAAAAAATTACAACAAGAATTTCCTAATGTAATTTTTAATATTCAACATGTTACTTCTTAAGCGATTTTAACATTTGAAGCAAATGTTGATATTTTTCACCACTTAGTTTCTTTTGTTTGATCAAATCAAGCATTTCATCGTATGAAAGTTCTTTTTTTGAACCGTCATCATATGACACTTTAATATTATCATTATCGCTTCGTTCAAGAAGAGTAATTTCGCATAAATGTTGTGATAGTTCTTCACGTATAATTTGTCGAAGTTGATTCAATTTGATTTGCATAATCATAAATATTCCAGAAAAACAAAAGGCCTCAAAAGAGACCTTTATAATTGGAGCAGGTTTACTCATTTCGATTGAGCATCCCCTTCCTGGTTGGAAGGTGTCCTACCATTTAGACGAAAACCGCATTTAGATATTTAAATTATATCAATAAATTTTCAAATGTTTAACTTTTACAATAAAGAAAGATGACCAGTAATTTGATCAAGTTCTTCTTTTTCAGCAGGCCCGAACGCTGCGCACGTAAGTGTCGGAACCCCTGCAAATTCCGTTTTTCCTACATCAATTATTGGATAAACAGGAACATTGTTTACTTCGGCTTTTAGTATTAATTGTTCAAGTTCTTCTTGAGAATTACAACTTACAACAATCTTTGTAAAAATACCTTCAATCCAAGCCGCTTCATCTTTAGTTAACTCAACAATAAGTTTATTATGATCTTCGCTAAGATTATTATCAAGCAAAAATTTCATAGAAGCATGAGCAACTTGGGATGCAATTTTGCCCTTGCGCATATTTAGGTCACGCCTAACGACTATGACTTGTCGAATATTATGTTCCATTTTATTCTTCAACTTTCTTTGTAAGATTACATTGAGAAACCGCTAATTCAACTATTTCTTTTTCTTTTAGTTTTAACGAAGTTTGAACTGGAATAGATGTTCCAGGTAACGCATACATAACAATTATTTCCCACCACGTTGGAAAGCCATCAACGTAATCTCTTTTAATCATCGATAAATGAGAACGTAATGTTTGTAGTGAATTCCATGTAGTACCTTTTTTACTCCAACCACCATACGTTCCTTTTTGTTTAAAAAGACCCGTATTTCTATCTCGAATTTTGTAAGCGATCATCATTTTTCTTTGTATTGAGCTAAAGCCATGGTAATTACTTCTTTTTCTTTTAAATTTATTAAACCGCTGACAGGCAAAGTCGTATGAGGCAATGTATAAGCAACAACAATTTCCCAATTAACTGGAATTGTTTTAATCAAATTTTTCTTATATAATTTTTTGATATTATTTTTAAGTTGAGTTAACGTTGGCCAAGTATTTCCACGTTTTGTCCATTTTAAATTATTAAGTTTAAACAATCCAGTGTATCTGTCACGAATTTTAAATCCCGCTATCATGTTTAAACCCAAATTATATCAAGTTGTTTTTCTTGTTCGTCTTTTAAATTGTATTCCATATTAAGATTAAAAATATGTAATTGTAACATATCAATCGTTGTTTGATCAAATTGATGATTATACTCGTTCATAATAGAAATCACATAGTAATCACATTGTTTAATACCATCCCATAGTTTATTAACAAAAACCCAAGGACGTAATGTTGAATATTGACTCATAATTGTCAAACGAATCTTATTCGCCAACTCTAAACACGGTGTTTCAAATAAAATATCATCTTTATTTTTTAGAATTGATTCGATTTTTGGTGTGGTAGTTTGTGTTTCTTGTGATTCCATTATTTTTACCTATTTTTTATTTGTGTTAGCAATTGTTTCAAGTTGTCTAGAGATATTTTCAATCGCCTTAGTTTGACGTTCTTGTAGTTCTAGTGAACGATGTTGAAGTTCTAACGAACTAGAACCGTTTGATTTATCATCATTGTTTTGTAAGATTCCAAATATTATTCCAATGATTGCAATTATGATAGCAAAAAAATAAATTTTATTCTCAAACATTTTGAGATTCCTTAATAAGTTGTCGTTCATTCATAAGAATTTTACCCAAATGATTTTGTCCTTTTCCTCGACATACACCAAAAAACGTATCATTCCACAAATTTCCTTCAATAAGCTCTTGATCACCCGTTTGCAACAATTGATATTGTAAAAATACATTTTCAAACTTAAGATGAATCAATTGTTTCATTAAGTCTAGTTTTATTATATCCCAATTTTCACGCATCAACACAAGTTGACCAAGTTTCTTAGCTTCAGCAGGTGTCTTCGCATTTCGTACAATTTCTTGTTGGCTTTCATCAAGTGTTTTATGAGCTTGATAGCAATGTTCAACTGTCATCCATAGTTTACCGTTATAAGAAAACGTAGAAGGATGAAAGTTACTTAAGAATGCATTCTCTCCAACAAACCTATCAATTGTCATTTTGTGTTATAATCCTTACAGGAATTCCATACTTTTCACATCTAGCGATCATGTCAAGAGTACCAGTAGATTTATTATATACATCGTCATGAAATGCAACACATAATTTTATTGGATCATCTTCATCGTGTTCAATATCAATCATTTGTTGATTTCTCATAATACCAGCAAGTTTAACATTACCCAGCTTCTTATATTTTATCCAGTCGGCAGGATATTCACGAACAAGGAAATTTAGTTGTTTTGCACATTCACCTGCAATGAAATCGGCACCACGACATGCACCATGAATAATTGTTACGTCTTGTTCGTCAACTAGACCGGACAAAAAATTAGCAATCACTTCTATGTTGTTCCAAAATCTCGAACCACAGACAAGTATCTTCATGATACATAAATTATATCAAATAATTGATTTAATTACACATTATTTACGAAATTCTTCTATTTTTAGAATTTCATCACGCATACGCTGTCGATTAAGAAGATATTTGTCAGCAACAGCTTTACCGAATCGTTGTTCAATTACACGAGCTTCGATAACACACGAGCTGTACTCAAGTTCGGCGAGCACTTTTCGTCTAGAAATGTCTTCGCTTTGAGCAATTTGTAAAGTGGCAATATTTTTATTCAATTCGATCTGGGTGACAGCAAGCGTAGTTACCTGTTGTCGAATTCCATTTAATTCTTCTGTAAACTTTTTATTGTCACTTGAAGATGACGAACGCCACTGAGCGACGCTTGATAGAATCGCAGCAATTCCCAAAAGCAATGGTGCTGACGAAACTAATTTCGAAATCGCTTTTGGAGGTGCAGTTGAAATTGACATATATAAATTTAATTATGATATGTCGATGAAATTATTAATTATTTATTTCTTGTTTAGCCACTGCAACGAGCAATGGTTCAATCGAATAGAAAGCATGAACTTTGTCTCTAGTAACAAAACTACGAGATACGTTGGGCGTGTTGCCAGCGATCACCCATACACCTTCGTCTGTTACTTCCTCACAAAACGCATGGTGACTAAATTTCGTAAAATAGCAAACATCTCCCGGTTGTGGGTCTTTTGTAATTGGTAATTTCCACAGAAACCCCATACCAACTTTCCACGTCCAGTCTGTTACTTTTGCTCGTCTTAGCACCGCGAGGACAAATATTCCGCACCAGCTTATACTTCGCCAATTTACTGGTACAAAACCAAGAGCCTCACTAAAATACTCTTGTGGATCCGTCTTATCAATTTCCGATTGAGCTAAAAATATAATTTCTTCTCTTTTAGTTAACATATAACTAATTATTCTCAATCATCTCGAGAAGACATTCTTACGTTTTTTTGCGTACCCGTTTTACTTCTACGCCCACACAGACCCATTAACAACATATCGAGTTTATCGTCAGTAGTCATCGGTTTACAAGAAATTGTGTCGTTTTTCATTTCTTCCCTTTTCATTAGAACCCATAGTAACTACGTAAGACTTGTGTCACTTGAGCACGCT
>Ga0172381_10003036_pt1 | contig 18069 bp, 17 predicted proteins | sample Leawel6488metaG_FD_119754 | JGI IMG/M metagenome (GOLD analysis project Ga0172381, IMG submission 119754) | Leachate microbial communities from a municipal landfill in Southern Ontario, Canada - Leachate well 64-88 metaG | ecosystem: Engineered > Solid waste > Landfill > Unclassified | place... | reverse complement strand
TTCTGACATATCATCAGTATATCATCATAAACCAATCTGGCTACGCCTGGGGGAACCAAGTTTCCCCAAACCCTTCCTTGCAAGGTTACCTCGGGGCAAGCCCACGAGGAATTATCGATTAAAGAGTAAAAATTTTAAACTCTTTCTTTTTTTTGCCTAAAATTCATATTTTGTCATTCCGGAATTTCGTTACTACGAAATATCCGGAATCTCGTGGCTATGCAAAAAACATTTTATTGCAATCGTATTATAATATCTCATCGGCTTGGTGCGGGGATCCTGGATGTTTGCTGTGCAAATTCCGGGATGACAGGAGAAGATGTAAATGGAATAACAAAAAGAAACGATTTGAAACCGTTCCTTATAAATCTAACTTTATAGATCAGATATTCTTATATTTCCTAAATCCCGAAGAGCCTCTTCGCATTCTCGCTCGTGATTTTTTCCAACTCATCCGCGTCCATTCCACGAATCTCTGCAATCTTATCGATGACATATTTCACAAAAAGTGGTTCGTTGATTTCGCCGCGATGGGGGACGGGGGAGAGGTAGGGCGCGTCGGTTTCGACTAGGATTTTTTCAAGCGGCGTATTCTTAAGCGTTTCGCAGAGAAAACATTCGTCTTGGCTGGCGCACTTATAATAAGTTATGACTCCCGTGAAACCGATATAAAAACCCAAATCCAAAAACTCTTTCGCAATCTCGGGGCTGGCGGTGAAGCAATGAAGGACGCCGTTCCAGCCTGAGGTTTTGTAGCTTTTTAGAATTTCCAAAACCTCAACATAAGCCTCGCGACAATGAATGACAATCGGGGCATTATGGTTCTCGGCGATTTCAAGTTGTGCGCGAAAAGCATCTTCCTGCACCTGGGATGAACAATTAGGTTTTTTGAAAAAGTCCAATCCAATTTCTCCAACGGCGATGGTTTTGTATTCCATAAGCAATTCTTCGATACGCTTCAAATTCTCTTTGGTTGCCGAATCGGCGTCGTGCGGATGGATACCTACTGCGGCAAAAATATTTTCATTTTCTTTCGCAAACTTTGCGCTGCGCTCGCTTGATTTCATATCACATCCGACATTGATGATTTTTTCTCCGCCTGCATCAAAAAAACGCTCAAGCGCCTGCGAACGCATTTCGTCAAAATCGGGAAAATCGATGTGAGCATGAGTATCAATCATATATTTTTATGATTATTTATTCCTGTCATTCCGAGCTTGTCGAGGAATCGCTTCATGACATTAAAGCTATATTTTATTTGTCATTCCGGCCTCCGAGCCGGAATCTGCCAAATATTTCGCTATTATGAATTTATTGCATAACAACATTCGTATGCGATTGTTTATTCTAAGATATAATGGTTATTGTGATGTTATGTAGATTCCGGGTCAAGCCCGGAATGACAGAAAAATTAGCTGAAATTTATAAAGCCTTTTCGTCCTCTAATCTCGGAAAAAGTCCTTCGCCTTTTTTCACTTGTCCTCCGACAGTCAGACTGTCTCCGCATTGTTCGGAAATTTTTCTTGAGGTTTCGGGAAGAAACGGAGCGATAAGCTCGTTGATGACAAAAATAGTTTCTAGACATTTATAAAGCACACAGCCGGCCTTTTCTTTGTTCTCTTTGATGAGCTTGAACGGTTCGTAGCGCTGGATATATTTATCAAGCACGCCAACCAACTCGTTAGCATCTTTAAGACTGGAATCAAGCTCAAAGTTTTCAAAATGTTCTGATTTCTTATTCAAAGCTCTGTCTTGCAAGACTTTCAAATCCAGGTCTTTACCTTTGAATTCATCTTCCATGCTTTGCTGGTCTTCCATAATCTCTCGTGGCACGAGAACATCATTCTCGTATTTTTCTTCTAACGCCGGAATCTTGCCGTCAAAATATTTTTCAACCATCGCCAGCACGCGCGCGACTAGATTACCGAGTCCATTTTGCAAGTCTGTTTTATAGACTTCTTCAAACCTTTCATAGGAAAAATCTCCGTCTTCTGTGGTCGGGATTTCTTTGAGAAGAAAATAGCGAACAGGGTCTACCCCATATTTTTCAATGACTTCGAACGGGTCTATGACATTACCGAGACTCTTGCTCATCTTCTGTCCGCCGGAAGTGATGAAGCTATGCACACAGATTTTCTTAGGGAGCGGAAGGCCTGCAGACAAAAGCATCGCCGGCCAGACCATGGCGTGAAAGCGCAAAATGTCTTTGCCGATTACATGCGTAATGTTTTTATTATCGAGCCAGAAATTTTGAAAATTCACACACCCCTTATCCCCCCCAAGAGGGGAATCCTCGCACTCGCCGTAACCCAGGGCGGAAATATAATTCGTGAGTGCATCACACCAGACATACATCGTTTGTTCGGCGTCACCGGGCACTGGAACTCCCCAGTCGAGAGTGCTCTTGGGGCGGGAGAAGCTCACATCTTCAGCGTTCTCAATTATATTCAGTATCTCATTTTTTCGGGACTCAGGAATGATTTCCAGTTCGTCCGATTCAATCCTTCTTTTTATCTCCGGCAGATACCTGGAGATACGGAAGAAATAGTTTTTTTCTTCCACCTTCTCTGGTTCTTTCTGGTGGTAGGGGCATTTACCGTCCACTAAATCGTGTTCAGTAAGAAACGCCTCACAGCCGACGCAATAATTTCCCTGGTAAATCTTTTCGTAAATGTCTTTTTCTCCTTTTTCGTTTTCATTATCAGCAATCTTCATCCAGAGCTTCTGCGCGGCGGCCTTGTGTTTTTCATCGGTGGTGCGGATAAAAGTATCATTGCTGACATTCAAAGTTTTTAATAATTCCTTGAAGCGGGCGGCATTGCCGTCTACGAATGCTTGCGGCTCTACTCCTTTTTCTGTTGCAGTCCTCTTGATTTTTGATCCGTGTTCATCGGTTCCGGAACAGAAAAAAACTTCATCACCTTTTAGCGCGTGATATCTTGCCAATGCATCTGATTGCAGGGCTTCCATCGCGAATCCGATGTGCGGCACGGAATTGGCGTAGGCGATAGAAGTGGTCACATAAAATTTATTTTCTTCTTTCATAATGATTTGTTATCTTGTTTTATAAAACCCTCTTGAAATCGAGGGTTTGGAAAATTCGTTGGCGTAATTCTATGAATTTCTTTTTCTCTTTTCCTCGGCTATATCTTCAATGATGATGGAGATGATGGTCGTTATCGGTATGGCAAGGATCATTCCTATGATTCCCCCTAATTGTCCGCCGATGATGGCTGCGATTATTATGATAATAGGGTGAAGTCCCACAGATTTTTCCATCACTTTGGGAACGATGAGATAGTTCTCAAATTCTTGGATGAAAAAATACAAGACAAAAGTCATTGCTGCTATGGTCGGAGAAACGGTGAAGGCGATTATGACGGCCGGAATCGCGGAGAGTATCGGACCGATATACGGAACGAGTTCAAGCAGTCCGGCAATTATCGCCAAAACCAGGGCGTAAGGAACGCCGATGAGATAAAGTCCGATGAAAGACAGGAATCCTATGATAAAACCGAGCGTTACCTGTCCGACAAACCATCTTCCGAGTTTGTTTTCTACTTTTCTGATGATACGCATCGATTGCGATTGTATCTCCCGGGGGAAAATCGCTTTGACAAATTTATCAATTCCATCCTCTTCCACTACGAGATAGAAAGATATGACCAGCACGAGTATTGCCGAGAAGATTCCGCCCACGAGCCCCATCGCCCCAGTGAAGATGAAGACGGTAGCATTTTTTAGTGCGGAGCTTATGTCAGTCAATATCCCTTGGAAGTCGGATGCCATGATCCCGAAATTTTGTCCATTGTTTTTTATGGAATCAAAATCTAATCCATTTACATAGCCCGGAAGATTTGAGGCCAGCTGGCTAACTTCTCTTGCTAGCGGAGGGGCTACTGCATAAATCAATATTCCCATGACTGCAATCAACGACGCGAAAAGTATTCCTGCGCCGAAAACACGAGGGATGTTCCGTTCCTTTTTCATTTTGTCTACAGCGGGATCCATTATGAGGACCAACAGGACAGAAACGAAAACTGTGAAAATAACTTCTCTTATATAAAATAGGAAAAGCAATACGAAGGATATCAGAAATACCCTGAGAATACTTTCGTACGAAACATCGACTTCCACTTTTTCTTTTTTCATTTTATAGTTTTAATAATTTTTCGAATTTCTTGCCGTCTCTGAACGGTCCTATGATCGCCAGGTTAAGACCCTTTTCCGTAAAAATCTTTTTTGCGACTCGTTGCAGATCTTTAGCTGTTACTGCGCTTATCTTAGCAAATTTTTCTTCGGGGGTCAAAATCTTTCCGCATAGGAGTTCCTGGCTGGTTATGAAGCTTGCCAAGGAGCTGGAAGATTCCAGGGATATCGCCATCCTGCCGCGGATGTGGCCTTTGGCCCTCTCGATTTCTTGCGGACTGACTTTCTCATCTTTTATTCTGCGGATCTCTTCCATGACCATCGAAATCGCTTTTTCGCATTTATCGTTGCCGACTCCAGATTGGATCGTGAAATATCCGACATCCTGGAAGTCTTCGGCGTAGGAATAGATATAATAAGCTAGCCCGTTCTTTTCTCGGATTTTCTCATAAAGCCTCGAGCTGCTGTTCCCTCCCAGGATTACATTCAACACATCTAGCGCGTATTGATCTTTGTGTCCGGTATTAAACGCTCTGAATCCCAACGAAAAGTTGGACTGGTCCGTTTCCTTATATTTTACGAACACTTCAGCTTCCCCCTGCACATCTATATTTTTTTTCACCTTTGTTTTTTTCGGATGTTTTTCAAACGGCATGAATAGTCTTTCGATTGCGCGATCCACTTTTTTTTCATCGAAATTTCCGGATACCGTGATAATGAGATTATCTTCCCGATAGTTGCTGTTGTAAAAGTCTACAAGATCCTGTCTACAAAAATTTTTTACATTCTCCTTACTGCCGAGCTGATCGTGTCCCAGACTCTGTCCCCGGTAGAGCATATTTTCAAAGACGGAAGGAATATCTCTCATCGGTGCATCTTCGTACATATTAATTTCTTCTATGACTGCGTCTTTTTCATTCTCGAGTTCTTTTTCTTCAAACCTAGAATGGAGCAGGATATCCGACAATACATCAAGGGCGAGAAAGATATCTTTCTTTTCTGTCTGTATCCAGTATCCCGTATATTCTTTTCCTGTGAAGGCATTGTTTGCGGCTCCGATATTATCCAGCTCCTTGGATATATCTGTACCAGTCGGCCTCTTTTCTGTTCCTTTGAACATCATATGTTCGAGAAAATGCGCGATGCCTTCCATCTTTCCTGTCTCATCCCGCGACCCGACTCTGAAAATCGCTACCACAGTTACAGTTTTTATGTTGCGGTTGGGAACTTTTATGATTCTGATTCCGTTCTTGAGTTTTGTTTTCTTATACATCATTTTATCTGTGATATCGTTTATTAAAAAATCCGAAAGGTTGAAAAATAGCAATTTCTAAATAAGCAGGAGTCGCGGCCAGTCTGGTCACTTATTTGTGACAAGAGGAGATTTTGTTTTGTTTCCGATCGTAACTCCTATTAGAATCATCGCTAATTTTCAACCTTCCGGATACATCTAAAATGTCCCTTACATTATCTGATATCTGGGGTTTTTGTCAATGAATTTTTTCGTCACTACCTTCGCCTCCACCATGGATTGCAAGAGGACTGGGCTCTACTATTATCCTGCGAGTAGACAGTATTCTGGCATATGAATAGCCGGGTCTGGTCATTTCTTTTTTTTTATACTAGAATGGGGTATGTGGGCAACACGGCAATCTATAATGATAAGGTATGTTTGCAGAGGAAAATTCCAAATTGATTTCCAGCCTCTATAAAGCGAAAAAAAGGCAGGAGATTTCCGACATATTGGAGTATATGGGCGAATCCGGTAACCCCGTTTTTGTTTACCCGATTTTGGATGGTTATGCGAAATATAAGAATTCTTCTATCGGGTATTATTTCATTTGGAATCTCTCGCGCTTAGATTCTCCCAGCCTCGGGGAGCATTTGAATAATCTTCTGGAAAGTTATGAAGTTCAGAGAGGGCACATACCTTTAGTGCTTTTTTTTATGGCAGAGAAAAGATTTTTCAGTGAGGCTGCCAATAAGATGGCTTCCATGTATCTGGAGAATTACGAAGATGTTTCTTTCCGAAGGGATTTTGATTTGAGTAGTTTGGAACTAAACTGTATCATGGCCTATCTGTATTGGGCGGGTATCCTAAAAGATCATGAGGAGGTGCTGAGTAGATTCGTTTTTGATATTACTTTGAGCGAGGGGGAGAAGGCACTCGCTCTGAGTTATTTTTTGGAAATCAACACCGAAAAACAGATTGATTTTTTGATTGATAATTATGTTGAAAAAATAAAGGGCAAAAATATAGAGAACAATCTGGCGAGAAAGCTTTTAGTGTGCCAGTGTGATAAGTCGAACATTTTGAAAAAAATGATAATGGACGGAGGGCAGGAAAAAGCCAAATCCATACTGTCTGAATGCGGAGGAAAAAATAAAAAAGAAGGTAATTCATTGGTTTATGACAATATAAGGACTATAGCAAGGATAGCTATCCTTAGAAGGCAGATAAATAACAAGACACTTTCCAGCGAAAATATCGGGTTTAATATATTTCCAGAGAATGAGCTTTTGGTGAGGCAATTCCAGTGCTTGAACGAAAAGAATTTTTTTATCAGTATTTGCAAAGACTTGATATCTATAATGAATTCGCTGGACGAAAGAATCGAGGATCACGGATTGAATAAAAAGAGGATGTCCGAGATTTCGATTGATATTCCTGAGAAAAAAATAGATATTCCTTTGGGAAAATTATTTTTGTATCTAAACTCCAAAGGGGCGGGGGTGGATTATTCTTTTTATGGATTCTGGCAACTGGAAGATCTTCTGGAGAGACTTGTCTCGCAGGAGGAAGATGATAAATTTTTTGGCAGGTTGAAACATTCTGGTATAGAAAAAATGTATAAGGAGAAACAATGGCACAAGATCCATTGCTATGTCTTGGGTTATTATATGCAGATACTGGAAAGGGTAAATAAGGATTTTAATCAGCTCATAAACCAGGACATTTATTAGTATCACGGTCTTTCATAATTTAGAAAAATATCTAATCAAAATGCGTATGGAAGAGAATGAGGAGCACGGAGTCTTTTTTGTCACTCAGGATGTTTTTTTGTTCAGCAATGCTGGCCATCTGCTCGCCCTCAGGCATTTTTCCGGAAAATGGCTTTTGCCTGGTGGACACATAAATAAAGACGAAGACTGGCAGGCAGCGCTTTTTAGGGAAATAGAAGAAGAAACGGGTATAACCGATTTAGAAATCGGGAACCTTATGTTCGTGGACAATTGGAAAAATCCGGAAGGTTTTCAATACGGAGTATTTTTCACGGGAAAGACTTCAACCGAAGAAGTCAGGTTGAGTGATGAACATATCGAATATAAGTGGCTTGGCAGTCTGCAGGAAATCGAGGAGTTGGATTGGTGGTGTGAGCCGCTTAAGGAAAGAATAATAGAAGCTTGGCACGGATATATGAAATCGTAAGATTGATTTTTCTGGGCATGGCTTGCGTAAAATAAAAATAATTTTTAAAATAGGAGGTAGAATTCTTTGTTTTTTAATTTCAAACAGATGATTAAAATTGAAAATCTTGTTAAAAAGTACGATAGCTTCACAGCTCTTGGTGGCGTTTCTTTGGAGTTCAAAGATGGCGAGGTTGTAGGATTGCTCGGTCCGAACGGTGCTGGCAAGACAACGCTTCTGCGCATTTTAGTCGGGTTCATGAAACCGACTGACGGTGAAGTGGAAATCGAGGGTATGGATATCAAAAAACCGATGCTTGAGCAGAAAATAAAAAGTAAAATCGGCTATCTCCCCGAATTAGCTCCTCTTTATGAGGATATGTTAGTTAGCGAATATTTGGAATTTGTTGGGAAGATGCAAGGAGTCGCTCCTGACGAGATTGATAAAAGAGTGAAAGAGATAATTTCCAAATGCGGACTTGCCGAAAAGAAAAATGCTGAAATCGGTACGCTTTCTAAAGGTTATCGTCAGAGAGTCGGCATTGCGCAGGCGCTTATTCATAATCCGAAAATTGTCATCTTGGATGAGCCGACTACCGGGCTTGATCCGAATCAAAGAATAGAGATCCGTGACCTTATAAAAGAAATCGGCAAGGACCGAACGGTTATTCTTTCGAGCCATATCCTTTCTGAGGTACAGTCGACTTGTTCGCGCGTCATAATCATCAATAAGGGAAAAATAGTCGCCGATGGAAGTCCTGAGGATCTTGAAAAAACCGGCAAAGGTGCGGCGGTCATAAATATGGAAGTAGACACTCTGGAAAGTAATCTCATCGAACGACTGAGAAGTGTTGCGGGGGTAGATAGCGTCAAGAATGAGGGGAATAAGATAATGATAGAAACGGAGAAAGAAAAAGATGTCCGCGCTGAAATTGCAGAGATAACCGTCGAGTCGGGCGCTGGGCTCCTTATGCTAGAAAGAAAACAGACCAGTTTGGAAGATGTCTTTATCAACTTAACTCACAACGAAAATGAATAGGATAGCGATACTCGCAAAAAAGGAGTTGAATTCATATTTTAATTCTCCCCTCGGCTACATCGTCGGTAGCGTTTTTCTCGTTGCCAGCGGTTGGATTTTTATGCAGAGTTTTTTTATCTATGAGCTTGCTTCGATGCGTTCTTTCTTCTCGATGATGCCGATTATTCTGATTTTTATCCTCCCAGCGGTCACGATGTCTTCTTGGGCGGAGGAAAAAAGGAGCGGGACTGTTGAGGTTCTGTTGACTCTTCCACTTGAGAATATCCAAGCAGTTTTGGCGAAATTTTTTTCTGCGTTTGCGTTTCTCAGTGTTCTACTCATTATGACTTTTTTTATTCCCCTTATGCTCATCAAAATCGGTGAGCCTGACCGGGGCGTGATTTTCGCCGGCTATCTTGGGACACTTTTTCTGGGCGCGGCGTATATTTCTATCGGACTTTGGGTTTCTTCGATCGTAAAAAATCAGATAACAGCTTTCATTCTCAGTTTGGTCGTAATCTTTGGTTTCTATATCGTTGGTAGTTCTATGCTACTCGACTCGCTGCCACCGCTTGCAGTTTATGTCGGTGAAAATCTTAGTCTGTCCACGCATTTCAATTCGATATTGCGGGGAGTTCTATCGCTTAAAGATTTGATTTATTATATATCGGTTGTTATATTTTTCTTGTTCCTGAACGCTCGTGCGGTGGGTGAGAAGAACTGGAGATAAGTTTTTTAAAAATAAAAAAAGAGAAGCATAAATTTCGCTTTATATCCTGGAGAGACTTCCGAAATAATATAAAATCAGGCTTTTGTCAAAATATTTAACATTCAGACTATGAATAAAAATTTTATAAAATCTGCGAACGGTTCAATTTTGATTTTTTTGTCTTTTCTGCTGGCAGTGAATTATTTGGTTTCACAACAGTCTTCCTATGTAGACCTGACGCAGGAAAAAATATATACCGCTTCAGATGCTTCTAGAAATATTTTAGGAAACATCGAAGAGCCGGTTGATGTAACTTTCTATATTTCTGAGGATCTACCTTCCGACTTATTGACTTTTAAAACAGAAATGCAGGACATCATGAACCAATATGAAGACCTTTCAAAAGGCAAGCTTAATATTAAATATGAGGCTCCGGATAATGAAGATTCGACCGTACAGGAGCTCGCACTGAGGGGTATTCCGCAGCTCCAGAGTGAAGTTGTGGAAAAAGACAAAATCGAGGTCAAGAGATTTTTCTTCGGTGCGGAGATTTCTTCCGGCGATGAAGAAAGTGAGAAATCGGAAGTTCTCGCGTCGATTTCTTCGCTCAGCAGTTTTGAATACGATTTTGTGTCGGCGATCTATTCTGTCTCTAAACAAGATAAAGAAATCGTGGCTTTTTTAACCGGTCACGGAGAGAGAGCGCTTAATACGACGGAGTTGGGTAAATCTTATGAAATTCAGAGCGTGTCGATTTCGACCGACGAAGGTAATCGCGGTTTCTACATTGCACAGGATTCTGCTGAGACAGAGGATTTGCAGACTTCTGAGATAGCCGGCGAGGATATCTCTATGACGGAAGAAGCAAAAGAATTTGTTTCTCCTACAACATTGATAATCACAAAGCCGGAAGGTGATTTGAGTATCGATGAGATTTCTGTCATGGAAGAATTTGTCGCTGGCGGCGGTAAAATAATCGTGCTGGCGGAAAAAATCAATCCTGATCTCGAGCAAGGCTTTGTTACAAAAAATATCGAGAGCAATATAAATGATTTCATAAAAAATTACGGAATTGAGATTGAGAATAATTTGGTATATGACAAATCAAATTCCACCATATCCTATTATAAGCAGACTTATTTTGGTAGAATGCCAGCGGAGAGTTATTATCCGTTCTGGGTCAACGCCGTTTCAGAAAATTTCAGCGATCACTCTTCTCTCTCCAAAATTCAGTTTATGACTTTTCTTTGGGCTTCTTCCCTTAAGGCGGAAAGTAATGATGCGTATGATGTAGAAACTCTTATTACTTCAACCAAGGACACGGGTTTCCTTTCGGGGGGTGCGATGGATATTTCTCCGGAGGTCAGTCTTTCCTTCGCGGGTAGTGGTAAAAAGATTTTGGCAGCGAGTGCGACGGCGAAGGATGGCAGTGGCGGACAGGTGGTTGTGATCGGTGATAGTGATTTCGTCTCGCCGGATTTTATGAGTCCGATTTCTGATAATGAGATTTTTTTCTTGAACCTCGTGGATAGCGTTTCCAGTGCAGCAAACCTTTCTTCGATCAGGTCTAAAAACATTTCCGGAAGACCGATTCGCGCCATAGCTGATAATGAAAAAAATTATTGGAAATTCTTTACGATTTTCGGCGGAGCGGTCTTGCTCGGAGCTTACGGTTTTATAAGAATTAGCAAGAGGAAGAAGCTGAGCAAATCGTAAGTTTTTTGAAAAAATATACATTTTTTATTCCGGCCCTAGCGGCTGGATTTTTTTATCTGTGTCTCGGAGTAGCAGACTTCAGTCTGCGCGGCTGTCCGAAGCAAGCAAAACTCTGTCTTAATAAAATTTTCTATACCCATCAAGACAACCGCGCAGGTTAAAACCTGCTACTCCATCACGACAATTGACTTTTTTAGCCTTCTGCGGTATTATGCAAAGTTTCGTATGTTCATTAAAAAAACGGAATAAAAAAATAAAAGAAACAAAAGAGGAGAGGACATAAAGATGATAGCAATTATCATGTTTTTTGGGATTGTTTTGTTGTTGCTTTTTGCTCAAACTATTGAGGAAAAAAACGGTAGGCGAGTCATTGAAGGGCCACCTGATGATATGGACTGGGAGTCTATTGATCAGTCTGGGCGATGATCTATAATTACCACCTTTATAAGGGGTAAAATAGGAGTGGAGCAGAAAAAATAAAAAAATAAGATGAGAGTGTAAGAAATGAGATATAGAGATATCCTTCTATTTTCACTGATTATTTTTGTTTTTATCCCTGTTGTGTTTGCAGAAGGGAGCAGCGGGATTGTGACAAGGATTGAACTGGACAGAGAGAAAATCTGGGAATCAGGAGATTCTCTCGATGACACAGAGCTGTCCCTTTTACAGGGAATGGAATATGAACTTTGTGTTCGTGTTTCCGGACAGTATGCTGATCAAAGCGTATCTGTCGAGGCAGAGGACGGCATGGTTGTAGAAAAAGAACATAAACAGAAAAGTGACTATGTCGAATATTTCTATCTTCTAAAAATGGAAGCGGTTGGAGACGGTAAAGATATAAAGATTACTTCCTCTCAGTCAAGTATCACATCCTCAAAAACTTTTCGTTTGGATGTGGTTTCCCTGAAAAAGGATATTAAAATCGAGATTATCCCAGAGAATGAACCCTATAGAGACGATAAGGACATTAGGTTTAAAATAGTTCCAAAAGTTCCTGAAGATGACTGGGGTTTATATAGTTTCTATTTTGTTGCGGAAGCTGGAGGAAAAAGTGACAGTAATGATGACGGAGAAATGTCACTAGACCTTTCAGATGGTGTTTATGACATCGATATAACGGTAACTTATAACGGTGGTGTTATAAAAACTGTCTATCCTATCGAGGTGGAGAACGAAAAGATAGACAAAAAATTCTCGGTGGGCATGTCTGTTAATCCTGAATATCCACTTACGGGCGAAGAAGTTGTTATCACTCTCAAGGTGGTTAGTGATATAGATTTTTTCGCAGATGTTTATGTGGATGGTGTCTTAATAGAGGATGATAAGTCTATGCCTGCTGGATCAAATTATATTGAGCTTAGCAAAGTTTTTTATTATGCTGGTGATCATAAAATAAAATTGACCGGTAGAAAATTTGGAGAGAAGAGAGCTTTCGACTCTTGGGAGGGGAAGATTTATATAAATCTCAGTTCGGCTTCTTTTGATATTGAAGAAAAGGAAACCGAGCTTCCCGCAAAAACAGAAAAATATACACAACCGGAAAAAACAGAACAAGAAAAATTGCCGGGATACGGATCTCCTTCTGATAAAGAGCTTGAGGCTCTCAAAGAACAAAGAGAAAGGATTGAGAACGAGAGGCAGATTCCGGGATTAGGATTTTTGTCCATCTTGGCAGTTTTATTTTTAGCTGCTATGATAATAAAAAGAAAATGTTAGAGGTGTGTTAAATATGACTAAAAGATATGTTGAACATTTAACAGAAAAAAGGGTTAAGGATATCGCAGCAGGTGCTGCAGGAGTGTTTTTCGATACAGAATCGTATTCTGTGAAAAGCGAAGGAAAGCTTGAAATATTATATGGTAGATATTACGGTTTTACCGTAATTGTTAAGGTATCAAAAACAGCTGGTAATGAAAATATTTGTGAGGCTAAAGGGGCCATAGAAAGGTCACTGAATAGAATTTGTCCTGGGGTGTTGGTTTTTCTTACAGGCTGTGCTTGCAATTAAGAACGAACTAGATTTAAAATTTTTTTCTAGTTCTTTTTATTTTGCCTGAAAAATGCTAGAATTAGGACATAAAGAGCCTAATTTTTTTGTTATGATAGAAGAAATAATTATTGCGGTTTTGGGGACGGTTTTGTCGCTGGTTGCTTTGTTTTTGGTGTTTAAAAACAAGATTGCCGAATATTTAGCTTTTGTGAATAACAAGATGGCGGATGATAATATCCGCAAGATGGAGGAGCGGAATCAGGAAATTTTGAGGATGGAACGGGAACGGTTCTTGGAGATGGGCGAGGAGAAAATGAAACGGAACGAGCAGTTTTTCGAAAATAAGATAAAAAGCAGTGAGCAGACTCTGGGAGGACATAGAGATTTGATAAAAGAGCTGGTGAGTAAGATAGATGAGGAAATAGTTAAGAGCAATCGTCGCTTGGAAGAAACGGAAAAGGAACGAGTAGGGGAGTTTTCTAATCTGAAAACACTCATTGAAGAGCATAAGGAAGTTGCCAAAGAGCTCAAGCATTCCACTGATGATTTGAAAAATATTCTTTCTAACAATCAGATGCGCGGTAAATACGGCGAGGAGGTGGCGGAGAATATTTTGAAGATGTTGGGATTCCAGCGGGATTTGGATTACACAGTCAATGTCAGGCAGGAGACGAATGTTAATCGCCCGGACCTCACTATCAAACTTCCGGACAAAAGTAAAATCAATATCGATGTGAAATTTCCCTATCAGTCGTTGGTAAAATATCAGGAAACGGAAAATAAAGACGAGAAGAAAACGCACCTTGTCCAGTTCGCCAAAGATGTGAAAGAAAAAATCAAGCAGGTGACTTCGCGTGATTATATTAATCCCGAAGAGAAGACTTTGGATTTTGTGATTTTGTTCGTGCCTAATGAGATGGTTTTTTCGGTGATTTGTGACCAGCTTTCCGAAATATCCGAAGAGGCGATGCGAAAAAAAGTAATCATCGCCGGTCCATTTTCGTTTGCGGCTATCACGCGGATGATCCGCCAGTCCTATGACAATTTCCGCATCCAGGAAGATCTGCATCGTTTGGTCGGGCTTATCGGGAAATTCAAGAATGAATTCGGGAAATATAATGTCGAAATGGACAAGCTGGGCGAGCGCATCAATTCGATGTCGAAGCAGTATGAATTGGTCTCGACGACGCGAACGCGCCAGCTCGGCGGTATTATGGAAAAGATAGAGGGGGCAAGTGAGATGAGGGAACTTAAGGAAATCGAAGCGGAAAAAAAACAAGTCTTGGGATAGATAAAATTTTATAAAAATGAAAAATTGGAAAATCATAAACAGGAAAATTGTCCACAGGAATAAATATTTCAGCATCGTGAAAGAGGATTTCGTTTTTCCGAACGGCAAGTCTGGAGAATATTATCTTATGGATATAAGGGATTTTGTTTCGGTGGTCGCTGTACAGGAAGATCATATCTTCTTTATAGAGATGGAACGGTATGCTCTCAGGAAAAAACTTTTGGAGATCCCGATGGGTGGCGTGGAAGAGGGGGAGACCCTGCTTCAGGCAGCGCGACGCGAGCTTAGGGAAGAAACGGGGATAACTGCGAAGAAGATGAAAAAGATCGGATATCTAGAAGCTTTCAAAGGGAGGTCGGACCAACGGTTCGGGGTTTTTATTGCTGAAGGCCTGAATTTCGGAGAGCAGGAACTTGATGATGTTGAAAATGCCGGCGGAGCGAAAGTCGTGAAACTTGAAATTTCAGAAATTCCTGAACTTATTCGCAAGGGAAAAATCACTGATTCTCACACTATTGCTACATTTCAGCTTTTTATGCTAAATTATAAAGGTTCGACTATAGATAACTCGTAATAATATAAGAATATGGGAATCAAAGATTCGATTAAAAGAACTGTTGCTAAGGGCGCGATGAAAGTAGCTCAAACCAAAACCGGTAAGAAGGTTATGGACAAGGCGATGGAAAAGCACTTGAGCAGTATGCCTGAGGGTCCGCAGAAGGAAGCTGCCAAGAGGGCATTGGAGAATCTCCAGAATATGAGCTATGATGAGCAACAGGAAATGGCCGAAAAGATGAAGAAGCTAATGGGCGGTATGGAGATGAAAGAAGATATGACTGCCATCGACCAGATGAAAATGATGGAACGCATCCGCAAGATGACTCCACAGGAGCGCAAGGAATACGAGGATCTGGCGCGCAAGATGATGGGGATGTAGTTTTTTATTCAAGGACATTCCTTCAATTTTATAAGGATTGTCCTTGTTTATATTATATTTTCTTTTTGTAGAGCTGTTTCCCTCTTGAGAGGGGCAGGGGGGGGCGTGTTGAATTTGTTATTTTATTTATGGATAAATTTGTAATTATTTGTGATGACATTCGGAGCCTGCATAATGTAGGTTCTATTTTTCGTACGAGCGATGCAGTCGGCGGGGATAAAGTTTATTTATGCGGCATTACCGGAAGGCCGGGCAGATTAAAGGCGGATGAAAAACTTTCGAAAGTGGCGCTCGGAGCGGAAAAGATTGTGCCGTGGGAATATCGCAAGCAAGCATGGCGGCTCGTCGAAGAACTGAAATCTCAAGGTTTTGAAATTGTTTCTTTGGAACTCACGCCAGAAAGTATCAACTATACAAAATTCAAACCGAAATTTCCGCTGGCTTTGATAATAGGCAATGAAGTAACAGGCATAAAAAAGTCTTTACTTTCTCGTTCAGATAAGTGCATCGAAATTCCGATGCGAGGACAAAAAGAATCCATCAATGTTTCCGTCGCATTCGGCATCGCAGCAAGTTGGATCGGAGAACTAAAATAAAAAGATATTTTCGCTGATATTTGGTTTCTCATATTTTTTAAAACGGCTTTACATGTCGTTTTTTATTTAATTCTTACCTGCTTGACATTTTTAATGTTTCTGTTAGGCTTGTCGTTAACAGAGGGGAATCTATGCAATAAATGCATTTCATAGGAAATTCTTCTCTGTCTTGGGACAGGGGGGCATGGAGAGTGAATTAGAAATGGGAACAGTACTGGAAATAGAAAAATTGATGTCAGTTTTTATTCTGGCAATTGTATTGTCTGGCATGGCATCTCCTTTAGCGGGAGCAAGCTCATACTATGATTTTGATTCAAAGAGGCTGGACAGAGTCACGATAGATGATCCTCATGAGAGATCTTATGGGACGGGCAAGTATCTCGAAGTATACTACATTGTGTTGCAAGAGGGGAGCAACAGTCAGTATAAAGATAGAGATTTTGCCTATTCTATTGCAGAGGAGGTTCACGGCCAGTATATAAGTCAGCAAAATGATCTGTCTTGGGCAAAAGCGATCTGTAATGTAGATTATATATTCAATGCTCTCGTTTTAGCTGGGGAGGATAAAAGAAAATCAGAGAAAAACTATGTAAAGATAAACATTCATGATTATGATTATGATGATTATCTTGCAAAGGCTAGCAGTCTTGGTTTCGATACCGAAGCTGATTCTAAAGAAATTTATAAAGTAGGAAGCTCTTATTATGGGCTGATACTTAGCAATTCTAAACTTGAAGTTACAGAGGTGGAGTCTGTACCCACATCTGATGCGAAACTAATTTTCCCTGACGAGGAGACATTTGAAAGCTATCGCCATGATATAGAGGATAAGACAATAACAGAGGGATGGAGTAGGGTCTCTAAAAATGTAAAAACATATATTGGTAACTTGAACCATCAACAGCAGAGCAGAGTTTTTAGTGAAATCGTACCTATATATGTTTTAGACAGAACGGTAGGAATATTGGTGCTTTCTTCTGCAGGGGAATATAATTTTGAACAGGGAGACTTTGGTATATCCCCTGCATTCTCGATAATCTCAGAGGAAGGCCTAAGCTACACTTTTTGGTATGTAGGTTGTTTTAATGACATATATACTGGAAAAATTTTAGTAGCTTCTGAATTGCCAGAATATTTGGGCAATAAAGCCAATGCCGACGATCTCGTTTCTTACCTTGCTCCTTTTGGGGATAAATTTGGAGTAGAACCCATGTGTGGTATTCCCGATGACTCTCTAAGAGAGATTGTGCAGGGAAGTCGTCCTGATGATTTAGTCTTCGGTGGAGGTATACGAACATTTGAAATCTCTATTTCTGATCTGAACGGTAAAGACACTGACCGGCATGCGGTCGTATGGAGGGAAAATTATCATTTGATCCAGACTCTACTTCCGGAAGAAGATCGTCCTATAGTCGGTGAGGATTATACATTAACATTGACTATTACCAAGGAACTTTCAGAAGCGGATATAGATATGGTGTTGCAAGACCTGGGAAATTTCTTTGATGGCCCTAACGTTGATGTTGATGGTCTTCGTAAAAAAGTAGAAAATGCGAATGAAAAGTTTAAGGCTCTCGAGAGCCTGCGGCAAAGGAATCTGAAAGGGGGAAAAATAGATTATACAGACTGGGTAGTTTCTTATATGCCCCTGGTGTCCTTTGACGATGATGATAGTATCGCGGAGAGAGACCAGAAAATAAACGAACAAATAATAAGAGACATAAAAATAGATATGTTGTCTCTGAAATAAATAACGTAGCGGGCAAGAGTTCTGAATTTCAGGATTTCTGCCCGCTTTAATCTTTTTTGATAAGTCCTGTACAGTTAACAGTCAATGGTAACACTTTGCATATATTTCTCATGGGGAGTAAGACCGTGTAAAGATAGGTGTATCCTTTTGAAATTGTAATAATCAAGCCGTTCATATGGAGTATTCCATATGCGTATGTTATTTTGATAATATTCATCATTAATGGTTCGATGCACTCTTTCTACTGCTCCATTCCACCAAGGAGATTTCTTAGGAATGAAATAATGGGAAAAATCTCTTTTAGACAGCCAGTTATGGAATTCTCCCCTAAATTCACTGCCATTGTCATTTTGTACCGATACAATCTTGAACCTAAAATACTTTTCTGCATTCTTGAAAGCTATGATTGTATTTTTGCTTTCTTTGGTGTTAAATACGGTAAAATGATATTTATGGGTGAAAGGATCAAATACTGAAAACTGATATTTCCTTCTGCCGTTCTCAT
>Ga0172381_10003035_pt1 | contig 18070 bp, 17 predicted proteins | sample Leawel6488metaG_FD_119754 | JGI IMG/M metagenome (GOLD analysis project Ga0172381, IMG submission 119754) | Leachate microbial communities from a municipal landfill in Southern Ontario, Canada - Leachate well 64-88 metaG | ecosystem: Engineered > Solid waste > Landfill > Unclassified | place... | reverse complement strand
TCCTCTTTTTTAAAAGAGAAATATTACACCGGATCGGCCAGACCGCCGCGGCGCAATTTTAACTTAACAAAAAATGTTACAAAAAAACAAACTCCGAATAATTCCCTTGGGAGGACTGGGGGAGATCGGAAGAAACATGACCGTGTTCGAATACGGCCAAGAAATCATCATTGTTGATATGGGACTGCAATTTCCGGAAGAAGATATGCCGGGAATCGACTACATTATCCCCAACATTGAATACCTCAAAGGTAAAGAAAAAAATATCAAAGGAGTATTTATCACTCACGGACACTACGACCATATCGGAGGTATTCCCCACTTGATGCCCAAGCTGGGAAATCCGCCTATGTACGGCTCGGCACTTACCGCCGGCATCATCCAGAAGAGACAGGAAGACTACCCCAACAGCACCATCAAGATCAATGTCGTCGATTACGACAGCAAGATCAATCTGGGAACTTTCAAGGTAGAATTCTTCCACGTCAACCACAACATTCCCGGCGTATTGGGTCTGGTAATACACACCCCGGAAGGAATCGTGGTACACACAGGTGACTTCAAATTCGATCACAGTCCGGTGACAGACAAACCGGCGGATATCGGCCGCATCGCTCAGATCGGAAGCAAAAATATTCTGGCGCTGATGTCAGACAGTACGGATGCGGAAGTCCCAGGATATTCGATCAGTGAGAGCGAAATCCAGAAAGTTCTGGAGGACATCTTCATCAAGGCGGAAGGACGACTCATCGTGGCCACTTTCTCCTCGCTGATCAGCCGTATCCAGCAGATCATCACCCTGTCAGAAAAATATGGACGTAAGGTGGCAATCGACGGATACAGTATGCGTAACAACGTAGAAATCGCCCATCAGCTGGGTTATCTCAAAATCAAGAAAGGTACGCTCATAAAAACGGACCAGATCAAGAATTATCCCGATAATCAAGTTTCGCTTATGTGCACCGGTGCGCAAGGTGAAGAAAAAGCGGTTTTGATGCGTATCGTCAACAAGGAGCACAAATTCGTCAACATAAAAAAGGGAGATTCCGTGATTTTCTCATCCTCGGTAGTGCCGGGAAATGAAAGGACCGTACAGAATCTCAAAGACCAGCTCTACCGACAAGAGGCACATGTCGTCCACTACAAGATGATGGATGTCCATGCAGGTGGACACGGACAGGTGGAAGATCTAAAGATGATGATAAATCTCATAAAGCCTAAATTCTTCATCCCCGTACACGGCAACTATTATATGTTGAAGCTGCACGCGGAAATCGCGGAAGCGGTGGGAGTTCCTCTGAGCAATTCCATCGTAGCCAGTAACGGACGAGTAATCGAGCTCACAGCCGACTCGGCCGTACTCACGAAAGAGAAAGTACCATCCAATTATGTGATGGTGGACGGACTCGGCGTGGGAGATGTGGGCAATGTGGTACTGCGCGACCGACAGCAGATGAGCGAAGACGGTATGTTTACTATCATCGTAATCATCGATAGCAAGACCGGAAAAGTCTTAGGTCAGCCGGACATCATCTCGCGCGGATTCATCTATATGAAAGGTTCGCCGGAATTGATCAACGAAACCAAGAGGCGCGTAATTGACATTGCCAACAAGACTGCAACGCCGGAGAATGACGCCAACTGGGCTTATGTCAAAGACAATATCCGTGACCAAGTCGGACAATTCCTGTTCGACAAAACGCAGAGAAGACCGATGGTATTGCCGGTAGTGATTGAAGTGTAAAAACTTTATAGATAGAAAAACCCGATTTTTAAAAGTCGGGTTTTTTGTTTTTATCGATTGTTGGTCCGGTCGTCGTAACCAGGCCTTCTGCCATGAACAAAACTCTCTCTTGACCGATTATATCTTTTGTATATAATGTAATTAGAAATAATATTCACATTTATGAAAATAACAAACAGCACCAACATGTATTTCAAGAAGTGGCAGACTATGTCGGGCTGTTTTGCTATTTTCTTATAGAAGCTATATCTTGAGGAAATCCACGACAGCCCGATGGGGCTGTTTTTTAGTGATAAACAAAAATAAAAGCAGGAGGAAGATTAGACATGAATGAACAAAAAATAACCGTCAAAACATTCCACTTCTCACAAGGAACAACGGCAGTCTACTGTAGCGTATGCAGCAACTGCCATAAAGCATTGGGGGAGCCGACAAAAGCAGGAGCGTTGATCTGTCCGAATTGCGGAAAGAAAACTCTTCTGCCTCTACTGGGAAATAAATTTTAAAAACCATGCAAAGAGAAAGTCAAAATGACACCTGCCACACTTGGCGACTCAACTGAAAAACATTTCAGGCTGTTTTGCCTTTCTTACAAATCATTGAAGAAAACCATAACAGCCCGAGTGCTGTTATTTACTTTATAAAAAATTACAAAAACAAAAAAGAGAGTGAGGTCATAAAATGAATAACCAAAAAAATCCGTAGAAGAATTCTGTACATGCGGCACTGCCATTGAAGTTCAAACAGGAGCTATCACAACCTGTAAGAAATGCGGCAAGCTTTGGACGATGGCTATAGTAGGCTGGGGCGGAAAACAGGTATTCGAAATCAGCAGAGAACAAGTATTCGCCTAAACGAAAAGAGAGGTTGAGAAATATGAACATAGGAAAAATTATCAGAAAGAGAAAAAATCAAAACAAAAAGATACGGTACGTGCGTAAATTTTTGGGTGTTTAAAAAGTAAAAAACCGATGGTGGACAGAAGACTTGTCCGCCATCTTCCACTTCTACATCGAATTGCTTAATTTTCCATATATCTTATAATTAACTAGAGGGATAGGACGAAACAACATCAGTAAGCTTTGATTTGTTTTAGAAATTTATAAAGACATAACCCAACAAACAAATGAAAAAAAATATCATCGTGAGCGGCATCCAGCCTTCGGGAGAACTACATATCGGCAACTACCTAGGCGCACTCCGTAATTTCGTCAAGTTACAGGAAGACGGTTATGAATGCACTTTCTTCATTGCCGACTTGCACTCTATGACCATCGACTACGACCCGAAGGAAAAAGCCAGGCAGACTATGAACTTGGCTTTGGATTACCTCGCCGCCGGACTTGATCCGGAAAAGTCCACTATCTATGTCCAGTCTCAAGTGCCGGTCTGCACCGAACTCGCATGGATTTTCAATACTGTCACCCCCTTGGCCGAATTAGAGAGGATGACCCAATTCAAAGATAAATCACAAAAACATACACAGAATATAAATATGGGGCTTTTGGATTACCCAGTTTTGATGGCCGCGGACATTTTGATTTACAAGGCAACTACTATTCCGGTCGGGCAAGACCAATTCCAACATGTCGAACTCACGCGCAAGATTGCAAGATATTTCAACAATCGCTTCGGGCAGACTTTTGAGGAACCGAAAGAAGTCATCACTCCCACTCCGAAAATTATGAGTCTGATCGATCCCAGCAAGAAAATGAGCAAGTCGCACGGACCCAAGTCTTATATCGCGATCAATGACTCGCCGGAAGTGATCGAAAATAAAATAAAAAAAGCAGTTTCCGCTACCACTTACGATGAGGATGTTTATGATTTTTATGCTACGCTACTGGAGGAATTCGGTTCCGCAAAAAATCAAGAATATTTCACCGCGCAATTCAAGGACAAGGGCATCAAATTTTCCGAGCTAAAGAAAGCTCTCGCGGAAGATATTTCCGAATATTTCCGAATATTTCGAGAAAAGCGGGCGGAACTGGAGGAAAATCCAGAGCAAGTTATAGACATACTCCGCCGTGGAGCGGAGAAAGCGGACATCAAGGCGCAAGAAACGATGAGGGAGGTTATAAAAAAAGTGGGATTGCTCAACTAAGAACAATCCTCTCAAAAGATTAATAATTCCATTTAGCACAGATTGACTTGAGGTGGCAATCCCCTCTTCCTGTATTCAGGTGAGGGGCCACTTTCTTTTTTATCGGGTAATTTTTCTTCTTTCTGCTCTCCTTTGTCCATGTTCTCTCCTCCTTTTACATTTTTCGGGTTTTTTGTTTCTTTGGTTGGATTTATCAATTTTATTTTCCGTATCATACCAATCATCAAAAAAAATACCTCTTTTAGAGGTTATTTTTTGATGAGAAAAACGGAAAAAGAAAAAATGTCTTTGAAGATAGCGTCGCCGCGCAAAACATTTTTTCCCATTTCGTTTTTGCCATATACGATTTATTACCAGCTTATTTCTTGTTTTTAATACTACCGCAAAGATAAGATTGTGTCAATACCATATTTTTCCTGAATCATCTGCACTTCCTATGATATATTTTTGGCTTAGATTTGTCACACTTTTATTCTCTGTATAGACTGTCATCCCGAAATTTGCAAAGCAGATATCCGGGATCCCGTTACTAAGTCTGTAATACGTAACTATACAACTGGAATATAATATTTATCCTGCATAGTCTCGGGATTCCGGATATTTCGCAGTAACGAAGTTCCGGAATGACAGATAGAAAAATAGATTATAAACGCAATCGCTAAATATTACTGGAGTTATAAGCCACAGATCGACCCTACACACCCCGCGCAACAACGACATTACCCTTATGTTGGCGCTACTCCTCTCGAGAGGGTAATTATAAAATGCATCGCAAAGAAATTTTTGATATAGAATAACCATTATACTCCGTCCTGTCTGCCGTAAACATCCTCGTAGCGCACGATATCGTCTTCCCCCAGATAGTCCCCCGTCTGTACCTCGATGATTTCCAGATTTTCTTTCCCGGAATTGGAAAGCCGATGTAGGGATTTAGCCAGAATATACGTACTTTCATTTTCACGGAGAGTCAACAGGTTTTCACCATTAACGACCGTCGCAGTTCCTTTGACCACCACCCAATGCTCGCTGCGATGTTCGTGCGATTGCAAGCTGAGGGACGCACCCGGAAAAACGGTTATTTTCTTTACCTTATGGCTATCGCTATCAATAAGTACTTCATATTTCCCCCAAGGACGATACACGATAACATTATGCTCAGCCTCCTTGCGTTTATTCTCCTTCAAATAGGCCACCACTTTTTTAACACCTTCGCTTTCTCCCCGTTTCTGCACGAACACCACGTCGTTGCTCTCGATGATAATCACATCGTCGACACCCAAAGTCGCAATCGTCTTGTCCGATTCGGAATGAGCAAACACATTATTCGAATCCATAAATATATGTTTCGGTTCAAGCAGATTGTTTTTTTCGGCAATTTCCGCAAGTGCATCGAATGATCCGATATCACTCCAATCAAAATCACCGTCAAAAACGATTACTTTATCGGATTTCTCCGAAAGTGCGGTATCGATAGGTTCCTCCTTCAATTGTCCGAATCCTTCCAAAAATTCTTCATATGTTTTTTCAAAATGCTCGAAAAGCTGCGGTGCATGACTCTTGATTTCTCCGAGGAATGTTTCGGTACTAAAAAAATATATGCCGCCATTCCAGACATACTGTCCCGATTCGAGATATTTTTCCGCTGTGGCGCGGTCAGGCTTTTCTTTGAATGACTTGACCAGATGATAAGCTCCTTGCGGCTCTCCTTTTTCAATATAACCGAATCCCGTTTCCGGCCCGGTCGGCGCGATGCCAAGCGTGCCCACATTATCGCCGACATTTTCCAGCGCCAGCTTTACTGTCTCGGCGAACTTTTCCGATTGACCGATATAATGATCAGCCGGCAAGAATATCAGAGGCTCTTTCTCGTCTATCTTGGTCCGGTCAGAAAGATATTTCACCGCCAGCAATATCGCGGGTGCGGTATTGAGCGATATCGGTTCGATGATAATCTGATCCTTCTTGATCAGCGGATACACTTTGCGGATCTGATTGAATACATTATAATAGTTCGCTTGATTAGTGACCAGATAAATATGGTCCGCCGACATGACCTTTTGTATGCGCAAAAAAGTTTCCTGCAGCAAAGATCTGTCGGAATAGAGTCTCAGGAATTGTTTTGGGAAATTTGTGCGCGACAACGGCCAGAGACGCTTGCCTGATCCGCCGCAAAGTATTATTCCGATCATAATTTTTGATGTAACTGATTAATAATTCTTATCTACAGAAGCTTTATCTTCTTCTCTTTTTCCAATTTGCCCACCAAGTCACGCACCAACTGTGTGTTTTTCTTATCACAGACCAGTATAGCATCCTCCGTATCCACGATAACAATGTCCTTCAATCCGACAGTGGCAATCAGTTTTTTCGAGCCGTAAACCATAATATTCTTCGAGCCGATGTCCAGATGTTCGCCCTTAATCAAGTTATTGCTGTTGCCGGACAGGAGAGAATCCTTGAGCGCCGACCAGCTGCCGACGTCACTCCAGATAAAATTGGCGGCGATGACATACGCTTTGTCGTCGTTTTCCAAAATACCGTATTCGAAAGATACCATGTCCATCAGCGGATATTCCTTGGCGATAGTTTTTTCCAGCTTGCTCGTTCCTGCCGCCTTTTGAATACGCTTGAGTCTCAGATAAGTATCGGGAATGAACCTGGCAAAACGTTCCATAATAGCAGAAATACGACAGACGTATATCCCCGAATTCCACAGGCACCCGCTATCCAGATATTTTTGCACGCTGTCCATATCCGGCTTTTCAAAAAAACTTTCCACCTTGTAAAGATCGAGCTTGCCGGACTTTATCTGCTTTTCCTCGCACTTGAGATAACCGTAGCCGGTTTCAGGCCCAGTCGGCTTGATACCGATAGTGAGCAAGGCATCGCTGTGTCGAGATATGAATTTCTCAGCCTCCTCCAGCGCTTGCCAAAAAGCCTCTTTGTCTTCTATGAGATGATCAGAGGGGAGGATTACGAGATCATCGTCCCACTCTTGCCCCAATAACGCGCACGAAAGCGCCACCGCCGAGGCCCTTTCCCGAAAAGACGGCTCCGCAATGATATTTTTTTTTGGCAATTCGGGAAGTTCGCAATGTACCTCCTCGGCATAGATCTTATTGGTCGCCACATAGATATCACTCACAGGAAACCGCGGCAAAAGACGTTGTACCGTTTCCTGCAGCATCGTCTGCTCGCTGACCAGTTTCTGGAATTGTTTTGGCTTTTCCACACGAGACACCGGCCACAAACGTGTGCCTTTACCTCCCGCCATGATTAGGAATTTCATCTCCTGAAATTATTAAATAAATTATATCAAAACTACTTGTCACCCCTTCCTGCGTTGTATTAATATCTAATATCAAATTAGCTTAAGCTGTTCTACAGTCCAGTCATATAGCATTTGGAATTCTCCCTCTCCTGCCGGGAGAGGGTCGGGGTAAGGGGGAATAAAAGTGAAATCATTATGTCACAGATTAAGTTGATTTGGTATCATATCGTCATCCCCCCCCCTTGCTTGCACAAGGATAAACTCCGACGGGAATCCAGTCTGTGCCAAATTATTACCTGGCACTATCCAGACTGATCCACTCCCCCTGTAAATAATACCCGCATAGGACGCCGCGCTTAGCTAGTGTAGGAAAAAGGTCCCGTTCCAAACTGACACATTGCGGAGAAACCAGATTAAAAATATCCGGCTCCATCAGATACACACCGGCGTTCACCAGGTATGATTCCTCTTTGCCTGCTTTGGGCTTCTCAATAAAATCAACAATCTGATTACCGGAAAGCACGATATTACCATAAGCCGCAGGCTCCTTAACCGAGATCATGCCCACAGTACAGGCGCCTCCGCACTTCTTGTGAAATTCAAACATCTCACCCAAATCCGCCTCCGAAAGGACATCGCCGTTGATCATCAAGAAAGTCTCATCCACCAGATTTACCAGATATTTAAGCACGCTTGCCGTCCCCTCGTCCTTGGCCAAGTAGGAAACACTGAGTCCGAATTTCTTGCCGTCACCGATTTCTTCTTTGATACCCGAGGAAAGCGCACTGGCGGAAATAATTACTTCTTCTATGCCCTGAGCTCGCAACCAATCGAAGGTATGTTCGATAAATAACTTTCCCCGATAAGGAGAAAGGACGCGCGAAACCTCCTCTTTATGTCCTTTAATCTTAATTCCTTTGCCGCCTGAAAGAATCACCGCCTTGCGTATGGTGCGGTTGGAAAAATCCTTGCTTAAGAGCGACTCGATGGCATGCGACCGATTCTTGATCTTGGTACCATCTATAAGCGCATCGACACTGCGCAGCAAATCGGTACGAATAGTAATAGTGACTCGAGAACGGTTCATATTATATGATTTAAAAATAAGAACGCATGATAGTTTTTCATAACTTTTCACACTTCGTCATAACTTGTCATACTTATAGCCTAGCACAAGTTTAAAAGAATGCAAATCAGACAAAATTTTTCGCCCCATTTATATACAAAAACTCGTCAAAATCAATATTTTACTTCCCAGCATGTTACATTTTTTGGCTTATTAGGGGCATCTTTTGACGATTGACACATAATTATTGCAGTACTATAATGAGAAGTAGGTTTGCAATCGTATGATAAAGTATGACGATTGTCATCCATTGAAGAGGAGGGTAAAACAAAAATGACAACATTAAGTAATGCGGAATTTGAAACAGCAAACGACGAAGACGGAAGAGAAAAAATAAGAAAACTTTCTGACATTCGAAACGATGAGCTTCGGAAAACAACAGAGAAAAGGCTACGGGGCGTCACTGATAAAAAAAGGATTAAGCAAATTCTTAAAGATGCAGAGAACGACATAAATATGTGGGCAGCCATGAATGCTATAGGCCTGCAAGGTTAATTCTAAACAAAAAAGAAAGAAGACACTAAAGAAAAAATATTTTTATACTAAAAAAGGATTTCCAACCGGAAACCCTTTTTATTTTTTTATAAAGACGAAAAACCTTATCCTTCAATCACCTCTAAAACTTCCCGTACTTTCTCATCGGTCAGTTCCCTACTCTTCGACTCCAAGTTGAGACGCACCAGAGGCTCGGTATTGGAAGTCCGGACATTAAACCAGAAGTCGGGGTATTCAATCGTGATGCCATCGATCTCGGAAAGGCTAGCGTCTTTGTACTTCTCTTTCAATTTTTCCAGTACAGCCTTCGAGTCCGCAACTTTGCGATTAATTTCACCGGAGTGGAAGTATTTTTTGTACGGCACCATCATCTGTGAAAAAGTCTTATCTTCACTGGAAAGAAACTGTAAGAAACGCGACACCAACAAGAATGGCATCTCGAAAGTCCCGTAATGCTCCCGGTAAAAATAGTGGCCGGATGACTCGCCACCGAACACCGCGTCATTTTCAATCATAATTTCCTTTATGAGTGAATGCCCGACCGGAGTCACGATCGGATCTCCTTTCATCTCCTCGATCATATCTCGAGTGATTCTGCCCGGACGGATATCATAGCAAACCACCTCGCCGGGACTTCTTTTGAGTTCGATTTGCGCCATGATTCCACGCAAGATTTCCTGCCGCAACAAATCGCCCTTCTCATCCACGAAGAAATATCGGTCGGCATCACCGTCGATACTGATGCCGAAGTCGGCTCCATTCTCCACGACCGCCTTTTGTAGCGCTTCAAGATTCTCTTCTTTGAGCGGATCCGCCTCGTGCACAGGAAAGCTGCCATCCAGAGTGAAATTCATCTTCACGATATCACCCGGTACACGATTGAAAAATTCTTCCATATCCAAAGCCCCCATAGCATTGGAAGCGTCTATAACGATTTTGAATTTCCGAATCCTGCTCATATCGAAGTTGGCCAACTGCTCATTTGCCAAGTCTTCTAATACGCTTTCCTCTTTAAAAATCGTCCCTTGCTCAACCTTATTCACAAAAGTTTCGTTTAACATTATCTCCTTAATGCGCATAATTCCGGAATTCTTGCTGACCGGAAAACCACCTCCGAGCACCATTTTGAAACCGTTGTAATCTTTGGGATTGTGCGAAGCTGAAACCTGGATACCACTGTCGTAGCCATAGTAAGCGACCGCAAAATAGAAAGTCGGCGTGCTCGCCAATCCGATATCGATAACGTTGAGTCCGCTATCAAGGATGCCTCGCTCCACCTCGACACGCAGAGCCGGCGAAGAAAGTCTCATATCGCTGCTAAGCACAACTGATTTGGCTGCAGGATTCTTTTCCAGCACGAATGTAGAAAAACCCCTTCCTAACTTGTAAGCAAAATCTTCATCGATCTCGCTCGGATAGATGCCCCGGATATCATAAGCTTTGAACACCCCTTCACTTATCTTCTCCATATTTTTTACAGCTTATAGTAAATTAATTTGATTTGATGTGGATAGTAAAATTATATATCACCACCTTGCCTTCCTCTATGCAATAAAAGGTTCATTTTGTAATTTCGAATTGTAGGGGCACAATATCTTGTACCCTTGAGCTAGTAATGCTCTTATTAATATCACTCATAGAGTCTTCTATATTTCCCAGATTCCTCAATCGAGTACGCCTTTCGGGATGACAATCAAAAAAGGTACTGCACTACGCGAGATAGACTGGGATTCTTCGGGGGTACCTCAGAATGACACCTATTCGAAATTCTATATCCCTACTATTTACTTTTGCCTTTTATAATCTCCGCCACGTCATAAAAATCTTTTACGATATGATCCGCCAATTCGGATTTGATGCCCGTATGCCGTCCTCCCGGGCGTTCCATCTTCATCACTACCACGGACGGAGCCACCGTCTTGACGCGATCGATCTGGTCAGCTTTGTCATCCACAAAAAACAATTCTTCACTCGGATATTTACGGAGTATGTCCGGAAAACTCTCCTCTTTGCTTCGGGAAGTCACAATAATTTCATTGAAAAAGGGGATAACCTTGGAATTCTCAATCTTCTCTCGCTGGGAAAGCGTCGGGCCGTAAGAAAGCAGTGTCAAATCCTCTTTAGAAAAGCCCCTTGCGAAATCGAAAAAATCGTTGTGAACAAAAACATCCACGTTGGCAAAAAGATTATCTACACTGCGCCTAGTCTTGCGAATATCGAATTCTCTCTGGTGGGATAGCTGATTAAAAAGAGCATCGAGATCAAGCCCTCCCCGATTATCCCTAACAAGGGCATAATTATCAAAAAAATCTTTTTCCGAGAAACCTACACGCTCAAAAATCCGGCTGAGATCTTCGGCAAAAGCGCGGGTATCAAAGATAGTATCGTCAAAATCTAAATATATTTTCATAGATGAGCACTACTTTTTAAACATAAACGTCAAAATTATATATCGTCAGAAACCAGATTCTATTTGTCATTCCGAAATGAGCGGAGCGATTGAGGAATATGGGAAACATTTCATTCTCTACCGACGTTATATTACAAAGAACTTAATATCATATGGCGTTATTAGCAGATTCACAATCGCAAGAGCACAAGATATTGAGCCCCTACAATTCAAAATAACAAAATAGGAGCTTATGCTATTCACTTTTTTTTATATCCCTCACCACGACATCTCCCGGCAACGTCGTCGTGCCCGGGTCCATTTTGACGCCGGGATAGAAAGAGGTGTGCACTCCGGTCTTGCAGCCATCACCCACGATCACGCCCATTTTTTTCATCTCAGAATCCATCACTTTATCACCCACCAATGATTTAATATTCTTGTCATCGTGACGCAAATTGGCTGTGATAGTGCCGGCACCGAAATTTACATTATCACCCAAGACAGAATCACCGACATAAGAAAGATGCGCCACATTGGTATTGTCACCGATAATGGAATTTTTGATTTCTACCGCCTGACCGATATGACAGTTGTCCCCGATAGTCGTACCTGCACGTAGATAAGCATTAGGTCCGATTACACATTTTTCCCCGATTACGACTGGCCCTTCAATATATACACCGGACTTAATGACAGTTTTCTCTCCGATAATCACCTGCCCTTTAATAATAACACCTTTTTCTACTTTGGATTTTTTGCTGATATCGGTCTTGGTTCTCTGCAGAAGAAAACTATTCGCACGCAATAGACTCCACGGAAAAGTGATTGGAAGCCAGAAATCCTTAGCTGAAACAACCTTAATCTCCTCTTTTTGAGCTAAAAAATTATAAGCATCAGTGAGCTCGTATTCCCCTCTTTGGGAAAGTTTGATATCTTCCAAAACGTTGAAGATTTCCGGAGTAAAAATAAAGCAACCTATACTTACCAGATCAGAAATGAATTCTTGCGGCTTCTCAATGACTTCCAGAAATTTATATCCTTCCACTTTCAACACGCCGAAACGGGAAGGGTCCTCTACCTTTTGCGCCAAGATGGCATTGTTGTATTTCGCAAGATTGCGAATATCCGCTCGACTGTAAAGGTCATCGCCGAACATAAGAATAAATTTGCCTTGTACATATTGCTTGGTCAGACTGAAAGCACTGGCGGTGCCGGACGCCTCTTCCTGCGAGACATATCTTATCTTCATGCCCCGATAATTTTCACCTAAGAACCCCTTGATCATGTCCGACTGATATCCTACCACCATGATCACCTCGTCAACCAGGCCTCGCAATTGCTCTAGATTGCGTTCGACTATGGTCAAATTTGCCACCTTCAAAAGAGGCTTCGGCTTAGTCAGAGTGAGAGGATAGGTGCGGGTAGATTTTCCCGCAGCCAGAATTACAGCTTGCATAAACTTATTCCTTAACTATTTATCTTTTTATATGGACCTCCTGCGTAGGATAAGGAATGATAAATTTCTCTTTATTAATCCTCTCATAGAGTTTTTCCGTCAGAAGCGTCTTTGTGACGAACTGCTTCTTGGGATTGGCAACCCACACTACCGCCAGAAATTTGAGAGCAAAATCCCCCATCTCAGTGAAATACACCGACGGCGACGGATCCTTCTCTACTCCCTCCGTAGTTTCAAGCACGTCCAATATCGCCGCCTTGGCCTTATTGACATTCGTGCCGTAAGCCAAGCTCATGTCTATTTTTACCTTGATTTTGGACTTCGGCTTATTGTAATTGATAATACGAGAACTGGCAACAATATTATTGGGGATAATAACGACCGTTTCATCGAAAGTTTTTATCTTGGTGGAACGGATCCCTATCTCCAGCACATCTCCGATTTCTCCACTGTCTAGTTGAACCCGATCCCCTACACGAAAAGGCTTATCAAGATAAAGGGAAAGTCCACCAAAGATATGAGAGATAGTCTCCTGTGCCGCAAGAGCGACCGCCAAACCTGCAATCCCCGCCGAAGCCAGGAGAGGAGTCAGATCCAGATTCCAGACCCGGAGCAGAACAGCAACACCAAGAAACCAGACTACGATACTGCTCACATTATTAAAAAGTGGGACCATCCCCTCATCCACGGCGTATTTGGATCTTGCCGCGACTCGCGACCCTAGTCCACCAATTATTATCTGCACAATCTTAGATATAGCCGATACCCAGACTATTATTGTGAGAGACTGTATGATGTATGAAAAATAGATGACGTAACCGTCAAGAAATTCCATAAAGAAAAGAGCCTGATAAAAACCCCAAAACAGCACCGAGTAAAAGATAGAAGGCTCCAGAATTTTTATAATCTTATCATCCCCCTCAAGCTTAGTCCTGATTGTAAGCTTTACAATGATATGGGAAAAGATAAAGCTTATGACCTGCGCTAAGAAAAAGGACCCGGTTAGAAGCAAAACAACAATCGCATAGGGAGAAATCCCCGCACCGACATAGAATTCCAACGCCTGATTTATCTCACCGATATATTTGGTTATCATATTTGTGTTTTTATTTTTGTTATATCTTTATTATAGCAAAAGATTCGATTTGGATAAAGAAATCAGGAGGACGATACCTTAGATCCTTCACTTTAAGATGAAAATAATACGAAGCATGGAAAATATTGGGTGTTGACTTTTTTCCGCATCGATGACATAGTGTGATGAAGGTGAGACCGACGGAGGAAACAGACCTCGGGCTATTAATCAAAGTAGCCGAAAAAATGAATCAGAAGGACCGTGCGACCTTAATAAAGATACTCGATAAATTTGCAGGAAAACTGAGGGAGGAAATAAAGAAAAACAAAAAAGACAACAAGAAGAGAATGCTTTTCCGTCTACTAATAACGACGGTTGGCCTCGTACTGATAGGAATATTTATTCCCAAAATAGTATGGGGAACGACCGGGCTCGCCCTGATAAAAGAATTTATGTCGGGTGAACACGAACTAATAGATAAGATTCAAGACATAATTTTGGGAAAAGAAAAATAATTATCGGGAACTTTCTAAACCGGAATGACGGCAGAAAAGGTTCCTTATTTTATTGACTTTGAGCCGACTTCAGGCTAAGTTTAAGTATAGTTAATATACATTTAATTTTATACATATGGGATTTTCAGTAGGCATCGTCGGACTGCCCAATGTCGGCAAGTCCACGCTTTTCAAGACCCTGACCAAAAAAGAGATCGACATCTCGAACTACCCTTTCTGCACCATCGACCCTAATGTGGGCATCGTTAAAGTGCCTGACGAGAGATTGGAAAAACTGACCGTGTTTTCCAAGAGCGCCAAGACCATTCCCACCGCGATAGAGTTCGTAGACATCGCCGGACTGGTCGAGGGCGCGCACGAGGGTGAAGGACTGGGAAATAAATTCCTCGCCAACATCCGCGAGGTAGATATGATCGCGCACATCGTCCGAGGATTTCCGAGTGGCAAGATTACACACGTGCACGACAAAGTAGACCCCGCGCATGATGTCGACGTAATCAATACCGAACTCATCTTGGCGGATTTGGACACGGTAGACAAACGGCTTTCTAAAATAGAGAAAGAAGTGCGTTCGGGAGATAAAAAGGCTATCACGCTCAAGGCAGTCTTGGAAAAATACAAAGTCGCGCTTGAAGACGAAAAGATGGCCAACTCCGTAGTGCTGGATGAGAAAGAAAAAGAAGTTGTGAAAGAACTGCAACTCCTCACCAACAAGCCGGTCCTCTACGTCGTCAATGTCAGCGAAGAGCAGAAAGCTGCCGAACTAGACGCCATCTTGCCCGATATCAAAAATAAGATTTTCCTCCCTATCCAATTCGAACTGGAGCTGAGAGAACTCGAAGCCGAAGAAGCGGAAGTTTTTCGAGCAGAAGCGGAGCTGGATCCGAAGGTTTCTTCACTGGAAGATTTAACCACACGTTGCTACGACCTGCTCGGTCTCATTACCTTCCTTACCACCGGTACAGACGAGACCCGAGCCTGGACTATCAAAAAAGACTCGACCGCGCCCCAAGCCGGCAGTGCCATCCATAGTGACTTCGAAGAAAAATTCATCCGCGCCAGCATCATTAATTGGCAGAAATTGATCGAGGCGGGTTCACTAGGAAATGCGGCGGAAAAGGGACTGCTGCGAACCGAGGGTAAGACATATATTGTACAGGATGGAGATGTGATTGAATTTAAGATATAGATTGAAGGAGTAGAAACGGATAGAAAAAAATGGAGTAGCAGACTTTAGTCTGCGCTGTTATCCCACGAGAGAATAGTGAAAGATATACGACGCATTTTTCGGCTTGTGACAACCGCGCGGGATGAATCCCGCTACTCCGCAATATATTTTACTCTTAGAATCCATTACTCCCGTTTCGCTAGCGTATATTTTGGCTTGAATAAAAGGAAAAATGCGCTATTGACGTATTTTATTAGAGGTGTAAAATATAGATAAGGAAGTGGAAGAAGGATATCCTTGAACTTAAAGAGTTTCTTTAAGCGCAGAGATATCCCCCTACCATCTCCTCAAAAAAAATAATAGTATTCTATTTTCAAAAAACAAAAACTCTCCCAAAAAAATCCAACTAAAAAACGAACAATACTTAAGTATTGTTTTATTTCGTTTTTGGACCTCTTTGCTCCGAAACATATCTTTACAGGCGTATTTTTTTAATAATCATACCTACCCGAACTATCTTAGATCTTTCCTATTTCAGCTAAACAATGCGGTATCGTCTCTTTTTGATTCCCCTCTCGAGAGGGGTGGCGCCAACATAAGAGTAGCGTTGTTGTTGCGCGGGGTGTGTGGGGACTGTCTGCCGCTCATAACTCCGATATCACATAGCGATTGCGTTTATAAGATGCAAACCTTCAGTCATTCGCACATTCAACACACCCCTCACAACGTTATGGCTAAAGCCATAACGGCTCTTCCCCTCTCAAGAGGGGAACCTTTAAATTCAAGCTCATTTGAGATTAAAGATAATACAAGCCGCACAGATATGTCAGTCCACATAACCGCTTGCCAAACCTGAAAAACCATGTTAGGATAAAGCATCGAAAGGTAAAGATATATGGCGTAGTACCGCTACGTCCTAGGTCCATATATATCTGTATTTTTTGTGCCAAAATCATAATTTATTATATTAAGAAAAAAGAATGAAAAATTACGAACTCCTTTACATCCTTCCGGCGTCAGAAACCAGCGAAGAGATCGTAAAGAATTTCCAAGATGTGCAGAAGCACATTGAAAAATTCGGTGGTAAGATGCTTGAGACTTTGCTTGAACACCCGTTCCTCACCAAGGCCGGAATGAGCAAAGAAGACGAACCCGATGAAATCAAGGCTCTGCCGGTCGTGAAAAGAAAATTGGCTTACTTGATCAAGCACGAAAGATTCGGTTACTACTGTCTCGTCAATTTCGAAGCAGAGGGCAAGAAAATCGAAGAAATCGACGAATACTTGAGACTCAGCAAAGTTGTCCTCAGACACATCATCCTCGAAGCCGACCCGATGACTAAGGAAGAATGGGAGAGACTGCAAACGCTCTTTGCTCGCAAAAAAGCCGAGCAGGAAAGAGAAGAAGCTGAAAACAGCAAAGGGAAAGAAGACCGTAAAACTGCAAGGAAAGAAACAGGTGCCGAAAAGAAAGAAGAAGTGAAAGCAGTAGAGCCAGCTGTGGAAACGGTAGAAGAAGAGAAGAAAGAAGAAGTGGTAGTGAAAGAAGCAACACTCGAAATTGAAGAAGTGAAAGTAGAAAAGGAGAAAGAAGAAGTGAAAGAGGAAGAATCAGTGCTGAAGTCTGAAGAGGCAAAGATAGAAGAGAAGAAAGAAGAAAGCAAGATTGAAAAGGCGCCGAGTAAAGAGAAGAAAGAAGAAAGCAAAGGCAAGAAAAGCAAAATCAAATTGGAAGAGCTCGAAGATAAGCTTGATGCGATTCTGGAGGATACTATTGTATAAATTTATCCGCTAAATTTTTACAAAATAACTTTAAGGTTATGAATTTCAACAAAGCTATCGTCATCGGGAGAGTTACCAAGGATCCTGAAATCCGCACCACTCCCAGCGGACAATCGGTTGCCACGCTCAGTATCGCCACTAACCGTGTCTGGAACAACAATTCCGGCGAAAGACAGGAAAAAACCGAGTTCCACAATATCGTGGCCTGGGGAAAGCTAGCAGAAATCTGTGGACAATACCTGACCAAAGGTCAGGAAGTCCTCTTCGAAGGAAGGATGGAAACCAGAACTTGGGAAGGCCAAGACGGACAAAAAAGGTCACGCACGGAAATCATCGCGGAAAATATGCAGATGGGTGCCAAGAGCAAAGGTACCGGAAACAGCGGCAGTTACGAGAAAACTACAAGTACAAGCGCAGCACCTCACGAAAGCCACTCCGCGCCGGCGCCGGCAAAAGAAAGCGAGAATTTCGAAGAAGAGATCAGAATTGAGGACATACCTTTTTAAAAAAATAATTGCGTATCATGATAAACAATACTAAGAGAAACAACGCACCTACGGTGAAGAAGCAGTGTCTTTTCTGTATGGAGCGCGAGAGAAATGCGGACTTCAAGGATCCGCAGACACTCCAAAGATTCATCAACCAACGCGCCAAAATCATGTCCCCGAAAAGGACAGGGGCTTGCACCAAGCACCAGAGACAGGTCGCGACAGCAATCAAACGTGCGAGATTTATGGCGCTATTGCCCTACATCTCCAAATAAAGCAAACAAAAAAAACAGATCCGAAAAGGTCTGTTTTTTTGTAGATGTTTTATGTGTATCACCTCAACTCTCCCCCATTCTGGTACCAGTTGAATTCTGTTTGATTTACAGAAAGAACGTATTCCCAATTAAACTTGTATTTATTGAAGATTGTTGGATCGGGGATACGTCTTTTGACAT
>Ga0172381_10003034_pt1 | contig 18071 bp, 18 predicted proteins | sample Leawel6488metaG_FD_119754 | JGI IMG/M metagenome (GOLD analysis project Ga0172381, IMG submission 119754) | Leachate microbial communities from a municipal landfill in Southern Ontario, Canada - Leachate well 64-88 metaG | ecosystem: Engineered > Solid waste > Landfill > Unclassified | place... | reverse complement strand
GCAAAATAACTGTATTTGGCTTTAAGCCAAGTCGGAAGCACAATCCATTTGATAAACGAGAATCCAGATACAAAAGGATCCATCGGCAAAGTCTTTGTGTTGTATCCGCCAGTATAAAAAGTAGTTGTGTTTACGTTATCAGTATTAGCTTGGGCAAAAGTCTGTCCAGAAGCTGCAACTCTTGATAAACCGTATGGTGATCCTTTATACGAAGCTGTCATATTTTTCCTCTTTGAAGGTTAAAAGGGAGGAGGAATTCTCCTCCCTATTGTTTGATTAACGATTTACCACGAAGTCAAATACAAATCTCTCAATGATATCTGTGAACGCAACATCCACATTTACACGAGCGATACGCTGCTGACGGTCATAGGTAGAAGTATTGATTACCGGGCTTATATAATCAAATCCTCCAGCAAGCACCCATTTGGAGGCGCATTGTGTGAGTTCAGACTGAAGCTGATTATATATATCCGTGGAAGCAAATTCAGAACGATAATTTCTGGAAATTTTTTCCATTTCACGTTTAACTTTAAGCAGAGCACGAACAGCATGGCCAAGAGAAAGAGGAGTATTACGGTTTTGTGTTGTGAGTTCTGTTGCAAACTGTGTAGACACACTATCGGTTTCAATATAGTTGATCTGCTTTTTGTAAAGCTCTGTTTTCTCGGGTTCAGTAGGAAGCCAGCTGATACTGGTAAACCCGCTGATAGTACCGCGTCGAGGTCCTACAAAGTTCGTAGTAACACCATAAGATGCATCATTTTGGGGAATCTTAGAAGCAAGGAAGAAAGTAGGAGTAACTTTAATAGGCTTTCCACTCCATTCATCGTTGATCACAATATGTTGCGAGAATATCATAGTAAAATATGTATCGTACGACATTTCATTCTTGCGTTTGGCAATAGCTTGGGTAGCATTCGCACAATCAAGATTCATGTCTAGAATAGTAAGGCAATCCTGGCGAATAAGAGAAGATAATTCGCTCATAGCAGTCTTAACAGTTGCTCCATAATTACAATCCATCACAATATCAAATTCAGAAAGCAATGTATTTGTAATGAAAGCATCATATGAGCCATTATAAGCTTTTACGAGGGCTTCGTCAAGAGAAGCTGTAGTATCAAGCTCATCTTCGCTGTTGGTATATTCGTATTCCCATCCATTTCCGTAAGAACCGCCACCAAGATAAATAACAGCATTGCTAGACACATTTGACATATAGTAATGCGAAACAAAAGGTTCTGCATACGCATCTTCTATAGTATCCCCCACAGTCACAAATAAAGTGCTGTCAAGGAAGCAAGAATTGCTGTCATAACCTATTGAACTCATCAAATCTGTGTACAGATAGGAAGCATAATCGGCAGCATAGTCAGCACCAAAAGTACGCTCATTTAATTCAGCCAATGTAATTTGGTTAAAGATATATTTTACAATATCATCTACAACCGGAGTAATAACATTGTCGTCTTCGTCTTTTACCGGGTTTCCTTCTGCGTCTACAATAGCAAGTTTAGTTTTAATGAAATTCTCCAGATTATCGTAATTGAAAACTACTTTTAAATAAGAAGAATAACGATTTACAACATCTTCTACAAATAAAGATTCTTTCGAACCAGAGATAGCATCAGGATCAAGAGAGACACTGAATGTTTCGCGGATAATTTCGCTGCTGTCATCAGAACTCTTTTCAATGATTTCCAATTTGAACATACTCCAGTCAGGATAAGTGTTGTCAAAACTGTTGTCATACGAGAAGCTCACTGCCAAATTATTATACCATTTTCCAGATCCTTTAGGAATAAATCTTAAAAATTCTGTATAGCGTTTGCTGGAAAGTTTGAAAGTAGCCTTATCTTCGGTATCTATAATATCATTGGTTGCATCTACATCATATCCCTTTTTATCGGAACTATAGTCCTCTTCTTCGCTGGTATAAATCCCTTGATCTCCAGAACCAGAAACGAAGTTATATCCGGTATATACAGTAGATACAAAACCAACAGCTTGATAGAAAGCTTCCATATATGAAATATCTGGCTCATAGGAGCTATCTTCGGAATTTGTAATAGCATAATTTAATTCAGGAACATATTCGCCATTGGCTGTTCCCGTAATGGTTACAAAATTACCTATATCTGCAAGTTTGATACGTGTATTTTTATTCTTGGTAGAAACAAAATTAACAACAAAACTTGCCACATAATTAATATTATCTACAGAGGCTACAGAGGCATTCCAGTAGGAACCGACAAAATTAACCGTCTTGTTGTTGGAAACCATGATAGAACCATATCCGATATTAAGAGCAGCGCTGATGATATACCTGGATACGTTAGGAATTCCCATGTTTACGATTGTGGTATGAGTTTCAACTGTTCCAGCCCCTGTTCCAGCATCAACAGCATAAATTCCGTAACGGCTTGTTCCAGAAGTTTTTGCCCAAGCAGGAAGAGCAGATATTTGAATAGTTGTTGCTGTTGCTTTAAATTTGTATGAACCACTCACTTCTTCCAAAAGGTCGATAACAGAATCGGGAATATTACCCTTTATTTTACTGTATGCATATTTCGAAATAATCACTGTGCTTGCATTAAAAGAAGCTGCTACTGGAATAATACCAGTATTTTCATTAACCGAGCCAGAGGTAGCCACGGCAAACAAAGAAGCAAGACCGTTGTTAGACAATGCAGCAAATGAAGCAAGATCCGCAGCTGTATTTTCAGTACCAACCGAGGCAGACGCAGAGAATTTCATGCTGGCATCAAGAAGAGCATTATTTTTTACATACTGGCTTTCCAAGAAAGAACCAGCAGATTCCGCGCTTTGTCCTTGGGTTTCAACTGGACGAGATGGAAGATAAGCATTAAAATATTCTATTTCGTCAGTAGTGAGAAGCTTAGAATAAGCAATTTCCCCAGAAGAACTGTAAGAAACAAAGAAAGTTTTTGTCTTTGTAACAGCTCCTGTAGAAGCCGCAGTTTTAATATAAGGAGAAACAACTACAATGCTGCTATCATTACCAAGAATGATCTGATTTGCATTGATTATATTCCAAGCATTCTTTTCATCTTCAGTAAAAGCAGTAGCTCCTACAACAGAAGAAGAGACAGGAGAACATTTATCTATATTGTCATAGATCTCAAAAGAAGAATTCCATTCTGCTGAAGTATAAGCGGATGAAACTGCTATAAGAGAATCGGACACACCTACGGCAAATACTCCGGATTTTACCTCATCCTTAAATTCTCCAAAGGCATCTTCAGAAGAAAATCTGGCTATATTAGTTAAGTCAAGGCCAGAATAACCAATTTTTCCGGTATAAACTGGTGAAGCAAGAACATAATTTGAAACTGTTTTGATAGTTCCGCCGTATGAAGTGCTGCCAGAATCTCCGAAGAAATTTTTGAAGGCCGTAATAGCAAGAGCTAAAGTAGTAGTTCCAGAGTCGGTAAAAGGTATAGATAAAGATACTCTTGCAGCCAATACTTTTCCATTAGTTCCAGCTGCGGCAATGGCCGCGGCTTCATTCGTAAAGTAGTATATTCCGGATCCAGCTGATGTTTGAACTGGAGTAGAATAATTAGTGCCGTCGTATGTAAATGCCTGCCATGCAGTAATGCTATAAGAATACCCAGTCAATACAGAGAATGCGGCTAAAGAACTTTCGGTAAATCCATTCAGATTAGTATCATCATTTCTTTTATCCGCGTCTATTACAAGCTTAGGGATAATTACAGAAACTTTACGTCCAGCATATGCTTCATAAGCATCATTTGTACCTTCAATGCCGTTATTCTTATTATAAAGCTTTATGGCATCTTTGGTCATCTGGCCAAGTTTTACATTTACATAATATTCGCCAGTAGCGACATTATTGTTGTAAAGTGTCTGACGAGCATAGAACAACGGCTGGTTAATAGCAGCTTTTGTGGATAATCCTTTAGCAAGTTTTTCTGAGGCTTCACTGTGTTCTGCATTCCACAAAGATATTTGATCAGCTGTCATGGAAAGCTGCACAAATTCTTCAGCGTCATTGGTATATTGCTGTTCTGCATTATAGCCAACGCCTATAGAAAGAGAAGAATATGTTTCGTCATCAGGAACAACACGAATAACCCAAAGACCACCGCCAGCACGAAGCCACTGTATGGCATTAATGCCGGACTGGCCATACTTGGAATAATTTGGATCACCAAAATTGAATTGATATTCCGAAGTTGTAGTAATATATGTGGCTTTGCGGCAAGGTCCTTTTTCAGATTCGATAGCCAAAAACTGATTGCTCAATCCAGAAGCAGAAAGAGTAAGAACCGCATTATTTATGATGCGGGATGTAGTACTCGGATGAAGATACTTAGGTTCAGTACTCATTATTTCCTCATTGTTTAAGTTATGGTAGAAACCACGTTTGCTTTATTCTAATAGATTGTTGAAGGAAAAATGAAAAAAATGTTCATATTATAAGATAAGCATAATTTTGCAGAAGATATACAGACAAAATAAGCAATCATAATAATGATAACTTTATTATTGGAGGAATATTATGGAAGATACAATAAATTCTATTGCACCTGGTGAAGTATATTACCAAGGTAATAGCACAAACAAAAGCTTCCTAAGGATGTACAAATTCCTTAAAGAAAGAGGAATTGTAAATAATAAGTTTTTTCTTGCTATTTATGACAAGGAGCTTATAAATGTTGATCCTTATTCTCCTAATCTTTCAAAGCAATTAAAAGCAAGAATCCTTAAAGAATGTCGTATAAATCCATGGTATTTTTTAAGAGAAGTTATGAATATGCCGGTTACAGGAGGATTTTCTCGCTACGAAATGAATCGAGGAAATCTTGCCCTTACATTTTTGGTTCTTAATAATATCAACGTCACAATGATGCTTCCTAGACAAAACGGAAAAACCATAGGAACAGTGGCTATATACCAATGGCTGTATTGGCTTGCATCTACCAATTCTGAATTCATTTTTTCTAACAAAGTTTATGGTGATGCTCAAGCTAATCTCAAAAGATTTTCTTTAATGGCTGAATGCCTTCCTCCTTATTTAAGAGTAGAAAAATTAAAAAAAGATAAAGACAACATTCTTGCATTCAGCAGCGGAAAAATAGGAAACTCTATAAGATTAATACCTTCAGCTACGTCTACTGAAGATGCTGATAAACTTGGAAGAGGAATGACAGCTCCTTATGAATGGTTTGACGAATTTGCATATTCTGCTTTTAACTATGTTATATTTCCAGCTGCAGCTCCAGCAGCCGGAAAGGCTTCAGAAGAAGCAGAACTTCGCAATGGTTTTTATTCTAAGATTATAACTACTACACCAAATTCTATAGATCTTCCAGAAGGACAATACTGCAAATCTATAATGGATATGGCCGCAGTATTTAACGAAAAGATATTTTATGATTTGGAATCTAGGGAAAGCATTAGAGATTATGTATCAAAGAATTCAGATAACGACTTTGTCCATGTAGAATTCTCATGGCGACAATTAGGAAAGAACGAAGCTTGGTATAGAAAACAATGCCGTGATCTTCAATGGGATAAATTGCGTATAAAACGTGAAGTAGATCTTGAATGGACATTATCTTCTGATAAGAGCCCGTTCTCAGAAGAAGAACTTGAAGAGGTATCAAAGTATGTAATAGAAGATGAAGATTGTTATATCATAGATTCCGGATATTCAGGATACAAAATTGTATTAACTGAAGTATTCGATCCTTTCAAAAAAGTTTTGCTTTCTTGTGACTGTTCTGGAGGACTTTCCAAAGACCGTTCTGTTATGCTTGTTATAGATGCCGAAGATGGACATGTCATAGGCGGCTTTTATTCTTCGAGAATATCCGGGCCGGCTTTTGCCAGGCTTATAGCCACCACTGCCGACAAAATATTTGTGAATAGCATAATAGTTGTAGAAAGAAATAATCATGGAATAGTCATTATAGATATTCTGGCTGAAGATAATCGAGCAAAATCAAAACTTTTTTATCACTACAAGGATCATGCTGATCCTGATCGTGAGAACAGTGTTACGACTTCACACAAGAGGGTGTACGGTATAGATACTTCACCTTCAAGCAGAGATATGATGATGAATATGCTTTTTAAGTTTGTCAATGAAGAACCACAAACTTTTAGATTAAAGCTTATACTTACAGAACTAAAAACTCTAGAACGCAAAAGGAATGGAAAAATAGAAGCCACTGGTTCTGGAAGTGGAACCAACACTGCCCATGATGACTCTATTATGGCATATTTAATAGGAAGATACGCTATGATGCTTCCATCTTTCTCATATTTTAAGCATAGAAATATAATAAAAAAACAAGACGAACTTCCAGTAAACGGCGAAACTATAAGAACTATAAAGACTTTCTCTTCTGAAGAAATGGCAAAGCCTAGAAAACAGAGTCTTTTCTCCAGAATACTTAGTTCCAACTATGATTACAAAGAAAAAAAATAAGATATACGGCTGCACACAGCAGCCGTATTTTCTTTTACTTAAAACAAGTATTAAATAATTCTTTTTCTATATTGCACTTTTCTTCTTCTATTTTATATTTCTTAAAGCATTCTTCTACACTTTTTACAAAAATTTCTTTTTCTATATAAGGATCGGTTATAATACAATAATCTTCTTTCTTGAAATAAGTTATGCCTATATATATAATTTTATTCTTAAAGAAGAGAATCTCGTCATAATCAGGCGTATTCTCACAAGAAGCAATTATAATTCCATCTTCTCCGTATATATTTGCAAATTCTGAATCTTCCTTTGTACTTTCTTGAAAATACAACCTGCATTTTCCATTTTTGTAAGATACTTCGCAGGTGTCTTTGTCATCTAATTTTTCTGTGGCAAAAGCACATGCAGCAAAAGTAATTATAAAAAATATTTTCTTCGTATGGTCTCCTTTTTATCACTTTGTAATAATATAAGCTTAAAATGCAGTTTGCACCATATATTTTTTGATAACAACATTTTTATGAACAAAGGAATAATGTTATGCTAACAGTAAAACAAGTAGAGTCTTATGATGCAGACAACGAAGAAAGAATAGATTCTCTTATTCTTCCTTGTGAATATGCCGTTAATGCTGATGTAAGTATTATGATAGAAACACTCCAGCATCAGCTGGATAATCTTAATTCAGTTTCTAAACGAGAGGATAAACTTTCTCCTTTGGTTCAGACTTTAGAAAATCTTAAAGATAATATAGACGACCCTGAATCCAAAAAAATAGTTCAAGATTCTCTAGACGAAATTCTTGAAGCAGTTATATCTGCGCTAGAGAATAGCTTGGAGATATCTGGGTCCAACTCTTTTAATTTAATAAAGGATCTTAAAGAAACTGAATTCAAAGATTTTTCCTTGGCGGCATACGAGTTTTTTGTAGTAAATCGACAAGAAAATATTGAGAGATATTTATATAACAAGATTATATTAAATTATAAGGAAATTGCGCAAACTTACAAAGAACAAGTAGACAAAAAGGATATAATAGCCAAAAGCGACAAAAAGAAATTTAAAAATAGTCCTTCGTTTATAATTGTTAATAAGCTTGATGATATAATTCGCAGTATTATAAACGCAGAGGAAGATGATGATTTCTTGGAATTAGCAACTAAAGACAATGAAGATGAATGGTGCAATTCTGTAATAGTCGATGAATTCGATACGGTATTTGTGCCTAAGCTTCGTAAATTTTATTTTGGAAATATTCTTGATATATCCGGAGAAGATGATATGCGTGATATATCCTTAGAAGTTTATCGCAAGATAAGTGAGTATTTTAAACCATCAGCACAAGGATAGCATGAACGAAAACACCCCTGAAAAAGAAAATGATATTGGATCTTCAGAAGAAACCAACACAGCAACAGATACCTCTGAAAAAGAAGTTGCGGAACTTCAAAAAGATTTAGATATTATCGGCGACAAACTTGAGAATGAAGAAATAACCCCAGAAGAATATACAGAAGAAGCTAGTAAAAGTCTTGTTGAGCACAGCTATATTAATCTTTGTGATTTATACAGCGGCATTCTTCGCAATGCTACAATATTTAAAGAAAGAGAAAATGACTGTGATCCGCAATCAAAAAAGAAGATGAACGAAGATATTAATTCATTTACTCTTGAAAGTATCATAGATATTTTTGTAAGAAAAAATCTTATTAAATATCGCGATGATGATGCCTACTTTAAAGAAGTTTATTCAAAATTTGTTAGGCTTATATCTTCTAATTCCAAAAAGAAGAAAGATATGAGATTCCCTAATATTAAGGTATTCAAGGCTGCAGAATTTCTTGGAAAAGATTTAGATCACAAAATTTTCCGTCATTTTGTTGTAGCCGTGTTTGCATATATAAATGAAAATGGATGGGGGAATAGCGCAAGGTTTGTACACCAGCTTATGCTTAATCTAAATTTTGCAACTATAGCTCTCAAGGTTCATAAAATTGGCGGAAAAGAAGATCTTTTTGCGCTTCAGGCGCTTATGAATGGTATCAAGAAATTTAACGATACTATTCTTGATGAAGTAACAAAATAAGATATAACAAATAAAAAAAGACTGCCTAGCAGTCTTTTTTTATTTCTAAAATTTGAAGTGTTCCGTTGGCATGTGATCAAATCCGTAATATACATCTTCGCTCTCACGATTATCATTCCATCCAAAAAATTTTTTTAACGATTCTCCAAGATCTTCGAAAAGTATTTCCAAAACAAGAACACGTTCTTTTTCGTTGGACCGTTTAAGCCATATATTAAATAAGCTGATCGCATTATCATTCTCAGCTGTGTATCCTTTAGGCTTTCCATTTGTAAACATTTTTAAGGCTTCCTCTATATGGCCTATAGCCATATTTGTAGCCCTTCTGTTAAAACAGAATATATTCTTTTCTACAAAACGAATATCATTATTGCCGCCAGTACTGCCAATCATAGTAATAGAGGCCTTGATAGTAACGTCTTCTTCATGAGACTTGGAATTACCCGTTATATCTAAAGAAAGATCAATAGAATTAGTTTTGAATAACTTTATTGTATGTCCGCATGTGTATAGAATTTCCATATCTTCTCCTTATCTATTGGTTGTATGTGATTTGCTGATTTATAATTTTTGTTCTAGTAAATAAATTTTTACCATCCCCGACTTTCCATTATAAAGATACGCACGAAATACTACGCCATTCGCTAAAATATTATATTCTTTTTTCGTATTTCCCTTTTTATCGCATATAACAATCTTTTCTAAAATTGCATTTTTTTGGTATACTATAATCATTCCAGAATTCTTATTTCCTAGATAAGGAATGACAGAACAAATATCTTTGTTGTTAATGGAATGATATCCACAATTATAATATTTGCGCTCATGACATTTATGCAAAGATAATTTTTTATTAAACGCGATTCTATCATCCGACGGCTGCATTAAATATACCTCGATTTAAAATATGGAAGAAGGATATATCCTTCTTCCATATTTTGCTAGACTTTGTTTCTTGGATAATGAGTATTCATCCATTCTTTTCTATGATCCATCATCCATTCCTTGCGATTGACTGCCATCCATTCTGGGCAATTAATAGACATCCAGTCTGGTCTATAAAATCCTAGCCAGCCTGCTCTCTTCTTTACTAATCTCCAGGGATATATGTCTGCTACCCAGTATGTGAAAGAATTGATGGCTACATTTGGAAAAATATCGCAAAATAATTTTTTTAGAAAATATATAATTTTTTTCTTCTTTTTCATTATTATTCCTTTCATATTTTTTAATATAACATTGATTCTGTGAATTCTACCAAGCCACTGTTTTCCTTTCTTTATAAATATCTTCATTAGCTTTAAGAAACTTTAACTTCGTCTCTTCATCTATTTCATTTTTAGAATCATTAACAACCATATCGCACACATAAAAATTTATATTTTCGAAAAATGCATCTGCACAAAAAGTATCAGAAGGATTATTTATGCAACTTCCCATAATAAACGATTTTATGATTTTATTGTCTTTAAATTTCTTCATTATAATATCCGCAAATTTTTCATCGTCAAAACAAGGAACAACCCTTTCTATACAACCGACAAAATTATCTCCTTTGTATTCTATCACTCCTGTTATATTACTTAGAGACAATTTTGTAAATGCAGCTTCTATGCTATAAATATTATCTAACAAAATTATCTTTCCAACAGATTCGCTAGAAGAGAAAATTATTTTCATATTTTACCATCCTTCCGGAGTTTTTTCTTCTCCGCCTTCAGTATTTGTTTGTTCAGCTGATCCTTCTTCTTCAGCTTTGTCGCGTTCTTCCTTAAGTTTCATCGCTGTCACATCATCACGGCATTTACGCAAAATTTCTTCATAATCAACCCAATCTATTTGAGACATAAGCTTCTTTATGATTTCACGCTTATAAGAAGCCTTAGCAGACTCATCTGTTTCATTAGGATTTTCGCCTAGAAGAGTAAGAATAATGAAATCGGCTATGCCTTGAACTCGTGTCATTTCCTCTTCTGTTTTACGATTATCGAGCATTGTTGGAACAGGATAAGAAACTTCGAATTCCATTACATTCTTATCAGAATCTTCGTTTTTCACAAGTTTTCTGAATAACTTGGTAAATCCGCTATTTACAATTTTTTGATAAGAAGTAGTAAGTTTAAGTACATTTGCATTCTGTTGAACAAGAGTAGTTGCAAATTCTACATCTCCCGAAGAATCTAGCCAAGAGGAAGGATATCCCATTCCTGATATTATAGATTTCTTTAAGAATTCCAGAAAATCATTGCTTATACTAGCTTCCTGTCCGGCGAATGTGTCGAATTCTATGGCTTTCTTTCCGTCAATGGTCGGAATAACCATACAATTACTTTTTGTTATACGATTGAATATACCGGTAACATCACTGAAATCGTCTATAGTTATTTCTCTTTGTTTCAAATCAGAAATAAACGACTGCACAGCTCCTTCACTGTCTTCGTCAAGACCTTGTTCTACATAGTATACTTGCTTATCTTTTCCTTGCAGAACTTGTTGCATAATAGCTGAAAGAAGACTTACAGTATAAAGTTTTGCAAAATACAAGACTGGATCTATAATACTTTCGCCATATACTCTTGAACCACGTTTGAAATGTACAACGTCATCTGGCTTCATAAAGATGACACTAGTACTCTCTATAGCTTTGTTTGTTTTAAGTATAGTATAAATAAAGTCTTTAAATTGTGTATTTTTTGCAATAAATTTTCTATTAAGTTTTCCACCTATACGCTTAGCAAAGATTTCAGAAAGAATCTCCACTTTCTTATTCATTCCCATTCCTTTAGAATCCATATGGGAAAAGAAAGAATAAACACGATTGTTGTTGTAAGTAAGATCACAGGCCGGGCAAGAATAAGGATCAGAAGCCGAAGAATCTTTTGTGCTAGTGGCGAAGATAACGTCGAGGTAATAGTAACCTATAGCAACTCCTCCTACTTCCACTTTTATAACTTTGTTGGGTTCCATATGACGAAGAATAGAACCGGGCATACGAATTTGTCCAGATTCATTTCCAACTTTCCCTAATTCTTCATATTCCTTAAAAACTTCAAGTTCCTCGCCTATAATAGATATAGGATCTTCACTGTACTTTATATTAAAGAACTTATCTATCTCGGATCCCCATTTTTCTGAATCAAAAGAATCATCGACTTTTAGAATACCTGAAAGTTTATTTGTTTTTCTTTTCTCATTGACCGATGATACATATGAATTAAAATTTGAATTAAGAAAACTTACATCAGCAGCTTCCAAAGCTAAAGATGATTCTAAGTCACGATTGTCTTCTAAGGCTGATTCGTGTGCTGTTCTTTCCTTACCGGCCAAAAGACGATCTATTTCTTCTTGAAAATTAAGAACAACTACAAAGGCATCGCCATATTTGACAATATCTGAGTTAACTTTTGGTCCTATTTCGTCAGAAACCATATATTTCTTGTCTATCTCAAGCAATGATTCCTGCTTTGCTTCAATAAGAGATTCGTCGGTAACTCCACCATTTTTAATTTCAAATATAAAATCTGATCCTGCAAATTCGTTAGGAGACATAATCATGTCTCGTTGCATTATAATCACACGCGATATTTCAGGAACCATAGCACAGACAGAATCAATACTTCTATAACGCTGAAAACGATTTTTTTCGTCGTCAAACATCAGATTTACTTCGCCAGATTCTACTTCGTCTGCGAAGGTTTTTGCTCCATTACGGCCAGTTTGTCGTAATGTGCGCCCTGGTGTATTATTATACATTACATTATTGAGAAATCCTATAATATCTGGACCATTTCCAGTTATGGCATAAGAATTTACTCTGTTCAGACTTCGTAAAGCACGGTTGTTGATGTCGTCAAGTTCTTCCCCTTTTTCTGCCTGCGACAAACCATAGAAATTATTTTCGATTTGTCTATCTATACCTTTTATTCTTGTTGCATAATCATTTTTTGGCTTTATCATAAAATTCCTTATTTCGTAATGCAATAAAGAGTTATGAACAAAAAATAAAGAAGAGTTTCCTCTTCTTTATTCTTAACGATCTAATCCTCAAGAAGAAATATTTCGCTTTCCTTGTACTCCAAAGAAATAATTATTTTTTGTTTCGGAAATATATGCGAAAACTTTCTAGCCAAATTTCTCGAATCTTCTTTGTATTTTTCTTTTTCGCTTATCAATATATTTTTTATTTCTCGACAAGATATTGGATCTTTTGGATACTTTTCCTGATATATTTTTATACAAACATCCATTTTGCCTCCTTAAGACATTATAGAAGATTCTACTCTCATATTTTTTCTGTAAAGATTATTAGAAAGTATGACAGTCTCTTCAGCCGCCATTTTTAGCATTGTCTCTTCTCCATCTTCTTTTAAGATAGAATATACAATGCCATTTCCACAATCTCTATGAATGTTTTTAGTTATAACAGGATATGGCGTTAGAAAAGTATTTATCACTGAATTTAAAGAAAAAACTTGGACAAAGACTAAATTTGAAAATAATATTCCAAACATATCTATCTTTACGCTGTAATCAACAAAGCCAGGCAAAGATGGATCATACGAACAGCTGAATTCAAATTTGTATGCAGACAAAGCCGACTCAAAATTTGTTAAAAGCGTCTCGCTTGAATTAATCCTGGTGTATATACTAGAAATGCTGCAAGATGCATTATTTCCAGATAATGTATCAAGAAGAAGAAAGAATTTTGTCTTTTTATCTTCAAGCACAGAGACAGCTAAAATCTTTGATTGAAAGAATAGATCATCTTCCAATGGAGATCCAATACTTGCCACTACACTATTTACTATGCTGCTTATATTATTTTTTATATCAGTTATACTTACAATAGAATTTTCTATATGCTGGGAACCGATATACAACACAATATCCTGAAGAAATTCAAAAGCATATTTGTTCCATGCCATTACGCATGATTCTTTCATGTTTCCAGACCATTCTTCATTAGAAGATAGCGAGACAGGAAGCAAAGAGGTATCTGTACTGTTGGATGCTCTTTCGTCTGCTATAACAATTCCGTTTAGTTCGTTAGATATATTCGCAGCTAAATCCTTCAGAGGATGTTCAGAAACAGAAAGAGCATTAAGATGACTAAATTCTAAAATATTTGGACTTAAAAATTCTGTTTTCCAGCTAGAAGTGTCGTGTATGAATACATTTCCATTTTTTAGTATTCCACTCTCGTAAAATATTATTCCGCCAAGACATCTAGGATCAAAGAAATCGCTAAAAGTGGGATTGAATACAAAAGAAAGAAGATTATTCATTTTTGTAGTCATATCTATAATAACAGAATTAGACTGTATCTTGTACCAAGAATAAAACTTGTCATTTGTGTTATCTTCAAAAGTATAAGGATATAGAAAATCTTCATAGCCATTTCTAAATCCAAAAAAAGATGCTATATCAAGAAGAGGAAGATGAAGGCTTTTATTTTTTTGTTTTTCTTTCCATTCATTCAGGCCAGATTGTACTAAATATATTCCTTTGTCACTTGAAGAAATAAGAGTGTTTATATTGTCCTTTGATAAATTTCCTTTAATGATACGAAGATCAATAGGATTAAGAATCTTAGAAGAAATTCCTGTAGCAGACCCAAATATAGCTTTGATTTCGTCTAAATCAATATTTTTCATTTCTCCAGAAACAGCTCCAAGACGGCTTATGATTTCCGCAACTTTTTCGGTGTTATACATTTACAAACCTGCTTCATAAAGCTCTATTATGTTTTTTGTATAATTTATCATTTCCTTGGATGTATTCCCCATAGAATCCATTAAATTTATTAAAACACCAGAAAATCCATCTTTGCCTTTCCATGTTATTCCGTTAGAAATAAGAGAATCATAGAGAACAGGAATAACTGCTAGCTCTAAGGCTATAACAGCGCTGATATCATCAAAATTGTAAAAAAAGTGGTTGTATATAAATTGTCTATTTGTTATATTTGAAAACAAATTTAGAAAAGCTTCTTCTTTCTCTGCCGTGCTTATATCAAAATTGGAAGATTCACAAAACTTTGTACTTAATGTTTTGTCTTCTTCAAAAAATTCATACATATACTTTCCAATAATATCTAAGACAGCTTTGTAAAATAAATAGTCTGACGAGAAAGAACTTCTTTCTAGGCTGATTATACTGCTTTTTTCTGCTTCAGAAAGTTTTTTTCCAGCATATTTTATGCTTTGCAAGAAAAGAATTTTTAGTTCGTCAGGGTCATAGAAGAAGTTTCGTTCATTAAGGAGCCTCATCATAAATCCTATAGGAGCATCAGAAGCAAATATATCTGCCGAAACAGAAGATAATAAAGGACTTTTTATAAGCGGACATGAATTCTTTATAAATTCAACAGACTTTTCAAGCCAGGAACTAGTTTCTAAGATATTCATTTTTGAAAATATATCTTTGCCAGATAAGAGATAGATAATATTTCTTCCGTCTGTGTTGTATACAGATGCAGCGCTGTTAGCTCCACTTCCGCTGTAGTTATCTGCATATTTATCCTTTATTTTGCTGTATGCCACAAACTTAGAACTTTCAGAAAGTATAGATTCTTCATTTAAATCTGCCACAATTTCATTAAGAATTAAAGAAGAAGGATCTTCATATTTACGACTTATGTATTTAAAGAATTTTTCATAAACCATTAAATCTTTTTCTTTAAGCATCCCAATACATGCGTCATAGACCTTAAATAAAACTTCTTTAGAAGGAAGAAGCATTAAACTTCTAAGGGCATTTAGACGAGCGGATTGCGTAGAAAGTTTTGAGGCTGTCGAAAGATCGTCAATGCTATAATTCTCTGTCTTTATAAGCTTTACCAAAGCTTCTTCTACAGATATATCATCTTCTGATATACTTAAAAGCCAGTTAAGAGCATCGCTGTATTCAGAATTCTCATCTACCCCATTTGCTATAATAAAATTGCTTATTTCTTCTTCTGTTATAAGCGATGAAATCTTTGTTATAATACTCACGACATTTCTCCATTAAGGAATCTTTGTTGAAGAATTTTTTTGAAAGCCAAGATGCTTAGTCCAGGCATTTCGTCTTTGTGCTCCAAGTTTTCTTTCTCTCCAAGTATAATATTATCTATATTAATACTTAACCTTCGTTTATCGGCCTCAACAAAAAGATAAGATGATTTGTTGTTAAGTGATTTGCCAGTAATATTTTCTACTGCAGCTGCTGTTTTATTTTGGATTTCTGTTATTTCATTTTCTCCAGAATATTCAGCGTAATCTGAATTTTTTTTGTCGCATCTGGCATAAAGCCTTGAAGCCAAAGAAGAATTGCTAGGTGCTATCTGGCCTTTTGAAGAATTTGCCTCAGACGAAGTTTCAGAAGCTATTTTTGTCTCTATTTTAAAGTCGCCAAAAGCTATCTTTCCATCAGCAGAAAGATCTATAATCATTCTAAATAAATCTATTTCTAGCTCAAGCAAAAAAGATACTATTCTTTTTTCTTCATAGCTTATAGCCTCACCATCGGCGGATGGAACAAAATTGTCAATAGCCGAAAGAAGTTTATTAATATTCATAATGAATTGTTGAATGAGGGAGACAGATTTAATCTACCTTATTCAACAATGATGTTATTGCAGAAAGACATCTTTTGCGTTCATAATATGCATCTCTTCTGCCATTCAAATATACTGTATTCAATGTTGTATCTAACGGATCTTCTTTTGTTCCATCCGGCCTAAAATATTCTTCTCCTTTAAAAGAAGTAATACTTCTTTCCACGATTCCAGAAGGAAATAATTTGAGAGAAGAATGAAAAGCATTATAGATAGAACACTGCATAAATTTTAAGAGACACTTTCTTTCAAACTCCATTTTTGAAATATTTCTATGTGAAAAGTATTCTTTGTACAGTATACAGTTGTCGCATTCGGGTTTATTAGAAACACTCTTTATATTCCCATTGTCGTGATACTCAAAAAATATCTTAAATTCTTCCGTTTCATAATACCGAAATGCTGTAATTCCGGATAAAGGAAAGAATAATACTTTTCCAATTTTCTTGTCATTCTTCATTACATCTATTTCTCGCAAGATACCATCTGTGCTATAGATTCTTTTTATTCCTTCAGCTAATCCATCACGAAAGATAACATCATAAATGATTGCCTGAGAAATATCGAATGCTATAGACATTCCCTCATAGCAAGCTTTGTTGTTGATATTAATAGCAAGACAAAGAGAAACACTTATTTTTTCGCAACTTTTTTCGCATATAGGGTCATTGTCGTTGTCATAATAAACAGAATGTATCCATAATCTTTTTTTGGACATAATATCTCCTTCGATAAATAAAACAAAACCATTGCGGTTTTGTTTTATTTGTTTAAATATCAGCTCTGTATATAAGCACACTCTCTTCTTTCAGATCCTCTTCGCTAAATTCAAAATCTGCTAGAGAAGGTTTTCCTTCTCCTTCATTTCTGAAAATAACAGCTGCCACCAAACCGTTTATACTTAGCGCCCATACTGATTCTGCTGGTATTTCACTATTGTTTTGTTTGGTTCTATCTAGTCTTTTGGTGAATATTTCCATTTCTTTTTTAAGAAGATTAAGCTTCATGCTAGCAAATGCTATCAATACTACAAATAACACCAATACTGCAAATATCACAATGAACAAATAGTTCATATTAGCTCCCTAATACTTTTTGGTTATATTGAATATATTCTTTTCGTTATATTTCGTATTCTGTAACAATTTCTACATTATGCCCAATATTTTTGTAATCTTCTTTAGAATAACCAAAGTCTTCTATACAAGGTATCTTTTTTGACCAAGTTATTCCTACTGTTTTCCCGTCTATAACCAGTTTCCATCTTTTTTCTTGTTTAAGCTGAAGCTTGGCGATAGATATACTTAAGTATATAATAATTAATATATCACCACAAAATGTTTTGTAATTTCCAAAGCTGCACATAAAACCGGCTATAACAGATACAAAGATAAGCAGAAAAATTCTCTTCTTCATAATTCATTCCTTTAGTTATATTTTTGATAATTTAATCTTTCTCTTATCTATTATATTTCGATAATATTAAACTTTTTCATTCTTTCAGTTTCTCTTGCTTCGAATTCGCGTATTTCTTGCAAAGAACTAACAAATACAGAAGATGCAAATGATTTAGCCCACTTTAAATTATCGTGCCACACAGAAAGTGTATCTATATCCAAACTTTTTTCATCAAAACATTTTAACGAAAAGATAACCCCAGGTTTGGATGAGATCTCATAACAAATAGAATACTGATCACCATGTATACGTTTGAGAAATTTGCGAGTGATAATATCACAGTCTTGTGCTATTTCTTTGTCAGCCATCATTTTGCCTCCTAAATATTTCAATATCAGAATTTTTTGATCTAGCTATTTCAGATTTTTCAAAGTCTGCTATGTCGCCACAATTTTTCAAAGAAAGCGCGATAATTCTAGCTATTTCATACGATGCACGATACT
>Ga0172381_10003033_pt1 | contig 18077 bp, 8 predicted proteins | sample Leawel6488metaG_FD_119754 | JGI IMG/M metagenome (GOLD analysis project Ga0172381, IMG submission 119754) | Leachate microbial communities from a municipal landfill in Southern Ontario, Canada - Leachate well 64-88 metaG | ecosystem: Engineered > Solid waste > Landfill > Unclassified | place... | reverse complement strand
GTACTGGCTGGAGCGTTTTGGCGTCGATGGCCTGCGCGTCGACGCGGTGGCCTCCATGCTCTACCGCGACTACAGCCGCAAGGTCGGCGAATGGGTTCCCAACGTGTTTGGCGGGCGCGAAAACCTGGAGGCCATTGCCTTCCTGAAACGCGTCAACGAAGTGGTCGGGGTCGAATGCCCGCAGGCCATCACGCTGGCCGAAGAGTCCACGGCCTACCCCGCGGTATCACGCCCCACCTACGCGGGCGGCCTCGGTTTTCACTACAAATGGAACATGGGCTGGATGCACGACACCCTGGCCTACATGGCGCGTGACCCGATCTACCGCCAACACCATCAGGGCGAAATGACTTTCAGCCTGATCTACGCGTTCAATGAAAACTTTGTGCTGCCGATCTCGCACGACGAGGTGGTGCACGGCAAGGGCTCGCTGCTAAGCAAAATGCCGGGCGACCGCTGGCAGCAACTGGCCAATGTGCGCGCTTTTCTGGGCTACATGTTTGGCCACCCCGGCAAGAAGCTGCTGTTCATGGGCTGCGAGTTTGCCCAGGAAAACGAATGGAACCCCGACCAGAGCCTGGACTGGCATCTGTTGGACGACCCTGCACACGCAGGCATCCAGCGCCTGGTGCGCGACCTCAATCACCTTTACCGCGCCACCCCCGCGCTGTACCAGCAGGACTTTGTGCCGGCGGGCTTCGAGTGGATTGAGCACAGCGACGCCGCGCGCTCGGTGTTGAGCTTTGTGCGCCACGGGCTCGACGCCAGCACCTTCACGGTAGTGGTGTGCAACTTTACGCCGCAAGTCTGGCAAGACTACCGCCTGGGCGTGCCCCAGCCGGGCCGCTACCGCGAGGTGCTCAACACCGACTCCGCCCATTACGGCGGCAGCAATGTGGGCACGCCGCTGGGCGCGGCCACCGCTGAAACGCCAGCCTGCCACGGCAAACCCTATGCCATCCTGTTGACACTCCCCCCACTCGCCACCGTATTTTTCGAATGGACCGCCTGATCACCCAGCCATTGCAAGTCGGCCATCCCTGGCCCATGGGAGCCCATTTTGATGGCCACGGGGTGAACTTTGCGGTGTTTTCAAGCCACGCCCAGTCCATGGAGCTGTGCCTGTTCGACGCCGACGGCCAGCACGAACTGGCGCGCCTGCCGCTCCCGTGCCATACCGTTGATGTCTGGCACGGTTACCTGCCGGGCGCGCAACCCGGCCTGGTGTACGGCTTGCGCGCGCATGGCCCGTGGCGGCCCGACCATGGGCATCGCTTTGACGCCAGCAAATTGCTGCTGGACCCCTATGCCCGTGAAATTGTGGGCCACTTCGACTGGCGCAACGAACACTTCACACCTGACCGCGATTTTCCCAGGTACAAGCGTGGTCACAACAACGCCGCGCTGGCACTCAAAGGCCGCGTCACGCACGATCAGTTCGACTGGGCTGATGACCGCCCCCCGTGCATCACCCTGACCGACACGGTGCTGTACGAATGTCATGTCAAGGGTTTTTCCAAGCTCAATCCACAACTTCCAGCCGAACTGCGCGGCAGCTACGCCGGGCTGGCCCACCCGGCCTCGATCAGTCACCTGAGGGGCCTGGGCATCACTGCGGTCAGCCTGTTGCCGGTGCAATACAGCCTGAGTGAAGAACACCTGACCAAGCAGGGTCTCTCCAATTACTGGGGTTACAACACCCTTGGTTTTTTCTGCCTCAACCCGCATCTGGCCAGCACCACGGATGCCCGGGCCGCACGCGATGAATTTCGCACCATGGTGCGCGCCCTGCACACGGCCGGCCTCGAAGTGATTCTGGATGTGGTCTACAACCACACCGCCGAAGCCGACGAGTCCGGCCCCACCCTCAGCTTCCGGGGGCTCGACAACGTCAGCTATTACCGCTTGCCGTCCGACAACCCCGGTCGCTATGAAAACTACAGTGGCTGTGGCAACACCCTGAACCTGCGCCATCCCAAAGTACTGCAAATGGTGATGGACAGTTTGCGTTACTGGGTCAAAGACATGCATGTCGATGGCTTCCGCTTCGACCTGGCCCCGGTGCTGGGCCGCACCGACACCGGCTTCAGTGCCCAGGCCGCGTTTTTTGTCGCGATGGCGCAAGACCCGGTGCTGTCGCGCGTGAAGATGATCGCCGAGCCCTGGGACACCGGGCCGGGCGGCTACCAGGTGGGCGGCTTCCCGCGCGGCTGGCTGGAATGGAACGACAAATTCAGGGACTGCATGCGCAGTTTCTGGGTTCAGAGCGCAGCAGCGGGCGACGCGATGCCCTCGGGCTGCACGCGCGGCAACTTTGCCATGCGCCTGTGCGGCTCGTCGGATCTATTCCGGGAGCGCCGCCGCGCGCCAGCCAAGTCGGTGAACTACGTGGTGTCGCACGACGGCTTTACCCTGCTTGACCTGGTCAGTTACAACCAACGCCACAACGAGGCCAACCTGGAAGACAACCGCGACGGCCATAACAACAACCTGAGTTTCAATTGCGGCGAAGAAGGCCCCAGCGACGACCCGGTGGTGCGGGAATTTCGCGCCCGGCTGCAACGCGTGCTGCTGGCCAACACGCTGCTGGCCCAGGGCACGCCCATGCTCTGCGCCGGCGACGAAGTCGGCCACACGCAACATGGCAACAACAACCCCTATTGCCAGGACAACGCCACCACCTGGATCGACTGGTCGGCGTCAGACCCGGATCTGCTGGCTTTTTCCCAACATGTGGTCGGCCTCAGACATCAGCTGCTGCCCTTTGCCAACCGGTGGTACAACGGCATTGCCGATGGCAATGGGCTGTATGACGTGTCGTGGCGGAATTCTGATGGCAGCGTGTTGCAAGGCGATAGCTGGCACCAACCCAACGTGCACACACTGGCATGCCTCATTGGCAAACCCGGTCGGTCGTCAACTCCCCTGTTGTTGCTGTTCAATGCCGGTGCCGCTTCAGCGACTTTTGTGCTGCCAAACGGTCACTGGCATGCCCTGCTGGATAGCAGCCACCACCGCGGTCAAAGTGAGCAACAGGGTAGTGGCGGCATGAGCGTGCAGGTGGCGGCGCACAGCCTGATGCTGTTGCGACAATCAAACCGGGACAACAGGGACATCGGACCAGACCGGCAATGACGCCGAGGAGAAAACATGAGACTGTCCTTGCGCTTCGTTTTACCCTTGCTGTTGGTGCTGGCGGCCATTGCCTACGCTGTGTCACCGATGGTTGATCAGCTCACGCTGCGTTGGTTTGTGCGTGATCTTGACAGCCGCTCGGCACTGATTGCCAATGCCATTCAGGAGCCCCTGCTGGAACAACTGGCGGCCGGTCGCAAGGCCAAGACAGGGGATTTTTTCAATCGTATTTCTCAAGATGAGCGGCTCTTCGCTGTGGGCTACTGTGCCACGCCGGATACCCCCATGCTGGCAAGCCGCTCACTACCCAAGCAAATCACTTGCGCCGAACTCGCCCGGTGGACAGGCCCCGGCGAGCATCTACTGGCCAGTGAGCAGGGGCCTTTGCACGTCGCAGTGCATCCCATGACCAGCGCTGCCCCGGCCGATGCAGCGGCAGTTCCCGGCCAACTGGTGCTGGTGCATGACATGAGTTTCATCACCCGTCGCAGTGAAGAAACCAAGCGCTACCTGGTCTATGTCTTTATGGCGTTGGGGGCGGCGGTTTCCTTGATCACGGTCATCGTGGCCCAACTTTCCTGGCGCGGCTGGATGGCCGGTGTGCGCGCCCTGCTGCGTGGCGAGGGGCTGCTGCGCCAACCGGAAATCAACCCGCCGCCGAGCCTGCCTGGCTTCAAGCCCATTGCGCGCGACCTGCAGCGACTCATCAGCGAACTGGAGTCCGAGAACCGCGCGCGCGACGAAAGCCAGCTCACCTGGTCAGCGGAGACCTTGCGTACCATTTTGCACGGCGAGTTGCGCGGCGAGGACGTGATTGTGGTGTCCAATCGCGAGCCCTATATCCACCAGCGCCGCGGTGAACGTATCGAGGTACAGCGCCCGGCCAGCGGGCTGGTCACGGCGCTGGAACCGATCATGCGCGCCTGCTCGGGCACCTGGATTGCGCATGGCAGTGGCTCAGCCGACCACGAGGTCGTTGACAAAAACGACCGCGTGGCCGTGCCACCCGAAAACCCCGCCTACCATATCCGGCGCGTCTGGCTGACCCCTGAAGAGGAAGCAGGCTACTACTATGGTTTTGCCAATGAGGGGCTTTGGCCGTTGTGCCACATCGCCCACGTGCGGCCGATCTTTCGATCCGGCGACTGGGCGCAGTACATTGCCGTCAACCGCAAATTTGCCCAAGCGGTGGTGAGCGAGGCCAAGACCAAAAACCCGATTGTGCTGGTGCAGGACTACCACTTTGCGCTCTTGCCAAAGATGATTCACGAGGAGTTGCCCGAGGCCACCATCATCAGTTTCTGGCACATCCCGTGGCCCAACCCCGAGTCGTTTGCGATTTGCCCGTGGCGGGAAGAGATTTTGGCTGGCATGCTGGGCAGCAGCATCATGGGTTTTCATACCCAGTCGCATTGCAACAATTTTGTTGACACGGTGGATCGGTTCCTGGAAGCACGGGTGGACCGTGAGTCCTTCAACGTGTCGTTTGGGGGCAAACGGACCTCCGTGCGGCGTTATCCCATTTCCATCGCTTGGCCACCGGACCCGGAACTGCTACAAAAAAGCGTCCCCGAGTGCCGCCGCCACATTCGCGAACTCAATGACCTGCCACCCGAACACAAGCTCGGCATCGGAGTGGACCGGCTGGATTACACCAAAGGCATCCTGGAACGTTTCCGCGCGATTGAACGCCTGCTGGAGTTGAAGCCGGACTGGATCGGTCACTTCACCTTTGTCCAGATTGCCGCGCCGACGCGTTCCGGCATCGACGAATACCAGCATCACGAAGCGCAAGTCCGAACGCTGGCAACACGCATCAATGCGCGCTTTGAGCGCCGCGGACCAGCGCCCATCATTCTCAAAATCGAGCAACACGCGCCACCGCTGGTCTATGAGCATTTCCGCGCCGCTGATCTGTGTTTTGTCAGCAGCCTGCACGATGGCATGAACCTGGTGGCCAAGGAATTTGTCGCCGCCCGCGACGACGAACGCGGCGTTCTCATCCTGTCCGAGTTCACCGGTGCCGCACGGGAGTTGCCCGAAGCCTTGATCGTCAATCCTTATGATGCCGACCAGTGCGCGGCCGCCCTGCACCTGGCTTTGAGCATGCCCGATATGGAGCAGCGCGACCGCATGCTCCTGATGCGCGGCCTGGTGGCTGAATTCAACGTCTTTCGCTGGGCCGGGCGCATGCTGCTCGATGCTGCGACCCAACGTCGGCACAGTCGGCTAACCGATATGCCAGGTACTTCGACTCTATAAAAAATGTACCTCGGCTCTCCTGCGGCCCCGAATTTGAATCGAACCTCTTTTCTTGATGGCGACAGTACCCTGATCACCATCGCCGACACGCCAGAAGCCGTCCTGGTTAGCGACAGGGGAAATTGTCCATGAGCGAGCACTGTGATAAGCTGGAAAACATGAAGGTCAATCCCGACATCTATCTCTTCCGCGAGGGAACGCACACCAAGTTGTACAACGAGCTTGGCTGCCACTTGCGGAGCGACCGCGGCGCGGACTTCGCGGTCTGGGCGCCCAACGCTGAATCCGTCTCGGTCGTCGGCGACTGGAACCACTGGTCCGGCGACGCGGACCGCCTTGATCCGCGCGACGACGGCTCCGGCATCTGGCAGGGCTTCGTCGCAAACGCAGAGCAGGGCCAAGGCTACAAGTTCCGCATTCACTCGCGTCATGGTGGCTATGTCGTGGACAAGGCGGACCCGTTTGCGTTTTATGCGGAAACGCCCCCCGCAACGGCCTCGCGCATCTGGCGCATTGAACACGACTGGAAAGACAATCAGTGGATGGCATCGCGCGGCCCGAAGAACGCGCTCGATGCGCCGATGTCAGTCTATGAGATCCATCTTGGCTCCTGGCGGCGCCAGGACGGGCAATTCCTCGGCTACCGCGAACTGGCACACGCGCTGGCCGACTATGTCACTATGATGGGCTTCACCCATGTTGAGTTGATGCCGGTGACCGAGCATCCGTTTTACGGCTCATGGGGCTACCAGACCACAGGCTATTTTGCGCCGACCTCGCGCTACGGCACTCCGCAGGACTTCATGTACTTCGTCGACCACCTGCACCAGCAAGGCATTGGCGTGTTGCTGGACTGGGTGCCTTCGCATTTTCCGACGGACGAGCACGGGCTTGGCTATTTCGATGGCACCCACCTGTTCGAGCATTCCGACCCGCGCCAGGGTTTCCACCCCGAATGGAATTCGAACATCTTCAACTATGGGCGCAATGAGGTGCGCAGTTTCCTGATCTCGTCAGGACTGTTCTGGCTCGACAAGTACCACCTGGACGGCCTGCGCGTGGACGGCGTTGCCTCCATGCTCTATCTTGACTACGCCCGCCAGGAGGGCGAGTGGATTCCAAACCGCCACGGTGGCCGGGAAAACCTGGAAGCCGTCGATTTCCTGCAGACACTGAACAAGGCTGTGTACCGCGAACATCCCGATACGCTCACCATCGCCGAGGAGTCCACCGCCTGGCCGCGCGTGTCGCGGCCGACCGACATGGGCGGGCTGGGTTTCGGCATGAAGTGGAACATGGGCTGGATGCACGACAGTCTGGCGTACATGCAGCAAGAGCCGATCCACCGCAAATACCACCATCACACGCTGACCTTCTCGCTGATGTATGCCTTCAACGAGAATTTTGTCTTGCCGCTGTCGCACGACGAGGTGGTGCACGGCAAAGGGTCGTTGCTGGGCAAGATGCCGGGCGACGCCTGGCAGCAGTTTGCCAACCTGCGCGCGTTGTTCGGCTTCATGTGGGCGCATCCAGGCAAGAAGCTGCTCTTCATGGGCGGTGAATTCGGCCAGCGACGCGAATGGACCCACGACGGCGAGCTGGAATGGTGGGTGACGACGCTGGAAGGCCATGCCGGACTGCAACGCTATGTGGCACAGCTTAACCGCGTGTACCGCAGCCGGCCCGCACTCTACCAGCTGGACTTCTCTCCCGCCGGGTTTGAATGGGTAGAGGCCGACGCGGCCGACATCAGCGTCTTCGCCTTCCTGCGCAAGCCACGCGAGCGTGGCGCACCCTTGCTGATTGTCAGCAATATGACGCCGGTGCCACGCACCAATTACATGCTCGGCGTGCCATTGGCCGGCTTCTGGCGCGAAGTAATCAACAGCGATGCCAGCGAATTTGGTGGTGCGGGCTGGGGCAACCTGGGGGGTGTCGAAACCTCTCCCGTGCGCTTCCATGGCCGAGCGCATTCGGTGTGCCTGACTTTGCCACCCTTGTCCACACTCATCTTTGAACACGTCGCCCATGCCTAAGTCCGCTACCGCCCAGACGACTCCCCCTTGCGCTTCTATCGAAGATGGGCGCATCCGCGCCGTGATTGACGCGGTATTTCCCAACGTGGACGGCGGCCGCTTTGCGGTGAAACGCGTGGTGGGAGAAAGCATCGCGGTGACAGCCCATTGCTTCACCGATGGCCACGACGTGTTGCGCGTCATGCTGCGATGGCGCATGGAAGAGCAGACCGAGGTGCACGAAGTCCCAATGAAGCCGCTGGGCAATGACGTCTGGTCGGCCAAATTCACACCCCTTGCGGTCGGTCGCTACCGTTACTCAGTCACAGCTTGGGTCGACCCCTTCGAATCCTGGCGTGACGAGATGATGCGCCGCATCGACGTTGACGACATCCGCATTGCGTCGCAGGTCGGCGCCATTGAAATCGCCGCGACTGCGGCGCGCGCAGGCGCCGCAGACCGAAAGACCCTGCTCCACTGGGCCAAGGAGCTGGAGACGGCGGCCACCAACCCCGCGACCGATGCGAATATCATCAAGGCGCTGGCCCTCGACAGTGCGCTGGCCGAGTTGGCCGAACGCTATCCCGAACGCAGCCTCGCCGCGCACTCTGCCATGGAACTTCCATTGGTGGCCGACCGCGTGCGTGCACGTTTTAGCTGCTGGTACGAGCTGTTTCCGCGCTCTGCCTCAACCGAACCGGGCCGTCACGGCAGCTTCAAGGATGTGGCGGCCCGCCTGCCGGGGATCGCCGCGATGGGCTTCGACGTGCTGTACTTTCCACCGATCCACCCTATCGGCCTGATGCAGCGCAAGGGCAAGAACAACGCACTGCTCGCCGAGCCGGATGATGTTGGCAGTCCCTGGGCAATCGGCTGCGCCGAAGGGGGTCACAAGTCCATCCTGCCGGCACTCGGTACGGCACAAGACTTCCGGCAACTGCTGGCCAGCGCCGCTGACTTCGGGATCGAGATCGCGCTCGACATCGCCTTCCAGTGCGCGCCGGACCATCCTTACGTGAAGGATCACCCGGCCTGGTTCCACTGGCGCCCGGATGGCAGCGTCCAGTACGCCGAGAATCCGCCGAAGAAGTACCAGGACATCTACCCGTTCAATTTTGAGAGTGCTGACTGGCGCGCGCTGTGGGCCGAGCTCAAGAGCGTGTTCGACCACTGGATCGGCGAAGGCGTGAAGATCTTCCGTGTTGACAATCCACACACCAAGGCGTTCCCGTTCTGGGAGTGGGTCATCGGCGAAATCAAGCGCGAGCACCCCGAGGTCATCTTCCTGGCCGAAGCCTTCACGCGACCCAAGGTCATGCACCGCCTGGCCAAGATCGGCTTCTCGCAGTCGTATACCTACTTCACCTGGCGCAACAGCAAACAGGAGTTGACCGAATACTTCACCGAACTCTCAAACGGCCCGGGCATCGACTACTTCCGCCCGAATGCCTGGCCCAACACGCCCGACATCCTGCACGAACAGTTGCACAGCGGCGAGCCCGCGATATTCATGGCGCGCCTGGTGCTCGCCGCCACGCTCGCAGCGAGCTATGGCATCTATGGTCCAGCCTTTGAGTTGCGCGAGCATTGGCCGAAGTCGCCGGACGCCGAGGAGTACCTGAACTCCGAGAAGTACCAGTTGCGCACCTGGAATCATGATGACCCGGGCAGCCTCGCACCCTTCATTGCCCGCATCAATCAGATCCGCCGCGACAACCCCGCGCTTCATGCCGACCACGGCCTGCGCTTCCTGCCGATAGACAACGAGCAGCTTCTGGCCTACGCAAAAACCGCGGACGATGGCAGCAACGTGGTCGTCACGGTGGTCAATCTCGACCCCTACAACGTTCAGTCGGGCATGGTCCTGCTGGACCCCGAATCGATCGGCGTGGATGCCGCGCATCCGTTTCAAATGCACGACCTGTTGAGCAACGAGCGCTTTCTCTGGCAAGGCCGGCATCACTACATCCGGCTCGATCCACACAACGTGCCGGCACACGTTTTTGTGGTGCGTCGGCGTTTGCGTGATGAACGCGACTTCGATTACTACCTTTGAGACCGGCCACCCATGAACGCTCCTGCGACCAACCTGACGCTCGGCACAGTCGAGATCGACAACAGAGACGATCCGTTGTGGTACCGCGACGCCGTCATCTACCAGCTCAACGTCAAGGCGTTTTTCGACAGCAACGACGACGGCATGGGTGACTTCAAGGGCGTCACAGCCAAGCTCGACTACGTCCGGGACCTGGGCGTCAACACCGTCTGGCTGATGCCCTTCTATCCCTCACCGCTGCGCGACGACGGCTACGACATTGCCGAATACGAAGACGTTCATCCTCAGTACGGCTCGCTCACCGACTTTCGCGAAATGCTGACCGCGGCGCACCAACGCGGCTTGCGCGTGATCACCGAACTGGTCATGAACCACACCTCGAACGAGCACCCCTGGTTCCAGGCCGCCCGCAATGCTCCCGCAGGCTCGCCCGAGCGCGACTTCTATGTCTGGAGCGACAGCGATCAGCTGCACCAAGGCACGCGCATCATCTTCACGGACACGGAGACCTCCAACTGGACCTGGGACCCGGTGGCCAAGGCCTACTTCTGGCACCGCTTCTTCAGCCACCAGCCAGACCTCAATTTCGACAATCCCGAAGTGCTAGAAGCCATCTTCAAAACCATGCGCTTCTGGCTCGACATGGGCGTTGATGGTTTCCGCCTTGACGCCGTTCCGTACCTGATCGAACGCGATGGCACCAGCAACGAGAACCTGCCGGAGACGCATGCGGTGATCAAGAAGCTGCGCGCGGCCATCGACGCCCAGTACAAAAATCGCTTCCTGCTGGCCGAAGCGAATATGTGGCCCGAGGACGTGCGCGAATATTTTGGCGACGGCGACGAGTGCCACATGGCCTACCACTTCCCGCTGATGCCACGCATGTACATGGCCATCGCGCAGGAAGACCGTCACCCGATCATCGAGATCATGCAGCAGACGCCGGACATCCCCGACGGCTGCCAGTGGGCCATCTTTCTGCGCAACCACGACGAGTTGACGCTGGAAATGGTGACCAGCAAGGAACGGGACTACATGTACCGCATGTATGCGACCGACCCGCGTGCACGTGTCAACCTGGGTATCCGCCGGCGCCTGGCACCGCTGATGGAAAACGATGCCGATCGCATCAAACTGATGAACGCGATGCTGCTGTCGATGCCCGGCTCGCCGATCATCTACTACGGTGACGAGCTCGGCATGGGTGACAACATGTTCGTCGGCGACCGCAACGGCGTGCGCACGCCGATGCAGTGGAGTCCCGACCGCAACGCGGGTTTCTCGCGCGCCGACCCCCAGCGCCTGTACCTGCAACCCATCATGGATCCGATCTACGGCTATGAGGCCCTTAACGTCGAGGCCCAGGCGCGAGACAGCAGCTCGCTGTTGAACTGGACCAGGCGGATGCTCGCCGTGCGCAAAACCAGCCACGCCTTCGGTCGCGGCAAACGCAGCTTTCTCAAGCCCGGTAACCGCAAGATCCTGGCATACCTCAGCGCGCATGAGGACGACACCATCCTGGCCGTGTTCAATTTGTCGCGCGCGGCGCAGCCGGTGGAGTTGGACCTGTCGGCCTACAAGGGTCGTGTGCCCGTTGAAATGCTGGGGCGCACCTCGTTCCCGCCCGTCGGCGAGTTGCCGTACCTGCTGACGTTGCCGTCATTCGGCTTCTACTGGTTCCGGCTTGCCGCCGATGCGGAAGTTCCGAGCTGGCATCAGGAGTACGTGGCGCTGCATGACCGCCCGACGCTGGTGTTGTTTGATGGCTGGACCAGTTTTTTCCGCGACCGTGTCATGCCATGGCGCATCGGCATGGCCGAGCGCATGCGTACGCAGTTCGAAACGGACACGCTGCCGCGTTATATCGAGATCCAGCGCTGGTACGCATCCAAGGGCACGGCCATCGACCGCGCCCGGCTGATCGACCACGCCGTGTGGGACCATGGCGAGTACAGCTGGATGCTGCCGATTCTGAAGCTGGACGGACCCGCCCAGCAGCCAATTTATTTCACACCGCTGGCGCTGGCGTGGGAGGATCACGATGAGGAGCGTACCAAGGCCCTTGTACCGGCCGCGCTGGCCAAGATCCGGCAACAGGCCAATGTCGGGGTCATGGGCGACGCTTTTTACGACGAAGCATTTTGCCGGGCAGTCGTGCAGGCCATTGGCGCCAGCACGGAAATCACCACAGCCGCCGGGCGTCTTCAGTTCATGCCCACGGCGGCGTTCAAAACCGTCAGCTGCGACATCGCCGCGCTGGCGGTGTCGCGTCCAGGCACGACGAGCAGCAACACCGTGGTGACGCTGGATGACACGCTGTTCCTCAAGGGTTACCGTCATCTGGGCCAGGGCCTGAATCCCGAACTGGAGATAGGCCGCTTTCTGACCGAGGTTGTGCACTATCCGCACTGTGTTCCGGTGCTTGGCGCGCTCGAATATTTTGGCAACGATGGCCGGGTCATGACGCTGGCGCTGGTTCAAGGCTATGTGCCCAACCAGGGGGACGGCTGGGATTACACGCAGCGCTACGTCGAGCGCTTTCTGGAAGAGCTGCGCATCGCCGGCGCGGCGGCGGCGCCCGACACGCATGGCGGCTTCCTGGCTTTGGCCGCCACACTCGGCCAGCGCACGGCGGAGCTTCACCTCGCCCTATCCAAGCACACGGGCGACCCCGCCTTCGACCCCGAGCCGCTCGTATCGAATGATGTCGTCGCCTTACGGGAGCGGGCGGCCAGCGAGGCCACGGCCACGCTGGCACTGCTGCGCGAGCGCCAGACGCAATTGCCCAAGGCTGTTCAGGAGCAAGCCCTGGCCCTGCTGTCACAACAAGATCGCGTGCAGGCTTTCATCGCGGCCGTCAGGTCCGATGAGACGACTGGCATCAAAACCCGCTACCACGGCGACTACCATTTGGGCCAGGTACTCGTGACCGGCAACGATTTCGTGATCATCGATTTCGAGGGTGAGCCAGCCCGTAGCTTTGAAGAACGCCGCGCCAAGAGCTCACCCCTGCGCGACGTGGCCGGCATGTTGCGATCGTTCAACTACGCGCGCTGGTCAGCGCTGCGGCGGATCGCGCAGAATGCCGACGAGCTGGAACGGCTGGAACCGGCTGTGCGCGAATGGGAACGTGCCTCCCGCGAGACCTTTTTGACGTCCTATGCGAACACACTGGCATCAGTCAACGCAGCCAGGCCGATTGACACAGCACTGCTGGATTTGTTCGAACTTGAAAAAGCGCTGTACGAACTCCGCTACGAACTCAACAATCGACCCGACTGGGTGCAGGTGCCGCTGCAAGGCCTTGCGACCCTGCTTGAAGCCGCATCGGCACGCTGAGGCGACCAACCTAAACGGAGAATTCATCATGGAAAATTTCAGCATCTACCTTGAACCCGCGCGGGCTTTTCTTGTTCAGATCGGCTCTTTCCTGCCGCGTCTGCTGATCGCCCTGGTCGTGGTCATCGGTGGCTGGCTGCTCGCCAAGGTGGCGCGTTTCGCCTTCACCAAAGCCTTGCGCGCGATCAATTTCAATGTACTGACCGAGCGCGCCGGACTCGATGGTTTTCTGCGACAAGGTGGCATGGCTGGTGACACCACCAGCATCTTCGGCCTGCTGCTGTACTGGCTGGTGGTGCTGACGGCGGTATTGATTGCCTTCAACGGCCTGGGTCTGACCTACATCACCGATCTGCTCGGCCGCGTGGTGTGGTTCGTGCCGAATGTCTTCGTCGCCTTGCTGGTGCTCGCCTTCGGCTCCTACTTCGCGCGCTTCGTCGGTGACACCGTCGTCACGTATTGCCGCAACATCAAACTGCAGGACGCGGCCCTGCTGGGCAAGCTCGCACAATACGCCATCATGGTGTTCGTGGTTCTTATTGCACTCGACCAGATCAAGGTCGGCGGCGACATCGTGCGCCAAAGCTTTCTGGTGATTCTTACTGGCATCGTGTTTGCGTTGGCACTGGCCTTTGGTCTGGGAGGCAGGGATTGGGCGGCCGATCGCATCCAGCATTGGTGGCCACGAGTCAAAAATGAGAAGGACGCGCCCGACCATGAAACCAAGTGAACTAATTTCCGCGGTCTGGCCCGGCCGCGCCTATCCACGCGGCGCCCACTGGGACGGTGAGGGCGTCAATTTCGCGCTGTTCTCGCAGAATGCTGAGAAAGTTGAACTTTGCCTGTTCGACGGGGATGGTCGTCACGAACGCCAGCGCATCCTGGTACGCGAGCGCACCGATGATGTGTGGCATTGCTACCTGCCCGAAGCACGCCCGGGTCTGGCCTACGGTTACCGCGTCCATGGGCCGTACAAGCCCGAAGACGGTCACCGTTTCAATCCGAACAAATTGTTGGTCGATCCCTATGGCAAAGACCTGACTGGCAAGTTGCGCTGGGGTGATGCGCTGTATGGCTACACGATCGGCAGCAAACGCGAAGACCTCTCATATGATCGCCGCGACAGCGCGCCGCTGATGCCGAAAAGCCGCGTGCTGGAGACAGCTTTCACCTGGGACGATGATCGCAGACCCTTGATCGCATGGCAGGACATGGTCATCTATGAGCTGCATGTGCGCGGCTTCACCAAGACCCATCCTGAGGTGCCTGCGCAACTGCGTGGCACCTATGCCGGGCTCGGCTGCGCCCCGGTGGTTGACTACCTGAAGCGGCTGGGGGTCACCACGGTTGAACTGCTGCCGGTGCACAGCAGCGTCAGTGAACGCCACCTGACCGACAAGGGTCTTCAGAACTACTGGGGCTACAACACCCTGGGCTTCTTCGCCCCCGAAGTTCGCTACAGCGCTTCGGGCAAGGTCAAGGAATTCAAGACCATGGTCAAGACGCTGCATTCAGCCGGCATCGAGGTGATTCTTGACGTGGTCTACAACCACACCTGCGAAGGCAACCAGCTTGGGCCCACGCTCTCCCTGCGCGGAATCGACAACGCAGCCTACTACATCACCAATGCGGAGCATCGGCGCTATTACGACGACTTCAGTGGCTGTGGCAACACCGTCAACATCGAGCACCCGCGTGTCCTGCAGATGATGATGGACTCCTTGCGCTACTGGGTCAAAGAGATGCACGTTGACGGTTTTCGCTTCGACCTCGCCTCGGCCCTGGCCCGCGAGTCGGGAAAAGTAGAGAATCTGGGCGGTTTTTTTGACGCCATCCGCCAGGATCCGACGCTCAACCGCGTCAAACTGATTGCCGAGCCCTGGGACTTGGGAACCGGTGGTTATCGGGTCGGCAACTTCCCACACGGCTGGGCCGAGTGGAACGACCGCTACCGTGACGGCGTGCGCGCCTACTGGAAAGGCGATAGCGGACTGATCGGCGATGTCGCGCAGCGCCTCACCGGATCGCAAGACCTCTACGGCTGGTCGGGCAAGCGCAGCTACACCAGCATCAACTTTATTACAGCGCACGATGGCTTCACACTGGATGACCTGGTCACCTACAACGACAAGCATAACGAGGCCAATGGTGAAGAAAACCGTGACGGCAACAACAACAACGTTTCCTGGAACTGCGGCGCTGAAGGACCGAGCGACGACCCCGCCATCCTTGCACTACGTGAACGCCAAAAGCGCAACTTGCTGGCGACGCTGCTGCTATCCCAGGGCGTACCGATGCTACTGGCCGGCGACGAACGCGGCCACACGCAATTTGGCAATAACAACGTCTATTGCCAGGACAACGAGTTGGCTTGGCTGGACTGGACCGCGAGTCCGGAGCGCGAGGCATTGTTCACCTTTGTGCGGCGATTGATCGCGCTGCGTCGGGATCACCCGTCACTGCGCCGAAGCAACTTCTACGAAGGCAGACCGCAGGAAGGCGATGCTGACAAAGATCTGTGCTGGCTCAAGCCCGACGGCAACGAGATGTCAGCACAGGACTGGAGCGACGCCGAAACGCGATGCCTGGCGATGCTGGTGTCAGGTGATGGTATTTCGGAGCGCGGCGCACGGGGTGAAAAGCTTTACGACGACGACTTTCTGCTGCTCCTGAACAGTCATCATGCCGAGATACCCTTTGCCCTGCCGCCAGTGCGCGAAGGCGAATGGCTACTGCTGCTTGACACTGCGGCCCAGGTCCTGCCACCCGCAGACAACGGCTTGCCGCTCGCTTCGCCGCCCGCGTGGGGGCAGACGAGCTATCCGCTGCAGTCGCGCTCCCTGGTTTTATTGACCCGCACCCGCGCGCGTGCATGAGGTGCCCATGAAGCATGCCCACGACATGCCTTTTGGCGCCAGCTTGCTGCCTGGCGGCGGTGTGCGTTTCGCGCTGTGGGCGCCGGGCGCTGAGCAGGTCATGCTCGAGCACGGGCCGGATACCAGCGCGCCGGCACACCCGATGGCGAATAGCGCCAACGGCTGGCACCAACTGACGCTACCCAGTGCCCAGGCGGGCGAGCGCTACCGCTACCGCTTGCCCAACGGCCTGCGCGTGCCCGACCCGGCCTCGCGCTGCAACCCCGACGATGTGCACAATAGCAGCCAGGTGATCGACCCAAAGGCCTATGCGTGGCGGCACACGACTTGGCGCGGCCGCCCCTGGGAAGAGGCTGTGATCTACGAATTGCACGTCGGTACATTCACCCCCGAGGGCACCTTTGCCGCGGCCCAGCGCCGTCTGGCAGATCTGGTCGAACTTGGCATCACCACGGTGGAGCTGATGCCAGTGGCCGATTTTCCGGGCCAACGCGGCTGGGGCTATGACGGTGTGCTCCCATTCGCGCCCGACGCCTCCTACGGCACGCCGGGCCAGCTAAAGGCCCTGGTCGATACCGCCCACGGGCTCGGTCTGATGATGCTGCTTGACGTGGTCTACAACCATTTCGGCCCGGAGGGCAATTACCTGCACGCCTACTGCCCGCAGTTTTTCAACCCGGCGCACCAGACACCGTGGGGCGCGGCCATCAACTACGACAGCGTCGACTCGCGCACAGTGCGCGACTTCTTCATCCACAACGCACTTTACTGGGTGGAAGAATTCCAGTTCGACGGCCTGCGCATGGATGCCATTCACGCCATCCGCGATGACTCCGACCCGCACATCGTGCGCGAGATCTGCGCGGCGCTGCGGGCCGGGCCGGGCCGCGAGCGCCAGCTGCATGTGGTGCTGGAGAACGAGGCGAACCAGGCCTGCCTGCTGGAGCGCGATGAGCACGGCACGCCGCACGCCGGCACGGCGCAATGGAATGACGATCTGCACCATGCCGCCCATGTGCTGGCCACCGGCGAGACCGATGGCTACTACGCCGATTACGCCGACGCGCCCGTGGCCCGATTCGGGCGTGCGCTGGCACAGGGTTTCATCTACCAGGGGCAGCCCTCGCCGTTTCGTAACGGCGAAGCGCGCGGAGAAACCTGCACCCATCTGCCGTTAACGGCCTTTGTCTCCTTTCTGCAGTCGCACGACCAGATTGGCAATCGCGCCTTGGGCGAACGCATCCATACACTGGGCGACCCAGCGCTGGTGCTTGCCAGCTGCGCCTGTGTGCTGCTGTCGCCACATGTGCCCATGCTGTTCATGGGTGAAGAATTTGCAGCTTCGACGCCCTTCCTGTACTTCTGCGATTTCGGACCCGAGCTGGCGGACGCCGTGTCGCGGGGCCGACGCGTCGAGTTCGGCCGCTTCGCCGCGTTCGCCAGCGAAGCCGCGCAGGCCCGTATTCCAGAGCCCAACCTTAAAGCCACTTTTCTGGGCTCCAAGCTGCGCTGGGAAGAGCGCGACGCCGAGCCGCACCGAGCCTGGCTGGACGCGGTGCGCCACCTGCTTCATCTGCGTCGAACCCGATTGACCCCCCTGCTGGCGGGCCAACAAGGTGCCGGGCGCTTTCACTGCGAGGGCGATACGCTGCGGGTTGAATGGACCCTCGGCCACGCGGACGCGCGATCGCAGGGCGCGCGCCTGCACCTGCTTGCCCATTTTGGCATGCAAGCGCGCGTTGGCGTGGCGCTGCCCCCTGGAGAACTGCTCTATGGTGTCGGCCTTGAAACCGCCGCCGGCGCCGCGCTGCAGTTGGCACGCGGCGCGGTGGCTGTGACGCTGCAAGAGGCCGACCTTGTCTGATTCCTGGACCGAGTCCAACGCGCAGGCGCTGAGCCAGCTGTGCGCGCACTTTGGCATTGCCACTGGCTACCATGACATCTGGGGCACGAGCCATCCGGTGGAGCGCAGCAGCCTGCTGGCTTTGCTGTCGGAGTTTGGCGTCTCGCTGGTTGACGAATCGAGTGCGCCAGCCGCGCTCAATGCCGTGCGGCAATCAGCCTGGCTCCAGGCGCTGCCGCCCGTGGTGGCGATACAGGCGTCGGCGTTAGAGTGGAACTTGTCGCTACGCCTGCCCGCCTCGCTGACCCGCATTCGCTGGCAGCTGCGCGACGAAACCGGCCTCTTGCAGGAGGGTGACGTCGACGCCGAGGCGCTGCCCGAGATCGCCCGCACCGAACTCAACGGCGTCACCTGGTGCGAACGCAAGCTGACGTTGCGCCTGCGCCTGGCCGCCGGCTACCATCACCTCAGCGTGGCGGGCCTGCCCGGCGAGACGCTGGTGATCAGCGCGCCCGAGCGTTGCTATCGTCCGGCAGCACTGCAAGACGGCG
>Ga0172381_10003032_pt1 | contig 18079 bp, 10 predicted proteins | sample Leawel6488metaG_FD_119754 | JGI IMG/M metagenome (GOLD analysis project Ga0172381, IMG submission 119754) | Leachate microbial communities from a municipal landfill in Southern Ontario, Canada - Leachate well 64-88 metaG | ecosystem: Engineered > Solid waste > Landfill > Unclassified | place... | reverse complement strand
GTTATCGGCAATAAATGTTCCCGCCGGGCATGTTCCATCGCCATAAGTTAATTCTTCGTATAACAAGAAGTTATCATTAAAACTAGTAACATCCATTTTTTGGTTGAAAGTAATTTTGATAGCGGCATTTCGGCAAACATTTGTTTCTGAAGCGGCCGGTGAAGTTTCTGTAATACTTGGACGCGCAGCGCAACAAGTATCGGAGCCGCAACCGGTAGCGCTGACTGAACCGCAATCATTATCGCTTGAACATCCACAACATAAACCTCGGCTGGCGCCGGAACATGAACCCTGATCTGCCTTACAATGCAATGTCGGAGTTGTTGCGCTATAACAAGAATCTTTGGTTATTCCATCCTTATCTAAACCAACTTGGCAGCAACAAGTACCGCAATTAGAATCGGTCCCACCCACCGCTACTGTAGAATCTTTGGTGTCTTGCAGGCAAGCAAAACCTGATTTATCACATAAATTAAAATTACACGTTGAAGATGTCACCCCGCCACAATCTAAACCATCACCTTTCGGCGGATTGGCGCATTCTGAAGTACAAACAGAAGCACTGGCAAACACCGGAGTAGTTGTCGGGGTACTATCACAAAGCAAAGGATTGCCCGGAGGTGTTTGACAAGCATAATAAGCACAATAACCTTTATTTTCGCCATCACCTATTTGGTTTCCGGTTTGGCATTTCGAGGTTGTCTTGTCATAGCAACATTTTGTTTCGGCGGAACAACCTGCCTGATTATTATCAAAAGTATGGCAAATATCATCACCAACACCGTTCGGACATTCACCAACACAGGTATCAACTTTATTGAAGAAACCAATCCTAACCGGAGTAGTTGAAGCGCAAGAATAAGGATCCCCTAACGGTATTTCCGGATAACCGGATGAAGCAACCGAAGCACTATAACAACCATAATAAGCACAATAACCATAATTACTATTGCTCTTATCTTTACTTATAACTGACAAGCCGCTAACTCCCCGACAATAATCATCGGTCGTTGTAGCAGTTTTATTTGAATCGAAACAGCAAGCCGATGAATGATCGCCGCAACTGGTTTGGTCGCTTAACCCGGCGCAATCGGTACAAATACCTTCCGGATGTTCATTGCTAATAGAGCAATATTGAGAATCATGGCCGGAACAATTACAAGCGGCATCGTGTTCCTCGGTAGTACTGCCAGCATTGGCACAACCAGAACAGGAACCGTAAGTATTACTGTTATTTGCTATATCCGAACCGCATTTTCCAGCACAAGTAAGCCCAGAGCAGCAATCTTGCTTATCATATCCAATACGGCAACAACATTCGCAAGCCGGAGCGGCAGTTACCACACATTTATCAGCCTCACTAGCGACTGGGTTGTCAATACACTTAGCATCTTTATCGGAACAAACCTTAGCAGAAACACAACGGCCTTCGGCGTTAACTTTTTGACAACTTAAATTAGCATCGCAAATATTACAACTAGATCCATCTTGAACACATGTTTGATTCCCGGTTTTTGTCCAACCTGATGGACAAGAAGTATCTAATGATATTTCCCATTTACCAGAATTATTACAAATTTTATTTGTAGTGTAATCTTTTTTATCCAGAGTGAACTTATAATCGGCAGCGGTGAAAGTTACAGATTGCGATAAATCACAACTACTTTGTTCAGCCGTTTTATTCTTAACACACCTATCAAGTGTCTCGTTGTAAGTACAAGTTAATTCATTACAGCCGGGGGCATCTTCACAACTTATATCGCAAGTCCCGACTGTCTTTTGATAACTAGCCGAAGGAGAAGAACAAGCTCCCGGACTATTCGGACAACCGGCACCTTGATAACAAGAACCTAAATATTTTGATAAGCCTAAACAACTATCAAAGGTTAGGGCTGTATCAGTCGCTATACTAGTACTAAAACTCCATTCGAATACAGAGGTCGGGATATTAGTAAAACATTCGTTTAGCGCAGAAACACATCTTCCTTTTTTATAAGTATTCTGCGGGCAACATATTTTTCCGGAACATTCATCATCTTTAGTACATTCACCGACAGTAAAATTTAATTCATTTCCACCCTTACTATCTTTCACAACTTTGACTCCTCCGGTTGTAGCGCCGGCTGGAACATTTGCTCCGATTGTATTAGAACCATCTTTTTCTTCACCGACAGTTCCGTTAGCATTCTTATCAAAATAAAATTTAACCAAACCGCTATCCTTGGCTTTGCCAAAATATTCTCCCCAAAATGTGACCGGGGTATCAACCGGCCCTTGTTCCGGGTCCATTTTACATAAGCTTGGTGCTAGCGTTAAATTTTTATTAAGTTCAAAAACATTCGGATTTAAATTTTGAGTAGAGATAACAACATCGCCCAAAGTAATTTGTATCTGATAATAATCTTCGGCCATCTCCGGTACTTTGACAATAATTTGATGATCATTCCAAACGGAATTAACACAAATCGCCGGGAAAGTATAAGAGGCTTCTATTTTATTGCTTCCGCTTACAAAATAAACATGGTTATCGCCTCTGGCTCCGCCAAAACCGGCACCACTAATCGTGACATATTGGCCAACCGGCCCTCGAGAAACTTTTTGTCCATTATCTAAAGTTTCAACTGGCGTGAAAGATTTTATATAAGGGCCGGAATTTTCATCGGCCACTTTAGTAAACTTTAAAAAATTACTTTTTTGAACTTCTCCGGCGACTTGTGTTTCTACAAAACTTCCCGAATCACCCGCTTTTATATTAGGAATAGTCGAGGTGCCGGTTAAACCGCTGACATCGGAAAAAGTAGAATATAAAGCACTGACATTAGATTCATAATTACCAAAATAAGCTGTACCGGAACGTAAATTTACCCCCTGATAATTTACCTCCGAACTTAAAGCACCAACATTTGGATCAAGGGAACAGAGCCCTGGACGACTAATATTATTAGCAATAAAATCATTTATTTTTGGTCCGTAGTCGTCGTTAGTCTTATCATTTAAATTATCTTTGTTTATAACCTGAATCTGACCGGTTTGGGCTCCGTCGGGAATAGCAATGATAATTTGGGAATCACTCCAAAAATTAACACAAGAAGAATTTATCACTGTCGGCAAAACACCAACTTTTGAAGTATTAGCTCCCAAGAATACTACTTGACTGGCACCTTCGACATATTCACCGAAATTTTTTCCAGAGATAGTTAAAAAATTATTAGCAGTACCATTGGGGGTTGTTGTGTCACAAGTATTCCCGGTCCCACAATCATCATCGATTAAACAAGATTGATTAATATCATTATTACAAAAACCTCCCACCGGACTAATACCGGTAATAACTGGCGAACCAACGCAAAGACAAGATGTTGGATCACAAGTAGTATATTCTGAACAATGGTTATTGTCGGCGTCACACTTAGTATTGGTGATATCGGAATCACAAGAAGTTCCGGCATCGCCTTGAGGCTGGCAAGAGCAACTCGTATCACAAAAATATCCAGTGGAACAAATTTGATTTACCGCTTGGCAACCAGCCAATACGGCATTAGAATCGCAAGTTTTCGGGAAAGAAAGACAATTACTTAAATTAGAACCGATACAAGAGCTCCAAGAACCACCAGAACAAACCATCGACCCGCCGCAACCGCACGATTCAGTTGCCCCATCAGTACAACCGCTCCCGTTATTGGTGCCATCGGTCATGCTGCTAAATCTACTTAAAATAAAAGTGGCAATTGCCCAAGACGATAAAACGATTACCAGCCCGATTACGCCGTTTTTTAAAACTTTTTTAGCATCAGTTATTTTTTCTTCATCGCCATTGGCCGTCATCCATTTAAAACCGGCATATAAAATTATACCCACGGCAACAACCCCCAGAAATCCCAGAGCAATATTAATTATCCGACCAATAATTGTTCTTGGATCGGTACCGCTAGCCAACGACCCACCAAGTCCAGTATCAACCGCCGTAGTTCCGAAATCGGTTTGCGCAAATAAAACTTGCGCGAAAAATAAGCCGCCAAGCAGAAGAAAGACAAAAATATATTTTTTAGCGATTTTTTTATTCATCTTTTTTATTTATCTACGTAATTTTATTGGCAATTACCGTCCGCCCCAAGGGTGTTAGCCGCCGCTCCAAAACAGCAAGAAGGATTAGTATCTGATACTGGGCAATTAACCCCGGCGCTTGGTTTATAACAATTCTGATAAATATCTCTGATGCCCGAACCGGCTTGAGCGCGATAAGACATCGCTTCCAAAAAAGGAGTATGTTCTATCCAAGAAATAGTTTGATCTGGTTCGCCATCAAGTGCCCTTGAAGCGGTCGCCGTATCAATATTGTCATTTTTGACCCAATAACCGACGGCATTGCTGGTTAAACTCCGTAAGTTTATTAATTTATGTTCGGTGGTTGCCAAACCATTATTAATAAACTTACTTCCGGTAGTCAAAGTACTATTCATCATTAAGGTATTCCAAGTTATCTTAATCGGATCGGCCAAATTAACCCCCATTGATCCTTGTGCCGGTGTGACCGATTCAATTTGAGGAGGCGTTAAATTAATCGTATCATTTACATAAAAGGAGAAACGGTAATTATCTTTATTATTTTTATTTGCTTCGACACTAAAATTGTCATCATAAAAATTTAATGGTCCATCAGAAACAACATTACGATCACCATCAAAAGAATTAAGAGCCAAATCAATCACACCATTAATATTATTATTGGCCGTCGGATAATTATTACCATCAACATTCTGACAAGTCTTATAGCCTAGAGCTGTTGCAGCGCAAGTTTTATAAGGAGTAAGGGCTGCACAATCAGCGTCGGTTGAACAATTTTTTAAATCCGCCGTCTTCATTTTAACGGCTAAATGGCTATCGGCCGGCAAACAATAAATTTTTTCACCACAACCATTAACGCCACATTCATTATCAGAAACAAATTCAACTGTTCGATAAACATTGCTGACTACAAATCGGCCATTTATATAATCACCAACGCAAGTTTTAGCTCCGGTGCTGCCCTCACATTTATATGAACGACAATCGGAATTATTAACACAAGCTACCCCGTTAGCCGAACTACTGGCATTATAATTTACAATACTAATATAATCAGCCACTTCCGAAGCTAAACCGGCAACTTTAATCGGATTAACCGCTTCACTAAAATTTAATTGGATAACCGTATTCATGGGAACATCTTTTTTCCCCTTGATTTCTTCTAAACTTTGGCGATCACTACCTCCGGTAAGCGGAGTAACTTTAAAAGCGGCCACATTAGTAGTACTAACTTCAATATTGTTGCCGCTAACACCGGCCACTTTAGAACTTAAATTAATTTTTGTACCACCAGCGCTAGTGACATCAAGCGAAGGGTTACCGCTTAAAACCGCATAAATAGTAGCTATCTGTTCAGAAAAACTACCAACCGGATTAATTTTAATATTATTGCCGCCGGAAGCATTTTCAGAAAAGGTATAAACTTCAGTGCCAAGAGTAAGGGTGTCTGCCAATTGTTCTGGCACTAAATTAATAATCCAAGCATTACCCGCATTACGGCTAGCGGCCGTTAAAATAAAATAACCAGCAAACTTAGCATTACCTTGAGAATCAAAATCAGTCGAACCTAATAAATTTGCATCATTATTCCCATCAAATAACTGCGCTTTTGATATATCGAAAGATATTACCACCTTAAACTTAGTTAAAGCCCCTTGATAGTTAAGCGAAGTAGCCGTGGCAGCCGGAGAAGCACCAATAGAAACAACGCTGGTTATTGAAGATGCTTTATAAACCTTAGGCGTGGCATTAACAGTTATTGAACCTTGGGCTTTTTGGGCACTGGCAACCTTATTAGCTACATCATTTTCATTATCTGGAAGCGGGAAAGTACTCCCAGCGACAACTTGCGGCGGAGTTAAATCAAAACTGGAACTAACTTCAAATTTCCAATTAAAATAATCGCTGGAACAATTTTTAAACATTGAGGAATCATCAGCCTTTTTTACATCACTGGTCATTTTAACTGAATACCAAATATTATTAGTTCCGTCACCGAGATAACTAAGCGGTGTTAAAATTAAAGTTTTATTATCGCTTGCTATAGCAACACTGACGTCAGTAATATTAGCATTTGTACTTGGGCAACTACCACTAGTGCAAGCATCACCCAAATCAGTTTTATAAATCCTAACATTTTCCGGATTTATTTTATTGCAATTTGCAGTATTATCACAAGCGCAAGAAGATCCGGCCGCATTGACGCAAATACTATCAGCTTTAATTAATTCTTTGAAAGTAACAATAATTGAACTGTTGCGGGTTACACCCGTTTGGTTATTTTCCGGATAAAAACTATCAACTGTACAAGCACCAATAGCTCCTACGCCGGAATCAGCCAATGAAGCCCGGCTACTACCAACTTCGTTTGTGCTCGTACCGCCGACAGCCGCCGATAATTTTGATAATATAAAAGTGGCGATTGTCCAAGACAATAAAACAATAACCAAACCGATAACAGCATTTTTTAAAATTGTTTTCGCGCTTGTAATTTTATCTTCGTCGCCATTAGAAGACATCCAAACAAAACCGGCATACATTATCAAAATCAAGGCAATTACACCCAAGAAACTTAAAATTATTTGGATAATACGTCCGACGATTATTCGCGGATCTGACTGGACTAAACTAATAGTGCTCGCAACCTGGCTAGTTCCGAAATCGGCTTGCGCTAACGCAAAATTAGCTCCAATCGAAAAAGCGATTAAGCCAAAAATAAAAATAAATAATTTAACTTTTTTTGTCATGAGATATTATAAAAAGCTTTCAAATTATCCACTCTCTTGATATAATTTAGATGAATTTATTATAACATAAAAAGAGCAAAAAGAAAAAGTATTTTATGACCATTGAGCAGATTATCAAAAAATTCAAAGAGAACCATCCGGGAGAAAATACGGCGGTGTTGGAAAAAGCTTTCAAATTTGCCGAAATGGCTCACGCTGGACAGATGAGAAAAAGCGGCGAACCATATATTCAACACCCTTTGCATACCGCTTATATCTTAGCCGAGATCAAAGCTGATTTGCCGACAGTAACAGCCGGACTGCTTCATGATGTGCCCGAAGATACTAGCCATGGTCTAGAAGAGATAAAAGAAATATTCGGAGTTGAGGTTTATAATCTAGTCAAGGGCGTAACTAAATTAGGAAAAATAAAATACCGCGGCATTGAGCGCTATCGAGAAAATTTAAAAAAGATGTTTCTCGCCATGACCAATGATTTACGGGTGATATTTATTAAATTCTGCGATCGCTTACATAATCTGCGCACTTTGGAAAAATTACCGCCCGAAAAACAAAAAAGAATCGCCCAAGAAACTTTGGAAATTTATGCGCCAATTGCCGGTTTACTCGGTATCGGTCGTTTAAAATGGCAAATGGAAGATATTTGCTTCAAATATCTTTATCCCGATAAATATCATGAGATAGAATATAAATACGAAGTTGAAAAAAAGGTTGAGCGCAATCGTTTTTTCCAAAAAATAAAAGATATTCTTATCCCTAAATTGGAGGAAGTAGAAATCCCCTTTGAAATTGAAGCTCGTTTCAAGCATCTCTACAGCATCTACAGCAAGATGCAAGAAAAAGACAAACAATTTAATGAAATTTATGATGTTTTCGGACTTCGGGTAATCGTGCCGACAGTTAGCGATTGTTATAAAACTTTAGGAATTATTCATGCTCTTTGGCGTCCGAAACCAAATCGGTTCAAGGATTATATTGCCGTTCCCAAACCAAACGGCTACCGTTCTTTACACACAACTATTTTCGGTCCGGATGGAACGCTGGCAGAATTTCAAATCAGAACCAGAGAAATGCACGAAGAATCTATTTATGGTTTATCGGCTCATTGGTATTACAAATCAAAAAGAGAAAATAATAATTACCAATCACCGGCTTGGGTAAAAGAAATTATTGAAATTCAAAAAGAAATAACCAACACCACCGAACTGGTAACTAATATAAAAATGGATATTTTTCGTGACAGAATTTTTGTCTTTTCTCCCAAGGGCGATGTTTTCGAATTACCCGAGGGGGCTACCCCGGTTGATTTTGCCTATGCCGTCCATAGCAATATCGGTAACAAAGCTTCACGAGCTATTGTCAATGACAAGCTTGGCCGTTTAGATCAAGAATTAAAAAATGGCGATTTAGTGGAAATTATTATCGAAAAAAATCGCGAACACCCGAATAAAGATTGGTTGAAATTTGTTAAGACCAAACGCGCGCGCGACCGCATAAAACAATTTGCCAAAAAATCAACTTTTGAAAACATAAAACGTTTTATCCCCGGTATTAAAAAATCCTCCCGCTAAAGGAGGATTTTTTATTTTATAAGCATTGTAAAATTATGATCTCATAGTGCTCTCCGGTAATTTACCAATACGTCGCAAATGTTCATTTTTTTTGCTCAACGCTAAACTAGTCAAGGCATATTTCTTCTGAAGACGTTTTGTGCTCTTCGGTTCCATATGCTGTTTTGACCGGGCCTTTTCTAATCTTTTACTGTTTTTTAAACCCTTCTTGAATTTTCGTAAAAAACTTTCGAAACTTTCACCGGGTTTTCTTTTAAAATCCGCCATACAATCCACCCTCCTTTCTAATATTTAATCTTTTTTCGACTAACTTATCTTTTTTAGACAAACGTTCCTTAATCTTCTTATAAACAACCACTTCCTGAGCGCTTGAATCCATATCACGCATTAAAATCGTTCCATCCATTATTTCTTTTTTTCCTAATATTAAACACGTTTTAGCTTTAATAGATACCGCTTCTTCTAATTGGACCTTCAAACTATCAGAAACAAACGACTGTCTGACATTGAATCCGGCTTTGCGAAGTTCCTGAAATAACTGCAAAGCTTTAAGCTTAGCTTGATCGCCTAATTGGGCAATAAATACTATATCCTCTTCTACGGGATTTGCCAAGAGATGTTTATCTTTTAACCGAGAAACTGTTCTTTCGATACCAATCGCCAAACCGATTGCCGGAGTTGAGGCTCCGCCCATATTATCAATCAAAGAATCATAACGGCCGCCACCGGCAAGCGCCATTTTCCCTTGTGTTGCTCCATCTTCATTAATCGGCCAAAATTCAAAAATAGTATCATTATAATAACTTAAACCTCTGACCAAATACGGATTAAAATTATAATTAATATTAAGTTCATCTAAAAACTCCAAGGTCTTGATAAAATGTTCCCGGCTTTCATCGGATAAATAGTCAGCAATTTGTGGTGCCTCTTCTCGCAGTTTAATACAAGCATCTTCTTTACAATCGAGCAAACTTAAACAATTTTTTCCTAAATTATTTTTGCAAGAATTACATAATTTAGAACGTCGACCTCTTTCTTTATAAAAAGCTGTCAGTTTATTGCAATATTCACGACGGCATTCAGCCGAACCAATACTATTTACCTGGACCTGGGTGGCAATTCCTAACTCTTCAAAAAAATTATGGGCAATAGAAATTAAAATTGCTTCCGCCATCGGTTTCTTTTCGCCGATTATTTCTAAATTAAACTGAGTTGATTCGCGATAACGACCTGACTGTAATTTTTCATGACGAAATATTGAACCAAGCGAGAAAAGTCTTAAAGGCAAACCGGTTTCACCGAGATTATTTTCTATATAAGCACGCAATATACCCTGGGTTAATTCCGGTCGTAAAACCATCCGTTCGCTTTTTTCTCCCTCGACTGAATAGAATTCTTTTTCCGCATTTCTGCGAGTTGATTTTTTATAAAGGTCAGCGTTTTCGACAATTGGAGTCTTAATGGAAGAAAAACTATAAATTTTAGCGAAATTCAAAGCTTTGTTAATAACAAAATCATGGCAAATTTGTTCCGAGCCGACGATGTCTTTCATCCCTAAAAGACGAGGGGTAACCTTGCCGCTGTGTTCTTCGGATTTCTTAACGCCACCACCATCCACTAAAACTTTTTTTTGCCTAGGCATAATGATTAGTTATTATATTTTGGCCAATAATTTTTATTAAAAACCGTTATTTCATTAAGTGGCCAACCGCGAAATAAAACTTTCCCGGTGACAAAACTTTTATTTACAACCCCAAAATAACGTGAGTCTTTGGAGGCGCCGCGATTATCTCCCAAAACGAAATATTCATCCGGCCCGACCGTAATTTTATTTTCGCTATCGCTAAAAGTTTCTAAATTAGCCGGCAGATAACTTTCATTTAAAACTATTCCGTCGGGATGCGCGGTATTAAAAATTGTTACTTTGCCGTCTTTTACTTGGACTTGTTCTCCTGGTAACCCGATCAATCTCTTAATAAAATATTCTTGGGGATTGCGCGGATAACGGAAGACAATTACTTGACCGCGTTGCGGCTCACCGAAACGGTAACTCAACTCATCAACAATCAAATATTCTTTATCATAAAAATTAGGCTCCATTGAAGCACCCTTAACAAAAAATGGTTGAATCAAAAAATAGCGGATTGGAATTATAATTGCGGCGGATATCAGGACAACTTTGGAAAGTTCCCAGACGAACAATAAAAATTTCTTCATAACATTATATAAAAACGGCCAAAACCGACTTAATAATAAAAATTTGACAACAATTAGTTCCCACTATATCAGAAAATCAAAAAAAAATCAAATCTAAATTTTTGACTAATTTTAATAAATAAACATCGCATCACCATAACTGAAAAAGCGATATTTCTGTTTAACGGCCTCAGAATAAGCGGCTTTTATCGCTTTTTTACCCGCCAGGGCGCTGACAAGCATTAATAAAGTCGATTTTGGCAAATGAAAATTAGTAATTAAAGCGTTAATTGCTTTAAATTTATAGCCGGGATAGATAAAAATATCTGTCCAAAATGATTGTTTGGTTATCTTTGGATCATCCTCCAATTTATCCCAATCAACTGATTCAAGTGAGCGACAGCTAGTTGTTCCGACGGCAATAATTCTGTCGCCTAATTTTTTGGCAGACAAAATTGCTTTAAGCGTCGCAACACTTATTTCAACGAATTCGCTATGCATTTTATGTTCTAAAATATTTTCGGTCTTAACTGGGGCGAAAGTTCCCAATCCGACATGGAGAGTCACATATACTATTTTTACGCCTTTAGCTTTTATTTTCTTTAGCAGATTCTTCGTTAAATGAAGACCGGCGGTCGGTGCAGCCGCAGAACCAATTTTATTATCACTGGCAAAAACTGTTTGATAGTTACTTTTATCGCTCGCAATTTGCTTATCCCTCTTTATATAAGGGGGAAGCGGAACTTCGCCAATTTTATTTATCACCTGCCAAAATTTTTTGCCTGTTAAATTAAATTTTACCCGCCAAGTGCCGTCATTATTATTTTTTACAATCCCTGCCTCTAAAAATTTTGATAATTTTATTATCAAACCCTCTTTAATCTTCCCTTTCAGCAAACACTCCCAAGTATTTTTAGATAGTTTCTGATGTAAAAATATTTCTACTTCACCGCCGGTATCTTTTTTATACCCAATCAACCGCGCCGGAAAAACTTTGGAATTATTTAAAACCAAAAGGTCGCCCGCTTGCAAATAATCGATTATATTATAAAAATGTTTATGCACTATCTTGCCGCTTTTTTTATCTAACAACAATAACCGCGAGTGATCCCGCGGTTTGACCTGTTTTTGGGCAATAAGCTCAAGCGGCAAACTATAATCAAATTCTTTTACTAATAAGGACATACTATATTAATTTATCTATACCTGGCATTGGCATTCCTAAATGTTCATAACCTAAACGCGTGATGATGCGACCACGCGGCGAACGGTCTAAAAATCCGAGCTGCATCAAATATGGTTCATACATATTTTCAATCGTGTCCATTTCTTCGCCGGTTGAAGCGGCGAGTGTATTTAATCCAACCGGACCGCCTTTAAATTTTACAGCGATTGTTTCCAGAATACGGCGATCGATAAGATCAAGACCTAGTTCATCAACTTCCAACATTTTAAATGCTTCCAAACAATCTTTTAAAGTAATTCTTCCATCGCCTTTAACATCGCAATAATCGCGTACTCTTTTCAACAAACGGTTAGCAATACGCGGCGTGCGGCGACTGCGAGAAGCAATCGCGTTCTTGGCATTATCATCCATCTCGACACCTAAAATCTTGGCGCTGCGAGTAATAATGCGTTCGATATCGCCAATTTCATAAAAACTAAGATGATGGGTTATTCCAAAACGATCACGAAGTGGCGCCGATAATAGACTGGCGAGTGTTGTCGCGCCAATAATTGTAAACTTCGGTAAATCCAAACGCAAAGTTCTGGCGCTTGGTCCCTTGCCCATAATAATATCCAGAGAATAATCTTCCATGGCCGGATATAAAATTTCTTCAATTGTTCTTCGCAAACGATGAATTTCATCAATAAATAAAATATCACCCGCTTCAAGATTGGTTAAAATAGCCGCTAAATCGCCCGCTTTTTCAATTGCCGGACCGGAAGTAATTTTAATATTCGCGCCGATTTCATTGGCGATTACATGCGCTAAAGTTGTTTTACCTAAACCGGGAGCGCCATATAATAAAACGTGCTCAATCGGCTCATTGCGCTTTTTAGCCGCGGCAATTGTGATTTCCAAATTCGCTTTTATTTTTTCTTGCCCAATATATTCTTTTAGAGTTTTTGGGCGAAGCGATAAATCAAGCGCTTCATCACCCTTTCGTTCTATCGGACTAATCAAACGCTCCTCGGCTTCATCTTTATTTATTTTAGTAGCCATATATTTAATATTTAACGCTGTTTAAATTCACAGATGGAATTAAAATCGCAGAAGCCGCACATCATCGACGGCGTCGGCGCGAAATTACGTTTTTTAATTGCTGCAATTTCTTCTTTTATTTCTAATTGTAATTTAGTAATATCTTTAGCGGTGGCGGTAAAGGTAAACTTCTCGCCACTTTCCAAATAATAATAACTCAGCGCCCCAACTTTCACTCCCAAAAATTCTTCAATGAATAATTGGTATAAAATAAGCTGGCGTTTAGCGGAAAAATCAAGTTTAGTTTTTGTTTTTCCGGTTTTATAATCAACAATTTCCAAACTGCCATCGGCGAGTTTATCGATTCTATCGATGGCGCCTTTAATTATGTCGCCGGCTATCTTGAAAGAAAACTTCTTTTCTAAAAACATTGTTTCCTTCGGCGGATTGGCGCTATAGCTTTGCCAAAATTTATGTAAAGCATCGATTCCTTTCTTTTTATAATCTTCTCTTTCTTTTTTATCCTGATAGCCGTCTGTTTGCCAAAACTCTTCATAAATTTCCATTAATCTTTTTTCGGTCAGTAAATTGGAAATCTTATTTTTATTTTTATTTTTATTTAATTTTTCCTCAGCGTCCTCAAGCCCGGCAAACAAATCACCCTGCATTTTCCGCCATTCGCCGAGTGTCGGCAATAAAAAGTTATATAAAGTATTATGGAGAACGCGACCAAAAATCAAACTGGCTTTATTGGTTGAAGCGGGAATTTTTAAAACAAAAGCAAATTTATATTGCAACGGGCAAGTGGAAAAAGCCGCTAATTGTGAAAAAGAAAACTTTTCCGGCAAAGGATATTTTTCCTCCGGGGTTTTTTCTTTGTCAATAACCAGTTCGCGGGAATTTAAATAATGCAAATCACGTAAAAATTCATTTTTTTGCGCTAATTTTATTTCCGGCAAAAGAGAATTCTCTACGCCCATTTCCGAAATAAAACGCGATGGTTTCTTTTCACGCGCTCCGCCGTAATCTTTCGCGCCGCTTAAATATAATTCTTCTTTAGCGCGCGTAGCGGCGACATAAAACAAGCGGCGTTCTTCTTCCAGGTGTACGTCAGCGTCAGAAATTACTTTTTCTCTAACCAAGGCATCCGGCAGGGATATTTTTTCTCCGCGGGCAATTGTCGGAAATTTCTTATCGACTAAATTAACCAAAAAGACATATTTAAATTCCAAACCTTTGGAGCCATGGACGGTCATGATCTTTACCGTTTCATTATCGGCAAAATCAAGTTTCAGCGCGCCGGTTTCGCCGGCTTCAAGTTCTAAATTGATGGCCGTCAGAAAATCTTTCAACCGCAAATCAGGCTCGGTTTCTTCCAATCTTTTTATCTTTTGATAAAACTGATTTAAATAAGAAAATAATTCGATATCACGGTCATGATCTAAGTCCGCTAATAGCCCGGAGTCGTAAGCGAAAGTTAAAAATATTTTTGACGTGCTCTGGGTAGCGACTAAAAGCGAGTGGGTCGCAACCAAATTCAATAACTTATTAATATTTTGAATACTCTCCGCGCTAACTCCCGAGATAGCATTAATATTTTTTAAAGCTTCATATAAAGACCAAACTTTACGCGCCGCCATTTTATTAATAGTAACCAGGTCTAAATGAGAAACCTTAAAAATTTTCATATTTAAAACACGGAAAAGGGCGGATGATTCATGATAATTATCCAACAAACGCAAATACGCGAGAATATCTAAAATTAACGGCTTATAATAAAGGCCGCGCCAGGACATAAACTGGTTAGGGATATTGTAGCGGCTAAGCTCTTTCACATAAGCGTCGGCCGTATCGTTAGCGCGTACTAAAATAGCAAAATCAGACCAGCTGATATTTTCGCCTTTCGCTTGCTGCGACTCATATATATCCACCATTCTCTGAGCGACAAAAGCAGTTTCATCGGCCGCCGTATCAAAATTATAAAATTTAACCGCCGGTTCGGTTTTTGCTTTCTTAGTTACCGCTCCCTTGGCTACTAATTGTTTATTTATTTTCAATTTATCCTCCAAGCGATTCGGATTATTATTCTGGATAAATTTATAAGCGTAATCCAAAATTTCTTGGCGGGAACGATAATTTTCCGTGAGGATTAATTCGTCCGCATCTTTAAAATCGTCCTTAAACTGCATGATATTGGAAATAGAAGCGCCGCGGAATTTATAAATTGCCTGATCATCATCACCAACAACCACTAAATTATTTTTCGGCGCAGCCAGCATCTTTACTAATTCATATTGCGCCCAATTCGTATCCTGAAACTCGTCCACCATGATATATTTAAACTTCTGGCGATAGTATTTTAAAATATTCGGACGCTCGGAAAATAATTTTAAAGTATAAACTATCAAATCGCCAAAATCCAAATAATTATTTTCTAGTAATAGCTGATTATAAACATGGTAAGCATTAGCCAATTCCTTAATTCTTCCCGCTTCCATCGCCTCGCCCTCATCTTCATCTTCGGCAACAACTTTTTTAATTTTTAAATTTTTTGGCTTCGCGCTTAACTTCGCGCCGCTTAATTTATTGTCTTCGTTATATTCCAAATCTTCAGCATACTGCAGATATTCCGCCGGAGTTATATTTTCATCTTTAAGGCGGGAAAAATGACGAATCAATTCGGAAATAAATTTTGTCGGATTACCTAGGGGGCGATAATAGTCCAAATCAAAACGCGCCAGATTTTTTCGAATTAATACCCATTGTTCAGTCTCGGTTAAAAGCTTAAAATTGGCGCTCAACCCGATGTCCAGGGCGTGTTCCCGTAATAATCTCTCGCCAAAACCGTGGAAAGTATTAATCCAGAGATCAACATAACCATAAGGCAAAATCTTATCGGCTCGCTCTTCCATTTCTCCGGCGGCTTTTTCGGTAAATGTTAAAAGTAAAATTTCATCGGTTGAAATTTTTTTCTCCATTATCAAATAGGCCAAGCGGTTGATCAACACCATGGTTTTCCCGGTACCGGCGCCGGCCACAATCAAAAGCGGACCGGTATCATGAGCAACGGCGGACGTTTGAGCCTTATTTAATTTTTCCAATAAATTTTCTGCCATCTTAGAATTTTAAAATAGGTTTTATTTTTTCTACTTTTAAATTACCGATAAGAGCCAAGTTCAAGTTTTTATTCACAAATAGGCGTTTAGCTAATTCTCGTATTTGTTCCGGGGTAACCGCCTTGATTCTTTTCATCATATCATTTGGAGTAAGAATATCTTTCCGATAAATTATTTGACGCGCATACCAATTAGCCAAATTATCGGAAGCTTCCATTTGTAACAATGTTCTCCCCTGAAGCATGTCTTTAGCGCGTTTTAATTCTTTGGCCGAAACCAATTCTTTTGTTATCTTCTTGTACTCGGACAAAATTATTCCAATGGCTTTTTCCATCTTGCCGGCCGGAACGCCGGCCTGGGTAGTCAAATAACCGGAATCAGAATAAGCTTCAGTAATGGTATTAACATAATAAGCTAACCCATTACGTTCACGTAAATTTATAAATAAACGAGAACTCATTGATCCGCCTAAAATAACCGAAAGTAATTTTAATTTAAATTCGTCCGGATGCCCGACAGGGAAAGCTCTAACGCCAAGAGACATAGCCGCTTGATCGGTTTTTTTATGAGAAATTTTTATCTGCGGGACTTTCTGATTTTCTACAACTGCCGGTCTCGCCACATATTTATTAGCCTTCAAGGTGTGAAAAAGTTTTTCTGCGAGTTGTCTATCGCCGGTCTTAATACCGCCAGCCATAACCACATAAACACTTTGGGCGCCGTATTGCGATTCTAAATAATTAATGAAATCATGCCGTTTAAAACCGCGGATATTTTCTTTCGTTCCAATAGTTTCCCAGCCGGCCGGCGTATCTCCGTAAAGGCAAGTTTCAAAAACATCTTCAATATGCATTCGGGGATTGTCCTCATACATATTGAGCTCTTCAATAATCACGCCCTTTTCCCTGTCAATTTCTTCCGAATCAAATAAGGAATTAAAAAGCATATCACTTAGGATATCCAAAGCTTTATCTAATTTATTATTAGCTATCTTAAACCAATAACCGGTATATTCTTTGCCGGTAAAAGCATTATATTCTCCGCCCAAAGCATCCATTTCGCTGGAAATAGCTAAAGCGCTGGGACGTTTTTTTGTTCCCTTAAAAAACATATGTTCCAAAAAATGGGAAATGCCATTATTGGCGGCATTTTCATTTTTTGAACCAGTTTTAAAGACTATCATGGCCGTCGTCGCTTTTGCTCCCTTAACCGGAATCATGATAATCGGTATTTTATTTGACAAAACAGACTTTTTATAAGTATTCATAACATTATTATTATATATTAGATGTTCTAAATTTATCACATTTTTGTTATAATTTAAAGGTAGGGATTATTTTCCTTCTTTTATTAATATTTAATAATATGTCTTACAAAATCAGCGACCATAATTTTGTTTTAAATCATGGCAAGCAATATAAAATCTTAGCGGTCCGCGATTTACCGGACGAAGAAAAACCGCGTGAAAAACTTATTGCTAATGGTGTCGGTTCGCTTAGTTCGGTTGAACTTTTAGCGATTGTTCTCGGCGTCGGCACAAAAAAAGAAGAAGTTTTTTCCATGGCTAACCGCCTGCTCCGCGAATATGGCGAAAAAGGAATTGCTTATCAACGCGACCCGGCTATTATTGAAAAGGATTTAAAAATACCGACGGTTAAGGCTTGCCAGATTGTCGCTTGTTTTGAACTTGGTCGTCGTTTTTATCAAAAGAAACCGGGAGGATCGATTACTATCCGTACCGCTCAACAAGCCTATGCCTATCTGAAAGATATGGGCACGCTTAACAAAGAACAATTCCGCGGACTTTATCTTAATTCTCATTATCAATTAATTCACGATGAAGTAATTTCTATCGGCACGCTTGATGCTTCTCTGGTTGCTCCACGCGAAGTCTTTCGTCCAGCCTTAGAATATTCGGCCGCCGCCATTATTATTGCCCACAATCATCCGTCGGGAGTTTTGAAGGCAACCAAGGCTGACGTAGAAATAACCAATAAGCTTATTGAAGCTGGCCAAATTTTGGATATTGAAGTTTTGGATCATATTATTATCGGTAAAAATAAATTTGCCAGTATAATATAATGAGCCGGCCACCGCTATGTTAAAAAAAACCACTACCAAAAAATATAAAATTACTCCACTCGTCTGGTTTGTCCGCGATGAAACGAGTGTTAAATT
>Ga0172381_10003031_pt1 | contig 18085 bp, 16 predicted proteins | sample Leawel6488metaG_FD_119754 | JGI IMG/M metagenome (GOLD analysis project Ga0172381, IMG submission 119754) | Leachate microbial communities from a municipal landfill in Southern Ontario, Canada - Leachate well 64-88 metaG | ecosystem: Engineered > Solid waste > Landfill > Unclassified | place... | reverse complement strand
TTCAAAGAAAGGGCTGCTAAAAAGAGAAAATAATCTTTTATGTCAGAAGAAAACCAAAAATATAATGCGGTGATTATGGAAATTAGAGCGGGCGTCGGAGGAGACGAGGCCGCTCTTTTCGCATCTGACCTAGCTAGAATGTACACTCGCTTCGCCCAAACCAAAGGTTGGAAGGTTAATGTTTTAGACGAAAGCTTAACTGAAATCGGAGGGACTAAAGACATGACCCTAGAAATATCTGGCGATGATGTCTATTCTAAATTCAAAAACGAAGCTGGAGTCCACCGCGTACAAAGAATCCCTTCGACGGAAAAACAAGGTAGGATACACACCTCAACTGCAACAATCGCAGTACTAGCCAAACCAACTGCCACTCAAATTAATATCCGACCACAGGATATTAGAAGCGAATACTACAAAGCTTCGGGAGCCGGCGGACAGTATGTTAATAAAAGAATGTCAGCTATTAGAATCATCCACATCCCTACTGGTGAAGTCGTTACCTGCCAAACTGAAAGAAGCTTACAACAAAACAAAGAGAGTGCCCTATCGGTCCTAGCGGCTAGGCTGTTAGCTAAGCAAAAGGAAGATTTAGACAAACAAATGGGAGGAGCAAGAAAGGCTCAAATAGGAACAGCGATGAGAGAAGAAAAAATGAGAACATATAACTTTGCTCAAGACCGAGTCACCGATCATCGTATCGGAAAAAACTTCCACGACATTGAAGGAATAATGAATGGCAAAATTGATAAAATGATTGATACCGTTTCTAAAGAATTAAACTAACAGAGCTAACCGCTCTGTTTTTCTTTTTCCTAACATGTTCTTCTCACCAAACAGACCTCGAACCGAGATACGAAAAAAGCCACCCCAAAAGAGGTGGCCCAACTATTTTAGAAAATCAATCCTTGGCAGTAATCAGACATTGATCCTTTATCAATATACTCATTAATGCACCAAGCTCTTGTTGCCACGGTAGAGGCATAAGAAGATGAACCTCCGTAGTACCTTGAAGCAGCCCTATACTCCCCTGACTGCGCTCCAGCACCCAACTCCTTTAGATATATTCCGGCGGCGCTAAAAGCATCTCTAAGGTTCCATGGATCAGCATAAGATTTTCCCGTAAAGGCGGTAACCTTATCTTTATATAAATTCCAAGTGCTAGGAATAAATTGAGCTGGACCCATTGCTCCTCCAAAACCATAAGCAACATATCCTGTTTTAGCACAGCTAATTGCTCCAGTGCTAGAAACATAAGCAGCACAGTGGTAAGTTTTTCCCGCATAAATAGAAACACAATCATTAATCCAGCAAGAAACTGGAGTTTTTGCCATTGTCCTATTTGATTTATTAATAATGTCAATAAATAGAGGCAAGTCACGCGTAGCATGCATGATTCTTGAAACTAATTTTCCATTGCTATACTTCCCTGCTCCAGTTTTAGCATCGGTAACATAACATTGTCCAACGTTCTTTCCTATCGCTGACTCCTGGCTGATAATAGCTAACAAAAATGCTGGCCTTATTCCCACTCCGCTTCCAACCTCTTTAGCTAAGGCCAATGCCTCTCCAAATGTAGGAGCCTTTGTGTCTTCCGCTAAACCAATAACTTGGATTAACTTAGCAGCAATCTCGGCGGTCTTTTTTGCAATCGCCTCTTTTTCTTTTAGTTGTGCCTGGTATTGCGCCTCAGTTAACGTATACAACTGATCTTTAGTGGATTTTATTGCGGCTGATTCTTTCTTTTGAACGCTCTGCAAAGCCAAAAGACTTTCCTTTTCTCCTTTATCTTCTTCAAGGCTTACCTTTTGCCCAGTAAGAGTTTCTTGTAGTTTCTGAAAATGATCTAAAAGTTCTTGATTCTTCACATTTAATGTTTCGAGATAAACTAGGTTGTCAAAAAAATCAGAAATAGTTTTACTGGCAATTAAGACTTCGATAAAAGACTTATTGTCTTCATCGGCAACGGCACGTAAAATTAGCCCTATTTTTTCTTTTTGCGATTCTATCTCTTTTTCCGTTTCCGTAATTGAATTTCCAGTATCAACAATCTGAAATCCTAAACTTTTAATTGAAAGATTAGATTGATATATTTGATAGTCTAAATCTTTTATCTTCTTTGTTAATGTAGAAATTTGGTTTTTTAGAGTGTTTTTCTCGGCGCTAGTCTTGGTAAGATCGGAATCAATTTCTTTTTTCTTTTCTTGGAAATAGGTTTGGCATTGATTTAATAGACTCTGGCATTCTGCTTCCGAGATAACATCGCAAGCTGTTTTCCATCCCTCATTAGCACACATCTCGTCTAAATCAGAAAGATTAACTGCGGAAACGAAAATAACAGGAAATAAAATTCCTGTTATCGCGAGAAACATCAAATCCTTCAAATTCTTAGTTTTAAGAAAACTAAAAAACATTGCTTGAATAATTTTATTTATCCTCTTCGGGTTCTGCTTCTTCCTTCTTTGGAGCGGCCTTTTCTGGTTCCTTGTTAACGTCCTCAATTGGCTTAGCCAACTCTTCTTCTACGTTTTCAGGTTCAACAACCTGGGCAATAACTTCTTCAGGGTTTTCAATTTCAATTGTAACTCCTTGAGGAAGCTTAATATCTTTAGCGGTAATCTCGTCTTCGAAAGTAACCAATGAAGACACATCAATTACGATTTTACTTGGTAAGTCTTTAGGAAGAGCTCTAACTGAAATCTCTTTCATGTTTACAATCAATGTTCCGCCAAGCTTTAAAGCTGGAGCTTCTCCAATTAATTCAATTGGAACTTCCGTCTCAACTTCTTCCTTCAAGTTAGGTTGATAGAAATCAACGTGAATTAAATCTTGTGTCAAAGGATTAACTTGGGTGTCGTGGATTAAAACTGAATATTTCTTTCCCTCTACATCAAGATCAATCAAAGTTTCTCCCACATCTTTAAAAACTTTGGCAAAACTCTTTCGATCTATCTCTAAAGACATGTTTTCAATATCAGCACCATATAAAACTGCTGGAATTATTTCCGCAATCTCGCCTGACTTAAGTAGTGCAGTACTTTTCTGTTTTCTCAATTTTGCTGTTAAACTTGTCATTTTATTGCTTTATTACAAACTCATTTGAATATATTATTTTGTCGACTCTAAACTGTTCTCCAACGGCACAACCTACACAAACTGGGATAGCCAATCGATGCGTAGCCGGCTCTAAAAACATTTCACTTAATGGAATTCCAAAAGCTTTTAATTGATTAGGTTCGATGCAGGTGTCGGCGATATTATCTTTTTCACATTCAGAATAAGAATAATTATTCCATCCGTTATTTTTCGTCTGTACCGCATAAGGGTAACAAGAGGAAAAACACATTACCTTACCTTCCCTATTTTCAATTTCCACTTTTAGTTCATCGGTCTGGAGATAATCCTGCTTTTCTGTTAGCGCATTTACCACTTCTACTGGCTTATTAATAGAAGTATTTTTAGGCTCTACCCTGAAATATAGATATATTCCAACGATAAAAACTAACGCCAAAAAAACATAAGAGAAAACCTTTATTTGTTTAAGTTTTGTCTCTTTTTCCATATTATTTCCTTAAAGTTAATATATACTATTTTTTTAATTTTGGCAATAAAAACTATATAATCTTTGTTCTTTCTACCTTTATCTTCTCTCCTAACTTTTTAATGTCTACTCCCTCTTCCAATAGACCATTTGATGCTCCCCTCGCTTTAATACAAGAAACAGAATTAGCAATTCCCAAACGAATGGCCCATTCAATATCCATATTTGATTTAATTAATCCACAGATAAAGGCTGATCCAAAAGCATCACCGGCTCCCGTCTTATCAACAACCTTAACCTTGCAAGATGAAGCTTCGAATAAAACATCTTCTTCAGAAACTAAAACTCCTTCTGGTCCTTTGGTTACTGTATTAATTCCCGGGTGAATTCTGTTCAGCTCCCTCATTATTCCCATCTCATCTTTAATATCTACTCCGGTTAATAAAGCGGCTTCATCTAAATTTAACAAAAGAACATCGGCTTTTTTAAGCATCGGCTCCAACTTTTCTTTTCCTAAAATTATTTGCGAGTTACCTAAATTAATGGCCACCTTTATCTTGTTCTTTTTAGCGAAATCAACAATATCTTCCGTCAAAGAACTTAATTTACCAGACAAAGGAGCGAGATAGAACCAAGATGGAGACATGTCTCCCCAAAGTATCTCTTCTTTATCCAGCATTTCTGATGCTCCACGATAAGCTAAAACTGTTCGGTCCTCTTCAGAAGTATTGAAAATAACTGAATTGTTAGTTGGTTTTTCATTCTTTTGAATAAAGTCGGTGCCAATTCCGTTCTTTTCCATCTCGGCAATAATTTCTTTGCCTGGGATATCATTTCCCACTGAACCGCAATAAGCAACATTATAGCCTTGCTTCTTAAAAGTAAAAGCAGTATTCATTCCCCCGCCACCAAAACTAAAATACATGTCAGCAATATCAATCTTCGCTCCCAAGTCAAAGGCCACTCCAATCCCTGAAGGAAATTTGTCATTTTTTAAGGTATTAGCTTTGTCTATCTTTAGAAAGATGTCCCAAGTGGCTGAACCGAATGTGATTATATCAAACATATTTATATTATACTGTTATTATTCTTTGCAATGTTATTAATTCTTGATAAATATTCTTCTCTAGTTACTCCATTATTAGCTAATAAATTATTTAATCCAGCATAGTACTGCTCCTTAATTTGCGAAGTTGGTACATTAGTATTATATATGCGAATATCATCGATTAATCCAGTAAAATATATACCTTGATTATTATTGTACCCAATACTATTTACAGTTCCTAGCCAGGTGCTGCCAGCCACTCCGTTCGTATTGACACCATCAATGTAAAGACTAATGACACCAGAGTTGTTACTACAAGTAACGTAATGCCAAGCATTTAAAGAAATATCATAATTAATTGTAGTGTAGGTAGTCCCATTATAATATCCGCAATCAATTTTATTGGCATAATGAAAGAGGATTCCATTACGATTTGCACTTCCGTTAGAAATATTTATAATTGTTCCGCCAGCAACTGTTGATGTTTTTTTAAACCATGCCGCTATTGTATAATTTCCAGCTGTAACAACTGCGGGAACATAAGAAATAGTTATCGTGTCGTCTGAGCCGTCAAAAGCTAAACAATTACCATAAATACATTCAGAGCTTGTTTTCCAAGAAGGAGTTAATACCCCACTAACAGATCCACTCCATGTTCCAGTTGTTCCTCCCCAAGTATCAGCAATATTAGTCCCTGTCCCTTCGTCAAGCTTATACTCCGTAACTAAATTAAGCATGATAGAGTTTTTTAATGAGTTAGAAAAAACTTGCGCTTTGGCAATCGTTGCCTTTTCGGTCATTCCACCCATTGCAACAACGATTAAGCCAGATAAAATACCAATAATGGCAATCACTACTAATAGCTCGATTAGAGTAAAAGCGGTCTTTTTATTAACTCTACACAAGTTCTGCATAAACCGCTCTCTCATCCATCTATAATTTTTTATCCCATTATTCATGGTTAAGTTTTCCTAAAGCTATTATTGTTTTCAAAACTGTATCGGCATTCAAAGAAATACTTTCAATCCCCTCCCTAACTAAGAACTCGGCAAACTCAGGATAGTCAGATGGAGCCTGTCCGCAGATTCCGCAGTACTTGCCCTTCTCTTTACAAGTTCTAATTACTTTTCTAATTAATTCCACTACCGCTTCGTTCTTCTCGTTGCCGATATATGCAAGGCCTCCATTGTCTCGGTCTAATCCTAGAGTTAATTGAGTTAAATCATTTGAACCAATACTCATTCCATCAAAGATTTCCAAGAATTGATCAATTAAAATCACATTAGAAGGAATTTCACACATCACATAGACTGGCATCTCTTCTTTGCTCAATCCAAACTCTCTGATTAATTCAACTACTTTCTTGCCCTCCTCGACGGTTCTACAGAAAGGAACCATTACAGTTACGTTTGTTAGTCCAAACTCTTCCCTAACCCTTTTTATGGCCTCACACTCCATTTTAAAAGCAGGCTGGAAGCTTGGATCAATGTATCGGCAAGCACCTCTGAATCCAATCATTGGATTAGATTCTTCTCCCTCAAAAGGACTGCCTCCAACTAGGTTCTTGTATTCATTAGTTTTAAAATCAGAGAATCTAACAATTATCTTCTTGGGATAAAAGGCAGCAGCAATCTGAGCAATTCCCTCTGACAACTCGTTAACGAAATATTGCTTCTTGTCGGGGTACTCTCTAGTTAACTCATCAATCAAAGCTATTTCTGTTTCGGGAATTTTAATTTCTCCTTTCTTTATTTTATCGTAGTTATACAAAGCAAGAGGATGGATTCTAACCTTATCCGCGATAATGAATTCCTCTCTGGCTAATCCAACTCCACTGTTGGGCAAGAATGATGCTTTGAAGGCCATGTCCGGCGCTCCAATATTTAAAGTTATCTTGGTCTTAAGTTCAGGAATCTCATCTAAATTATATTCTTTAACCGTGAAAGGAACATCTCCTTCAAGGATTCTTCCTTTGGCACTAGAACTGCAATCAACGGTTACCATCATGCCAGTTTTCAATTTAGTCGTCGCTTCTTTAGTTCCAACAACGCAAGGAATTCCTAATTCTCGAGAAATAATGGCCGAGTGGCAAGTCTTTCCCCCTTCATCGGTAATAACAGCAGCGGACATAGTTAAAATGGCATTCCAATCAGGATCAGTCATTCTAGTTACTAGAACTTCTCCTCTTTTGAACTCTTTCATTTTCTTAACATCAGTAATGACTCTCACCATTCCCTTACCAATTTTATTACCAATACTAATACCAGTTAAAATTGGCTTCATTTCAGTATCGATTTGATACTCCTGATACGAATTTATTCCCTTGGCTTTTTGAGAATGAACTGTTTCGGGACGAGACTGGACAATATATAGTTTCCCGTCTTTTCCATCCTTGGCCCATTCAATATCTTGTGGGCATTGGTAATGTTCTTCAATCAAACAGCCCCATTCGGCTAAAGTCAAAACTTCCTCATCAGTAATTGAGTAATTATCAAATTCTGCTTTATTGGTTTTAACTTCTTTAACTCCGCCGCTCTCTCGATAAATATACTTTCCGTCTTTTCTTCCTAATTCTTTGTTAATAATCGCCTTGTACCCTTGCTTCATGGTTGGCTTAAAAACAAAGAACTTGTCTGGAGTAATACGCCCCTTCACAATCATTTCTCCGATTCCCCAGATAGAATTAATTAAAACAACGTTGTCAAAACCAGTATCAGTATCAAGAGTGAACATAATTCCCGAAGAAGCTAAGTCACTCCTAATCATTTTCTGGACGACGGCCGAAAGATAAACTGACAAAGGAGCGAAATTCTTGTCTCTCCTGTAAGCAATCGCGCGATCAGTGAATAAAGATGAATAGCAATATTTAACTGCTTCAATAACATCTTTCTCTCCCTTAATGTTCAAATATGATTCGTGCTGTCCGGCAAAAGAAGCATCCGGAGAATCTTCAGCCGTCGCTGAACTTCTTACAGCGACATCGCAATTTTCTCCATATTCTTCGCAAAGCTTTCTATATCCAGCTACTATTTCTTCTTTTAAGTCTTTAGGAAACTTTCCTCTTAAAATTAAATCTCTAGCTTGCTTTCCGGCCTTCTGCACGTTCTCTAACTTACTTAAATCAAGCTCATTAAATATTTTCTCTAATTTCTTATCAATTCCATTAAAAGCTAAGAAATTCTTATAAGCATCGGCGGTAGTAGCAAAACCATTAGGAATTCTAATTCCTTTTTGTGATAACAACGAATACATTTCACCAAGTGATGCATTCTTTCCTCCCACGGTTGCCACATCCTTCTTTCTTAATTCTGAAAAAAATATCGTATTTGTCATTATGTTAAAATCCTCCGAAAAGGTTAATTATGCTAATTATTAAAAACAGTATTACAAAAATAATATCTAAGATGAAAACTATTATATTTCCTTTTTCCTTGTTCATCTTTTTATTAAACCATTAATGCTCTTAACTGCCCTCTTAACGTCAGTATAATTAGGGACTCCGTTAGCTTCTAAATGTTTAATTGCTGAGATAACTGAATGTCCACCCAAAAAGCAACAAACTATTGGCTTCATGGGATATTTATCTCTCAACTCTACGATTATTTTAGCACTCTTTTCGTGCTCTGTCATCAATTGTGGAGTAGAGATAACAATCAATCCATTGATGTCTTTTTGTTTAAGTAGGGTCTCGATTCCAGCGGCATACCTGTCAGATAGCGCATCGCCCAACAAATCAAGTGGGTTGCTTTTGTTCACTACCCTTGCCATTACTTTGTTCTTTTCTAACAATGAAATTGTTGTCTTGCTCAAATCAGGCATGACAATTCCAATTTCTGAACAATAATCAACGGTCAAAACTCCAACCCCTCCCCCATTGGTAACAATTCCAATTCCATTTTCACATTTAGGCAGGGTGCTTAAAGCTAAAGAAGTATCAAATAGTTCTTCTAAAGAATCAACAAGAATAACTCCTGATTGTTTCATGGCGGTTTGATAAACGCTGTAGTCTCCAGCTAGAGATCCCGTATGAGTGGCCGCCGCTTCCTTTCCCTTATTGCTTCTTCCTGATTTAATCGCGACAATCGGCTTAACTTTAGAAACCTCGCTCGCAATGCGCATAAACTTACGTCCATCTTTTATACCCTCAAAGTATAAAGCAATAACTTTTGTTTCCGGATCAGTTTTCAAGTAGTTTATAAAATCAGATTCATCTAAATCGGCTTCGTTACCATAAGAAACAATCTTAGAAAAACCTAGTTCATTTCGATCAATAACTACATCTAGTAACGCTCCTGACTGAGAAAGAAAAGCAATGCTTCCCGCTTTGGGTGTTATTGAGGCAAAAGAAGCATTTAAATTAGCTGAAGGATTAAGAATCCCTAAACAATTAGGTCCGATTAAAGGAATCTTATATTTTCTGATAATGTCTCTGATCTCTATCTCTTCTTTTTCATTTCCTGCTTCCTTGAAGCCAGCAGAAATAACAATGATTGCTCCTACTTTCTTCTCACAACATTCAAGAACTACTCGCTTAACAACTGGACCAGGAACAGCAATCACGGCTAAATCAATCTTCTCTTTGATATCAGAGATAGTATCGTAACAATCCTCTCCTAAAATTTCGTCATCGCGAAGATTAACAAAATATATATCCCTCGTATCTTTTCCTTTTAAAATATTTTTGGCCAAACCTAAGCCAACCGTTTTTAATTCATCGCTAGCTCCAATTAAGGCTATTGATTTGGGATTAAATATTCGTTTCATATGATTATTCTTAAATCAGTAATTACGGCTTGCTTATCAGTAACCATAACAGGATTAAAATCAATTGATTGTATTTTTTCTTCCTTCATTGAAAGACTAGAAATATTAACTAACATTTCTGCAATCTTCACTATGTCAACCTTATTTTTTCCTCTAGCTCCATCTAAAATCTTAAATCCTTTTATTTCTCTAACCATTGCCAGCGCTTCATCAATATCAATCGGAGCAATCCTCAAAGAAACATCTTTAATTATTTCAATAAAAATGCCTCCTAGTCCAAACATTAAAACCGGCCCAAATTGAGAATCTCTCTTCATTCCAATAGCAACCTCGCTTCCCGACACCATTTCCTGGACTAATATTCCTTCGATATTCTTCCCTTCAATATTTTTTTCAATTTCATCCCAAGAATTAATAAACTCTTCTTCGTTTTTAATGTTTACTTTCACTCCCCCAACTTCCGACTTATGAAAAATCTTTTGGGCGTGAATTTTTAGAACAACAGGAAAACCGATTTGCTTTGCAAATACTAATGCTTTCTCTTTTGAATTAAAAATCTCCGTCCTACAGAAAGGAAGTTTGTATTTTAAAAGAAGATTTCTTGTTTCTTCAAAACTTAATATTTCCATACAGTAATTTTACCCTAAAATATTAAGTAAGGCAAATAATAACCCGAACAACTATTAGAGCTACTATGTCCCACGCCAGTAATAAATTGCTAACTCAAAATTAGTAAGCCCACATCATACAGTTAAAACCGCACGGCGTTTGTCCACACATATTGCTTCCCACACCAGTCGCCCTCCATCCAGGAGGAGCACTAGTGATATAGCAAGTCCCACACATTGTAGTTGTGGTTCCATCATGAGAAAAGCTTCCTGAATAACCAGTGGATCTATCTATGCCAGCACAACTCGTATGTCCATAATGAGCCGTACAGCTGGCGGCAGTCCCTCCGTTAACACCCGAACAAGTCCAAGTCCAAGGACCAGACCCAGAAAAATTATTAGGTGATCCCGCACCGCAAGTACCACTCGACAGAGATGGGTACGGTCCACTGCTACCACAGCTTCCATTCGCTATTAAATTAGATGAACAAGTAGCCGTACTTCCTCCCGATTGCCCGACACAAGACCAGTAAAAGGAATAACCGGACTGAGTAACAGTAGTCGGAGTTCCCTTAGTGCAAAGACCAGTTGAGGGAGAGGAATAAGAAGAAGTACCATTAGCCGAACCACAAGCCCCGGCAACCGGAGCACCAGTACGAGTTGCTGTACAAGATACCGGAGAACCATTTACTACTGGACAAGTCCAAGTAGTTGATCCACCCGCGGCAGGAAAAGCAGGGGTAGCGGGAGTCGGACTGCCAATTGAGCAATATTTTCCAGAATAAGCAGAATCAGTATAGGCATAGTTTTTGGCAGCAGGTCCACAAGCATTGGTTATGCTAGCCAAAGCACTTAAACAATTGCCAGAACCGTTGCAAATATCTCCTACAACTAATACATTCCCAACTACTTGCAATTTTTCCGTCGGATTATCTACACCAACCCCGATCTTATTATCTGTGGTAATGCAAAGACCTGAATTGCATTCCATTTCAGACCAAGTGTGGCCATTAGCTGGTTTTGCTGTATATGCCTTAATTATTTCCGAATGAAAAACCTGAAAACATAAATACGCTCCAAAAACTAATCCTATTATTATTCCGAATGAAAAAATAATTAAATTCTTTTTTTCCATATTATGCTAATTATGCGGTTCTTTATTCAAAAATATCTAAATCACTTAAACAATAACCTGTATTAATGCAGGCGTCTCCCGAAACTAATACATTTCCGTTTACTTGCAATTTTTCCATCGGACTATCAGTTCCTATTCCGACCTTATTTTCTGGAGTAACGCAAATTGCCTCATTACACTCCATCTCGGACCAAGTGTGGCCGTTAATAGACTTTGAGGAATAGGCATCAACAAGTTGGCATATCATTACAGATAGGCAAATAAAAACAATTAATGAAAAAAGTGAAACTTTTTTATCCATATTGTTTATTGCATATATTATACTGGGTTGTATAAAAAATACAAGAATAATAAAAAAGTGTGCATTACCAAGCAAGGCTTCCAAAGCACAAAAAGTGAACGAACCACCAGACAAAGTCTCTATCTAAAACTAATCCTTTACACATCTAACTCGATCCGGACTCCCCGCAGTACAAGTTAAATAATTCTTAGTAATTTCTGAGCAATTCACACGGCCAGCTTGAAAATATGAACAAGTTGGAGGTGCCGAAGACCATGCGTCGGGAGTAGTACAAGAGCTATCCCAAGAACCGCCACTGCACTCACTACACCAATAATAATTATTCGTACAGCTTGTAGAGCAGGTGCTAGATGAATAATGATAAACTAAAGCATGATAGCCAGCCGGACAGGTTGATCCTGCGACATTCTGTTCTCCCGCTGAAGGAGGAATGTTAGTAAGCAAACATTTAACTTGATCTGGAGACGCCGTACAAGTTACAGGATAACATGAAATTTCTGAACAACTCACACGGCCACACTGCTGGAGTCCACAGCTTGGAGCTACTGAAGACCATGTATCGGGAATAGTACAAGATCTATCCCAATAATCACCACTGCACTCCCTGCACCAATAATAATTATTAGTACAGCTTGTGCCACAAGACTGTGTCGAGTAGTGATACACCATAAAAGTATATCCAGATGGACAGGTAGTTCCAGCAACAACAACTTCTAATGGAGGATAAGTTCTTGTTGCTAAACAAGAATCAGTTATACCATTATATGCTCCAGCACAAGACCAAGAAGAAGACCCTCCCTGCCCTGGAAAACTAGGCGTAGCAGAAATAATTCCTGATGAGCAAAAAACAACAGATCCAAAAGATGTATCGGTATAAGAATAAGATTTTTCTGCGCTTCCGCAGGCGCCGTTCAGAGCATGATATGCATTACAACTAACATTATCTCCTCCGTATGCTCCAGTACAATTCCATGAAACATATGTTCCAATACCAGGAAAGGTAGGAGTCGAAGAAGCTGTTCCAGAAGAACAATAATTAGTAGAAGGCCAAGAAGAAGCGCTCTGGGCATAAGCAGTTGAACTAGTGTTAGCAATGCTCCCGCAGGCGCCGTTCAGAGCATGATATGCTGTACAGTCTGTTGACCCTCCTAAATACATTCCCGAACAAGTCCAAGTTGCTGATGAGCCGGCTGCGGGAAAGGTCGGGGCTGAAACAACGTTTCCAGAAGAACAAAAACTTGAGCTCGGCCATTCGGTGACACCCTGTACATACGCAGTTGATGTTGTATTAGAAAGAGAGCCGCAAACACCAGTCACCGGAGCTTCGGTAACGGCTTGATTAGTGGAACAAGAGTATTGATAGGTTTTTCCGGTAGAAAGAACAGCGGAAATAGTACAGTCGGTTCCATTCGATTGATAAATATAGTGCTTTCCAGCATTAGGATCGGAAGGAAGAACATCCAAAAAAGGACTCAAAGCGGAGTCAATTTCAGAGGGACAGTTATCGTTTATAGTACAGGCCGTGATTGAAACAGGCTTAGTGCTATAATTTTCTGATGAATACGAAACAACGGCACTAGCTAGAAGTTCAATGTCCGCTTTTCTTTTGGCATCATTACTTGAATTAATAGCATTATTTGTTTGAATGAAAATGAAACTAACAAAAATACCAACAATAGAGATGGCTACCAAAAGTTCAATTAAGGTAAAAGCTTTGTGTTGGGACATATTATAAAATAAATATAACACAATTTAAATAATAGCACCATAATGTATTGATAGGCTGATAGTCCAAAAGAAGCTACCAAGAACACAATAAATACTTTTTATTCATGATTAGTATGATGTTAGCTTACAACAAACTTTAGTCGCAAATACTGAATCTCCGACGTGAAGACTAGTTTCTCCATCAGATATTGAGGCTAACTGAGTGTATCCCGTAGAACAGTTAGAAACATATTCACAGGTTGCGGTCTTACCAGTCGCAGAAAGACAAACTTTATTAGTATAATTGTTTTCTGTTCCCTTCTCAACGTGAGCCATGGTAACGTCATATAATTTTAAGATAGTTGCTTGACCATCAGTACATTGATTAGAGCCAGTAGCATTAGTAACTGTGGCTCCCCCTCCGACGCAACAAACTTTGTAGCTGTATGTAGATTGATCATTCATTTCGGCATGTCCTCCCGCTGGATCATAAACATGGAAAATATCTACTCCGCCACAAGTTCCATTGGTTATACTGCAAGTAAAGATGTCTGATAGTTTAGCCATACAAGTTGTACTGTTCCCCTCGTTTTCTCCCGCACAAGACCAAAACCAAGGTCCCGCTCCAACAATAGAAGATGCGGCTCCAGAATTACAAAGGTTAACCGGAGTATAAGTATAATCAAAGACTCCATTATCGTCAGACCCGCAAGCACCATCAACTGGAAAAAGATTGGCAGTTTGATTGCTTGTGCAGTCATATCTATAAATTGAACCATTGGAAAGTGTTGCGTAAAGAGAACAAGCAGTTCCATCTGATTTGTAAGTGTAATATGTTCCCGCATTAGGATCGGTAGGTAGCGTTGCTAAAAATGGCGCAAGAGCTTCATTAATAGTCGTCGGACAATCCCCTCCGATCGTACAACCATCGGCATCGGTTACCGGAGCATTGCTGTAGTTTTCTGAACGATAAGAGATAAGAGCGTTCCTAATTAATTCTATATCGGCTTTTCTTTTAGTATCTTTTGTGGCATTGCCTGCATTATTCATTTGGACAATAACAAAACCAGAAAGAATACCAATGATGACGACAACGACAAGAACTTCGATTAAGGTAAATCCCTTTTTGTTCATATGTTTTTTTATTATACTTTAACAAATTAATTTAAAATTGTTCTATGCATTAATTTTACATTACTACATTAAATATTGCAACAAAGCCCAAGAAAATCTTGGGCAAAAATATTAATAACAACCAACTTGTGTAGTTGAAGAGGTGGCACTTCCACAGCCAGTAGCAGCTTCATAATTTGGAGGAAGGTAGTTCGAGCTACTACCATTGCAACCACAAGCATAACTCCCGTCTTCGCCATTATTATACCACCATAAATGCGCACAAACCGTTACTGATGTAGTGCCAGAATCGGACCAACCATGCCCGCCAGCAGAGATAGGACAGCTACAGACTGTGGTTGTTTCGGCGGGTTTAGCGGCTGTGGCTGTGCCCGTGGCCGTAGCTGTTGTAGACCAATTACTATATCTACTCCACCCACTAGGACAAGAACCACCATTAAATTTGCATTGATTATATGTAACACCAGAAGCAACAACTGTTCCGCCAGCAGCCGTACAATTAGCTTCAGTATGAGCAAAATTAACTAAAGATGCTGGATTAGATCTGGAAGCAGTACAAGAAGGAGAAGCTCCGCCATTGGTTCCTAAACAAGACCAGTTTGATGAACCACCGACCGCGGGAAAAGCAGGAGTCGTTGGGCTAGCAGTACCAACAGAACAATATGTTCCGGAATAGGCAGTAGCAGAATAGACGTAGGTTGTCGCCGCCGTACCACAGGCTCCATCAACTGGAGCAAGAGCATGGGTGGCGGTGCAAGAAATCGGTGAACCACTAGTCACAGGACAAGTCCAAGTAGTTGTTGATCCAACCGCGGGAAAAGCAGGCGTAGCAGGAGTAGGGCTTCCCATGACACAATATGTTCCGGAATAGGCAGTAGCAGAATAGACGTAGGTTGTCGCCGCACCTCCACAAGCATTAGTTAGGGTGGCTAAAGCACTTAAGCAGTTACCGGTACCGTTGCAAATATCTCCAGAGGCATTAATATCTCCGACCACAGAAAGTTTTTTGCTTGGATTGTCCGTTCCGATTCCGACATTATTACCCGACGTTACGCACAGTCCAGAGCTACATTCCATTTCTGACCAAGAGTGGCCATTGGCCGGCTTTGAAGTTGAATATGCCGCACTAGCTAAATCAGCTTGTAACTCTTTAGCATATTGATAAACTGCCAAGGACAATCCAAGAGAAATAACTAAAAAAACTAGTAATACTTTTTTATTCATTTGGTATATAAAATTATTGAATACATTTTAACAAACAATATATAAAAACACAATGAGCCAGAGGCGAGAATTGAACTCGCAGTCTCCTCTTTACGAAAGAATTGCTTTACCGTTAAGCTACTCTGGCTTGCTAAACCATCCCTTAATCCAGTCTACTAGTTTGGAAGCAATTTGCAAGACTCCATTATCGTTACTATCGCTTTTTTGTGCATCACTTCCCTTCTTAATAATCACCACCTGCTCTCCAGCTTTCTGCATTCCTAAATCTTCCCTGGCCACCCTTTCTAAATATTCCGGACTATTTGTTTCTCCTAGACTAAAATTAAGCGCATCTTTTTCCTTAGTTAAAGATTTAATTGAAGCGTCAAGCGTTTCTAAATTCTTGTCCAGTTCAGTTCTCTTCTGAAACATTTTAATATTTGAATACAATAAAAAGACAATAAACCAAATACCAAAAATAGCCCAAAAAACAATTGCTGCTTTCTTTTTGTTAAAATGGATTCCCCACTTCACTTTTTTATGTTTTTTTGCTAACATATGAATATATGATTAATAAAAATTCTAAAAAGTTCAGAATTATTTGGATTATACTTGTGTCGCTAATTGCTCTATCAATGATAGCTTCGTTAGCTGGACCAGCTCTATTTTCTAGATAATTAAGAGCCGAATACTTTCAAGAACACCTCCGAGGGAATCTTTAACTTCCCTCTTTCTTTCATGCCTTTTTTTCCCTTCTTCTGCTTTTCCAGCAGTTTTTTCTTACGCGTGTAATCTCCTCCATACAAAGGAGCTAAAACATCTTTCCTTCGAGCACTAATGGTTTCTCTGGCCACAATCTTCCCTCCAACTGCTCCTTGAATTGCAACCGCGAACATTTGGGGAGGCAAAACTTCTTTTAATTTCTCGACAATTCTTTTAGCTTCAGCGATGACTTTAGTCTGCGGTAAAATCCTTGAGAAAATTTCTTCTTCCTGTCCCGCAATTAAAATCTCCAGCTTGACCAAATTAGCCAACCTGTATCCAGTTTCTTTGTAGGTCATTGAGGCATAACCTTGAGTCACGTTTAAAAGGTTTTCATAGAAAACTCCGATAATTTCTCGCAAAGGTAATTCATAGACTAATAAATACCTGTCTTTTCCAAAAGGACGGGAATCAACGTGCTTGCCATCAAGCGTGCCTAATAATTCAAAAACCCTTCCCAGATATGAAGCGCCGATAATTAAAGTTACTTCTGTCCAGGGTTCGTAATGCTCTCTAAAATTATCGGACCAATTATTCGGATTATATATCATTACTTCTTGCCCCTTTCCGTCAGTAGCCTTGTAGCAAACCTGTGGCGCACCAATAACTAACTCTAGATCGAACTCTCTCTTCAATCTCTCCATTGTTATCTCCGTATGCAAGGTCCCTAAAAATCCACAAAGAAAACCTCGGCCAAAAGCTTGAAAGTTTTGGTGCTGATAAAACAAAGCCGAATCATTTAATTTCAATTTAGATAAAGCCAAACTCAAAGTTTCAAAATCATCCTGTTCTTGAGGATACATGGAAACGAAAATCTTGGGTTCGGGATCTTTGTATCCAGCCAAGGGTTCTAATTTTAATTCCTTGTCGCGAAGCAAAGTAACTGTATCTCCGATTCTAATCTTTTCAGGATCCTTAATGCCAGTCGCGATAAAGCCGATTTCTCCTGATTTCAATTCCTTAATTGGGGTCATATCTGGTTTGAATACTCCCATCTCTTTCGCTACTCCTTCGGCTCGAGTATTTAAAAGGAATATCTTGTCATTAGTTTTAATGCTGCCATCAATGACTCGGATATAGGAAACAACTCCTAAAAAAGTATCGTATTGAGAATCAAAAATTAAAGCCCGGAAGGGTTTCTCTTCATGAACTTCTGGCCCTTCTACTTTTTCAATGACGGCTTGCAACAATTCTTCAACGTTCTCTCCCGTTTTAGCAGAAATAGACATAATCTCATCTTCAGAAACTTCCAAAAACTCGGCAATTTCTTTTTTGACTTCTTCGGTCCTTGCCTGCGGAGAATCAATCTTGTTTACGGCCGCAATAATGGTTAAGCCTTCTTTTTTAGCTAATTCCAAATTAGTAATTGTTTGGGCCTGTATTCCTTTGGTTGCATCAACTAAAAGAATCGCTCCTTCAACCGCCGCCAAACTCCTACTCACCTCATAGTTAAAATCAATATGTCCCGGAGTATCAATTAGATTGAGCATTACCTCTTCCCCATTCCTATCTTTATGGAACATTTTAACTGGAGTCATTTTGATGGTAATTCCTTTTTCTCTCTCTAAATCCATCGCATCTAAATATTGCGGTCTCATTTTGCCTTTTTCCACCGTTCCCGTTATTTCCAAAAGACGGTCAGCTAAAGTTGACTTACCATGATCAATATGTGAGATGATGACAAAATTTCTAATCTTCATTTCTTAATATTAACTTCTTAACTGCTTTAATCTCTGACATCTTAAGTATCATAGTCAATATACCGTAAATCAAGAAAGATACAAGACAAACAATAGTAAACTCAAGCGAGGCTCCAACAAAGGAATCTCCAAAGATACTCTTTAAGTAAGGCAAGACATACCAAGCAACTGTTCCCATCACT
>Ga0172381_10003029_pt1 | contig 18090 bp, 31 predicted proteins | sample Leawel6488metaG_FD_119754 | JGI IMG/M metagenome (GOLD analysis project Ga0172381, IMG submission 119754) | Leachate microbial communities from a municipal landfill in Southern Ontario, Canada - Leachate well 64-88 metaG | ecosystem: Engineered > Solid waste > Landfill > Unclassified | place... | reverse complement strand
TTAGCTTATTATGTGGATTTTGTATCGCTCTCGATTCGTTGATCTGTCGAGTGACAGGCTCTAAGTGATACGGGTTTACGCATGCCCGATTTCGGCACAAATGATCCAACTCTAAACCTTTGGGAATCGGACCATTGTGATATTCAAATGAAAAACGATGTGCCTTAACTGGTTTATTATTTAAAGAGAAGGTGCCGTAACCGCCTATATCTAAATGGCCCTGCCACTCCCAACAACCATTTTCGGCGATTTTAACAAACTTATTAAATCTATCAATAGCGGGTATTATTTTCATAACAGGGAATCCTCTCCATGCTGAACTAAAAATCGCTCACAATTATCGGTCAGCTCAAAAATCGAACGGATATTGTGATTTATTGCGTGTTCCGTTCTGCGCCGTCGTGATTTTTCAGCCTTCCGGTCCTTCATTCTTTTAAGGTTTTTTTCTGCCTGAACGGCGCGTTTCGCAAGCACTTTATCAGCGACCGGTTTTCGTTTTTGCAGTGGTTGTTTTTTTACTGGAGACAGCATTATTTCTTTTCTCCCTGGCCTGACATCATTGTCTGTATGAACTCACTTGAGGCTTGTCCGGCATCCATAACCCCTTGCTTGGTTTTGTTGCCAGAGTTAAATCCCATGTTCCAAAACTTGAAAGCAGTTTCCCACATTTGGGCGTTTTGATTGGCCGGGGGATTAAGTTTACCCCATGCGTCTAAAATCGTAGGCAGACGATCAAGAATGCCGTCTACCAGGCTTGTTTGCGGGACTTGTCTGGTTACTACGGCGGCCTCGTTAGTAGGGTTTGCCGTTGGTCCCTGTTGAAGTCGAAGAGATATTTGCTCGACAATAGATTGCATGTTTGCTTTGAAAGCTGCCTCTACGGTTGCCTGAATAAGCTGTACCTGGTTATCTTGAAGCTCCTGAATTTTAGTCGCCATCGCCTTCAGGGCATCATTGTAAGTACCGAAATCTCTTACTACCTGTGCAGCTATTTGGCCTTTAACAGTATCGATAATTGCCTGAATGTCAACTTGACCGCCGCCAGCTTTTACCGCCGTTCCGATTTGTTTTATTTGCTCCTCGAGTCCGGGTTTAAGAACCGCTGCCGTAGCTTTCACAATCTCTTCGGCATCGATTGATATAGGAGGCATGTGTTGAGCTAATTTTGCAGCGAAAGAATCGAGTACGCTATCCGGGAGCTTATTTAAAACTTCTCCGAATTTAGCGGCATTCTCCGGTTTCGAGATCTGAGTTATGATAAAATTTTCAATACCGCCAACTTTTTTAACTTCATCCATTAACCGCATTATTTCAGCAATATCCATGATTTCACCGCCTTATTTATTTAACAGTCCCGATTGTACGACCGCCGAACGTTATAACCATACGCGGTTTAGCGAGAGTATCGGGAGACGGGACAACTTCGGCCGGTTCTTCCGGAGCCACTTCAGCCAGGGGAGCGGCAGCCAGACGCTCGACGTAAAAATCAGTGTCTTCTGCCAGTTTGGCTTTATCTTCCGGGGAAAGCTCACGAAGAAAGGCGGTAAAATACGCAGCTCTTTCTTCCAATGGCACGTCGTCGATACAGGCCGGTTTGACCTCGGCCAGTTTAGCAGTAAGATCCGCAACCTGACTTTTCAGCTCGGTTATTTCGGTATCTTTATTCTCAAGTAGCATAGTAGTTTCTGCCAGCTTGCCGGATTTACCGTATTCTGCCAGCATGGCTAGAGCTTCAGGGTGCATTATTTGTATGTGAGAATACGTATTTCTGCAACTTTTACCGCATATCGGACACTGAGGCAACGAGGGATTTGTACCCATGTTTTTACTCCTACAACAATTTTGCTTTGAAATGTAGGAGCAATCTTTGAATTTGTCAAGACTTAAATACGAAACTAAGGGGGTAAACTCATTAATTCGTTTGAGGCACTTGATTATAGCGGAAGAAGAAAAAAGTTAGGCCGCGCCCCAAGTTATCAACAGGTGGACGCGGCCTTAGTGTTATTTATGAAAATTGTCTACTGGAGAAAAGTTGCAATGGTGTTTCACTGCATTTTTGCTTGTCATCGTTTTGACATAAAGTAATGTTGTACTCAAAGTTTCATGCCCAAGCAGAGTTTGCACCTCTCGAATATCTGCGCCATTCATCAAACTGTGAGTACCAAAGCTGTGACGGAACGTGTGTGCACCTGGTTTTGCATCGGTAATGTTCGCCCATTTACAAAGCCTTCTAACTGCGATTCTCAGTCCAGAATAGGCTAAACGTTTTCTTGATTCGTTTAACCAAAGATATGGATTATCATCATCTCGCAGTAACAAATAGCGCAGTAATGCCTTTTGTGATTTGCTGCCGATTCTAACCACACGTTCTTTGGCTCCCTTCCCCATAACCTTTATTGTTTCTGCGGTAAAATCGACATCGTTAAGTTGAATGCGACTCATTTCATCAAGTCTCAAACCAGTATCATAGAATACCCAGACGATAGCACGATTGCGTATATCAACGAAGCGGGAGCCGGAAGTAGCCAGCAGCAACCTATCAATATCTTGTTCGCTGAAAGGCTGTGGTATTTTCTTGTCTATATGCGGTGGCTGAATATTAATCATGGGTGAATTTTCAGGCTTAATAATCCTTTCTTCAGTACACCAGGCAAAAAAAGCACTGATAGCCCGGTAGTAGACATTTAAAGTTGCTGATTCTAAACCGCTTAGTCTCAAGTTTGCCAGAAAGTCGCGAATATCCGCTCTTTGGACCTTCGCTGTAAACTTGATGTCGGATTTAACCATTTCCTTGACGAAGACACCGACACGTTGCCAATACCCTGACAAGGTACTAAGAGCTTTATTATCCACGATGCAAGAAAGCATGTAGGTTTTAAATGTTTTTTCAATCTCAGTCTGTGGATTAAAACCTTTTAAAATAGAGCTAAATAACGCAGGACTGGAGTCTGTAGAGGTCTTTTTGATTCTGAGTGATGTAACAGGACTATAGTCTGTAACCAATATTATTGGGCTACCCGCCACTGTTTTGAATCTAATTTTTACATGGTGGGCGATTCTGGATTCGAACCAGAGACCCCAGTCTTATCAGGTGCCAAAGCAAAAACCGACATATTGACGGGCGGGCAGCTATCCTCCTTTTTATTATTATTTTTATTTTTTCGGTTAGTTGCTTTTTCCTTTACTAATATTGACAATATTGACAATTAGAACTTACGTGCTATTATTTTAATTATGAACACTCAAGATAAAGAAGAAATCCGTACACTAATACGAGAAGAATTAGGTAAGTATTATTCTTGCCGTTTGGAACGTCGAGGTAACTTCCCGCATGAGCCTGAAACACTGGCACAATATCTACCAGCTGGTGAGATCATGACTTTAGATCAGATGAAAAAAAGAAACGTACGACTTAAAAAAGATTTTCAGGAATATTTAAAAGGGTGGAAATCTAAAAAGCTTAGTAAACCCGCAACCAGGACAGATTAGAGCTCTAAAGTCCTCATGTTCTTCAAGTAATTCAGGGTGTTTTTTAATCTTTTCTTCTTTAGTTTCGTTAATGTATGATAGGGGGCTTGGCTCTGAGACATACATTCTCAGGGTTTGGGGTCTTTCGAGCCATATGTTTGGATAACACATATCCAGATCCCTGCAATAAGGACAAGGCTCACTCTTTGCTTTTTCATAGGCAAGTTTTACGGCTTCCAAACGGTCCTTCTTTCTCCAATTCTCATCAGCCAGATAAATCACCTCCTTCACCTCATTTAGCGCCTTTTTAGGATTGCTTTTGTTTCATGATCACGAAATAGTGAGGAGTTGGTTTAGGCCCAGCTGGGTAAAACGTTTCCCCATCTGCTCTAGTTAAAATTCCTATTGCCTCCCAACCTAGTTCTCCTTCGGTATTCAACGCTATTTCCATACTTGCAGCTTCGCCTTGACCATTAACCGTTATCGGCATAGGCTTTATCTTATATTTCCATTTCCCCGGCATTTCTTTACTCCCTTATTTTTCTTAATTTGTAATATTAGTGTTCTCTCCATGAGTGAATAACTCGACCCTGAATCTGCACCTGACCATCGGGAATAATATCCGGGCAATCGGGATTGCTTGAAACTAAAATTACACGTCCGTTTCTGCGAATAAGCTTCTTGGCGCAGGACTTATTTTCTACCAGCACAATATAGATTTTCCCTTCAACCAAATCCCTATCACCTGGATTTACTATCATCTTCGTGCCATCCGCGATGCCGTCCCCGATAAGACTGTCACCGGAGGCCACAAGAATATATAGCCCCTGCGTTTCTTGATATTCCCCCAGCCAGCTTTTAGGGATTTCATATTCCCCTTCCGGCTGCTGATCCACTTCGATCGGCGGACTGCAAGGAACATGACCTAATACTGGTAATAACCGTGTTTCCGTTGGGATCGCTTCTTTCTCGCTCTTCTCAACCGTTCTTAACATCTCTCTAATCTCTCCTATCGTTCTCTGCGCTGCCGTCTTGCTGTCTTCTTCTTCCGAACCCATCAAATAACCAGGTGAAACATCCAGAGCTTTTGCTAACTTTGCTACCATATCCGCCGATGTTCGCCCCGCTCGTTGTCCCTTCTCAATCATCATTATGTATGTACGACTTACCCCGGACATTTCGGCAAGTTTTCTTTTGCTTAAATGCTTTCTCTCCCTTTCAATTTTTAAGCGTTCACCGATTATATTTTTCTCCATTACGATTAACATTGTAACACCTCCAGAATATTAATCAATTTGATACAGTATTTATCATATGTGCTTAATATATTTTTAAAAGACTATTGACAATCCAGATATACTATGATACACTATTTATCAATTGAGCGTAAATATTATTCCTAAAATAAATAGTTTGATTAATCGTGTATCAGGGGGAATCGATGGGTAAATTGGTGGAATTACTTATAAAGAAACAGGAAGAGATGAACCTTAGTGAAACGGAGTTCGCGAATAAACTCGGTATGAGTCGCCCTATGTGGTATCTCGTAAAATCAGGCAACAGGCAACCGGGTAAAAAATTCCTTAAGGCTACCATGAAAGCGTTCCCCGAATTACAACTGGACGTAATGAATTGCATGAGAGGTTAGCTATGAACGCTTCACTGGAAAAACGATCTATCGAGGAAATAAAGGAGGGAAACAATGTCTTTTCAAATTGTTTATAGTAATGCCGAAAATGGATCAATTCAGGATTTCATGGATTGTTTAAAAAGTGCTCAATTAACTCAGATGGAATTATGGCTAGTCTATAAAGGCAAATGCTTTTATATAGACCCTGCTGATCAGCTCGAGGACCTATTAAAAAAATATCGCTTTGAGCCGACTTTTGAACAAGGTAAAAGTCAAAGATCGTCTATGCGGCTGGAAGAGGTTCTTTCGATGGCAGGTATTACGCATGAAAAGCTGGCGACAAATGATATTAATCGAAGCGAGAATAAAAATTCAGCAACAATTTTTGGGGTAAATGATGGGGAGTAAAAATTAGATGGAAAGAATTTCGCATGGATATTCTGAATTAGTAGGTAGTGCAATGGATCATATACCTGCGTTTATACGAAATCAGATTCATTTCCACTTTTTTACAGGTAATCCGTTTAATGCGGGTTTAATTGATCGATCAGAATATTATAAAGAATCTTTATTAGACTATCTGGCCTTGTATGTCTCGCCATACGCTCAATCTAAACATTTACCAAAAATTCTAAAAGTTCCAACTATTGTTCTTTTACAAAAACCAGATGGCTTAGATCGAGAAGTTATTGTTCATGAAGTCGGGCATGCACTGGATGAGTATTTAGATAACCAATTTACATTTAACCCCGTATCGGAATATGCCAAAACAGATGACTATGAAAATTTCGCCGAAGCATTTTTAGTATGGCTATCTTTCAGTAAATATCTTTTATTAAAACCGGAAGATATTTACTTCTTTGATCATCTTTTTGAAAGCGCTAATGGCTCGCCCATATGGTGCAATCGTATTCCCGGCGAGGTAAGAAATGAGCGATAGCGATTTGATAAAAATGGCTTTGATTTTCTTTTCGGCATTGTTATGGCTCAGCGTGGTGGTAATAGCGGTACTCAATAGTTCGGGAGTCCTTAAATGAAACTCAAAATATGTCCGGACTGCGGTAAAGACTCGCTGGTGGGGTATGTAGACGAACATAGATATCGCTGTCTGATATGCAATCGAGAAGTTACTATAGGACAGCCAATAACCAAATTTGAGGTCTTTATGAATCACCTACCGGAATTTGTAGAAGCGATTAAAAAAGATCGTGAACAAAAACTTAAATCAAGATTTAGGGTGTAACGAAATGTCTATGGCTTCATTATTTTTGACAATCGTGTCCATAAAAGCATACAAGAGCGCTTTTATTCTCAAAACCGTTTTGGGGGGTATCTCAGGAATTGATTCTTTAACGGCAGTCATAAAAGCAGCAGCCCGTGGGTCCAAATTAACTTCAGCGGTAAGAATTTCAGCATCAGCTTCTAGATATCGTTGTTTCAATGCGTCATTAAAAACATCAAATAGCTGGTCTGGTGATAGTCCTATAGTCATAAGTCCCCCTTTGTTTTTCCGCAATTATATCATGGGAAACACATTTTGAGTAATCAAGGAAAGGGAAATTAGAAAATGACACATCAAGAAGCCGGTAAGCGGGGCGGTACAGCCACGCTGGTAAAATATGGCACTGAATATTTAAGGGTACTGGGGAATAAAGGCGGCCGGCCCAGGTTGCCAACTTTAGAACAAGCAGAAACGAGGCATCAAACTACAGTCGAGAAAGAAGAAATAGAAATTAAAAGGAGGAGGCTACCCGCCACACTCCCAGCGATGAAAAGACTGTGGTTTTCGATACAAAAAAACAAGGAGTTGGCAGCCTTATCATCTGCCACTCCGAAGGAGGGTAATTAGGTACATGTTCAAAATCAGTAATCCATGGACGGACATCAAAGAATTACGCGAGACAATAGCAAGTCAAAAATTACTCATGGAGAGTCAGACAAGTGCAAATCAAGCTCTCAACGTACTACTTGAAGAGGAAAAACAATACACCAAAGAGAGGTCACGTCAAATCGAAGAACCACGAAACGCTATCTTCGAGCTTAGAAATCGGCGTGTCACCATCGAAATGGTTAGCTATGGTTTTAAAATTAGTTTTTTGCCAAACCAATCAGAATATCGCAGATTAATTAACTGCAAACTTTTAGACTTTTCCGGTGCCGGTGAAACGGTAGTTATCGAAACAAGTGGGTCTGATCCCGTCGAGTGGCTCAGGATCGTAGAAGATTACAACAAGAAATACAACGCCATGGACGAGCAGTTGAAAAAACTAAAAGAGTATCAATCTATTCTCAATAGCGATCTTGTCAGTTCTAAACGATGAACCAAAATATTTTTTATTCAGGAGGTAATTTATGCTAAGAGTTTTACTCTTCACTGGAAAAACCCGGGATGTTTGGGCTGAGTGGCGGCGGTTCCTTTCGCAACATGGAAATTTAACCTTACGGCAGCTGGTGAGTGATTAGTATGCCTGAAGGTAAATGCAAACAATGTGGTGCTAAATGGTATGGCTGGTCTCTTAAGTATGGCCATACAACCTGTGACAAATGTGGCGGCAAAATCGAAATCGTAAATAAAAAAATAGGAGGATAGATATTTTGGACAACGGTAAAGTACAAACCATCAAATACATTCGAAAGCAGGTCGCTGACCTGGTGGTAGCGATTGAACCGATAAACGATGCGGAATGGGATGCCTTTGAGGTATTGATGAACGTTCACCGGTCATTGCGAAAAGTCGATCTTGATAAGCTAACGCAGCTTCAGATGGACATTACACCAGAAGCCGAAGAGGTAAAACAGGCGGTACTATCAGAAGCGGCCGCTGTTGTATCCGGAGAAGACTCATTAACGGATCGGCAGGATATTATTCCACCGCCGACAATTGACCCGGATAACCAACCCAACCTCGATAACCAGCCAGATACCACAATAGAGCTTAATAACTTCTGCAATTCATGCTCAAAGAAAGATGATTGCGATTGGGGATCGGTTTATCTGGAAAATGGCAAACCAGTTTGCCCGAAGAGATCCGCAGATGACAAGGAACCAGAGCACAAGAAACGCGGCCGGAAATCCAAGAATCAAGACGCACCGGAGATTGAGTAATGGTCGAGAGTAATTTAACCTCAACAAGCGGGCCTATCACTTTCCAAGCAGCTCCGGACTTGCCAGAAGAGCCTATTGTTATCGGTGGCCGAGCAATACCGGCCGGTACAGCGTTAATCAATATTGAGCCGAGGTTAGATACTGCCTTAATCGTTTTACTAGCCGAAATCGCAAAATTGAAGTCCTGGGCAAATTCCCTGGTTATCGTTGACGAGACCAGCTTGATGAGTGCAACTGAAGATATTGCATCAGTCAGGAAACTGGCAAAGTCTATCGAAGAAAAACGCAGGGAATTTACCGATCCACTTAATGCCCATTTGAAGGATATAAACGCGTATTTCAAGCTCGTAACAATACCACTTGCCGAAACCGACCAGGTTATTAGTCGCAAGATACTATCATACCGCGCGGAGCTGGACCGGCAGCGAAAAGAAGCCGAGGAAATAAACCGGTTGCGCGAAGAGGCAGCCAAGAAAGAGGCAGCTCTCAATGACGGCTGTATCACTGAATCAGTGGCACCGGTACCGGTCCCGCCACAGCTGGCAAAAACGGTTAAAACAGAGGTTGGTAACTCAGCAACCCGGGATAACTGGAAAGTTGAAGTTATTGACTTTACGTCTCTTCCGAACGAATACAAAATGCCGGACATGGTAAAGCTCGGTAAAGTTGTACGGGCGGGGCTCCGGAATATTCCGGGCTGCAGAATCTGGAACGAGCCCAGTTTAACGGTGACAACAAAATGAGAATCACGACGACCGACCTCAAAGCCGATGAAGTGAAACGCCTGAGACTACGTTATGGCTGTACTGAATGTGATGGTTGGGTTACCGAATACCTTGACCCGGAAACCAAAGAGCGTTATTTGGGCTGCAGCAGAAATCAAAATCACGTGATCGGTAGGGAAGTCGGCCATCAATATGATCCAAATATAAAAAGTTTAAGGGAGGAATTATTAAAAAAAATGTCAGTAGTTCAAGCGAATAAAATAGCAAAGTACACCGGCCAGCAACTGATTAACCGGAACGAAGCCCGGGAGATCATCGAGAGCCTCTTTCCAAAGGCACCAAAGGTCGAACAGGACAGAGCAATACTAACCTGCGTATCTTACGGTTTAAACCCACTCAACAAGCATGTTTTCCTTGTCCCATTTAACCAGGGCAAGAATAGCGAAACATGGGCGCTCGTTATGGGTATCAAGGCAAAGCGTCTTCTAGCAAGCCGACGTGGACCTTTCAGCTACGTTGACGGAACGCCGCGGATAATGACAAAGGACGAACAAATCAAAACCTTTGGTTTATCCGATGATGATCGTATTTGGGTTATCACCAAGGTCAAGGATCCTCAGACCGGAGCTGAGGCGGTCGGCTATGGATTCTGGCTGAATGATTCCACTGTCTACGGAAAAGAAAAGGGCAACACGGCCTTCAATATGGCAGCAATCAGATCCGAGTCTCAGGCTCTTGATCGTCTACGCCCTGGGGAAATGCCGACTGGCGTGGGGGTAATCAATGAGGATGCGGTTGAGGGAGAGTATCGCGAGATAACGCCAGACGGTGAAATTTTAGAGCATACCAAAGGCCCGGAGAAAGTCACGCCTGCGTCAATGAAATCCGAAGCTAAACAACCTGGGGAAAAACCGGATGCCCGACCTGAATTTAAAACAAAGCAAGAAGTTATCGATTATTTTCTAAAGCAGGGCGGCACCCAAGAGCAGATTAAGGAACGAATCGGTGACATCGACATTGATAAATTGCAGATATCACCAAAGGGGCTCGAAAACTTTCTGTTTGGTAAATAGCCCTTGTCGGAGTGTCCTGAGCTTCGGCAGGGGCCTCCTGAATATAGCGGTACCGGTTGAGTGTAAGCCGGTACCGCAAGTTTAAATTAAATATTTGGTGTGTGGGGTGTGGTTACTTCTGACTACCTGATAGCCAGACCCCACGTTTGCATATAAGAGGCTGGAAATATGGCTAACCCTCAACTTGAAGACGGGCGCACTGAAATAGCAAATGAGCTGGTCGAAGCTCTATCAGAAACATATTTTAGTCCGGCAGAAAGTAAAATACTTTGGACTGTTATTAGAAAAACCTATGGATGGCACAAAAAAAGCGATCGTATTAGTTATTCACAATTTGAAGAATCAACTAAGATGAATCGCCGTCATATAGGACCTGCATTAAAAAGATTAATAGATCGAAATATTATTACTAGCTCCAACTCAGGTGAAAAACATGTCAGTGAATATGGTTTACAAAAAGATCATGAAATATGGGAAAAATCTGTTACCGAAACAGGTAACAAAAAAAATAAATCTGTTACCGATTTAGGTAACAAATCTGTTACCGAAACAGGTAACAATCTGACACCTAAACAAGTAACAGATGAAAATTTCAATCTGTTACCGATTTCGGTACCATCTGTTACCGATTCCTGTAAAAATCTGTTACCGAAACAGGTAACAACAAAAGCAATACAAAAGCAACTAACAAAAGAAAATATATATAGTATTCCTTCCTGGATAAAAAAAGAAATTTGGGACGCCTTCTTAGAAATGCGTAAAAAAATTAAGAAACCATTAACAGACTACGGATCTAATCTCGTTATCAAGAAATTAGAAAAATTCAAACTTACTGGGGATGATCCCAACGAAATATTAAACCAATCAATACTTCACAGTTGGCAAGGTGTATGGCCGCTAAAAAATAAATATAGCCAGGATGATGATGATGATGACCCGACATGGAGAGTGTAGATAAAAGTAGTATCTCAGCATTCAAATTGATAAACAGGAGTAAATTCAAAAATGATGGTTGGTAAATTACCACTCAGGGACTATCAAATTCAATGCCAAGAAGCCGTTAAAAGCTCATTTGCTAATGGCATTAACAGGCAGTTGATAGCTTTACCCACCGGTACTGGTAAGACGGTTATATTTGCTAATCTTCCGCAAACTCTTGGCGTTCGTAAAGCTATCGTATTAGCCCACCGGGAGGAATTGTTAGATCAAGCTGCCGACAAGATCAGGCAAATTAATCCGGACCTGAATGTCCAAGTCGAACAAGCGGATCGGCATGCTTCCCCGATGATGGCCGATGTTGTTGTTGCTTCCGTGCCAACGATTGGCCGGGAAAACAGTCCGCGTTTGAAAAACTTTGATCCAGATGCCTGGCCATTGGTGATTTGTGATGAAGCCCATCATTCAATCGCCAAGTCGTACATGAATATTTTCAACCACTTCGGTATTTTCGAAAATTCAAAAAGATTACTGGTTGGTGTAACAGCTACTCCGAACCGTGGTGATAAAGTTGGACTTTCTGAAGTCTACCAGGATATTGTTTTTCAGAAAAATTTACGAGACATGATTGAAGCCAAGTGGTTAAGTCCGATAACTGCTTACCGGATTAAAACAGGTGAAGATATAACCGGCGTCCGGGTATCAGCTGGAGATTTCGTAGAATCCGAATTATCCGAAGCTATAGACACGGAACGTCGTAATAATCTTGCAGTTGAAGCATACCGGAATTATTGCGAAGGTCGCCGCTGCCTGGTATTCTGCGTCGATAAGAACCATACGCGACATATGGCAGAAGCATTTGAAAAAGCGAATATTTCCTGCGGCATAGTCCTGGGTGATACTCCTTCTCAGGAAAGGTTTGAAACTCTAAGAGCACTTGAGTTGGGCGAAATTAAAGTCGTTGTAAATTGCATGGTCCTCACCGAGGGTTACGATTGCCCGCCGCTTTCAGCGATTATCATGGCCCGGCCAACTAAATCAGGCTTGCTTTATACTCAGTGCATCGGCCGTGGTACCAGGATCTCAGAAGGCAAAGAAAACCTGATAGTGATTGACCTTACCGACAATTCCCGCAATCATCAACTTGTTACTTTACCGAGCTTATTCGGTCTGAAACCAGAATTTGAGCTAAAGGGTAAAAGTATTACAGATACGCTTGAGATTGTAGAGGACTTAGAGAAAAAACACCCTTACGCACGCTTGAACGAAGCTGAATCCTTGGAAGATATCGACAAACGCATTGAGAAGTTCGATATTTTGAAACAGGCTGTTCTGGATAATTCTGTCACACAATATTCCCGCTACACTTGGATAAAATCACCACAAGGTTACAGCATTTTCCTCTCAGGTGATAATAAAGCGAAATTGCTTATTACTGAGAATCTTCTCGGTAAGTACGAGCTTTTCTCTCATGGTACCAAAGTGACTACATGCGACAATATCGCTTTAGCTTTCAACGAAGGCGACAAGTATCTCGATACCAACTTTCAAGATCAGGTTGTTTTATACAGACAAGATGCAAGATGGAGGGATGCAATAGCTTCACCAAAACAAAAAGATCTGCTGCATAAGTTATCTATTTCGTTCCCTGACGATATTACGAAAGGCCAGGCGTCGCTTTTAATTTCGACTAAGCTGGCGGCAAGGTAGGGTTAGTATGGCTGAAAGACAAAAAACGATCCCAAATAACATAAATGCCGAGGAATCGTTGCTCGGAGCGCTCCTGATCGATGACTCTGTAATGGTTCACGTTATCAATACCATACAGCCGGCAAGTTTTTTCTCAGAGCGTAACGGCATTATTTTTAGCGTCTGCCAGGCGCTGTATAACGGCTTGCAGAAGATAAACGAGGTCACAGTAGCCAACCGGCTTTATAAACTGGGTAACCTGGAAAAATGTGGCGGAGCCGCTTATCTCTCGCATCTTGTCGCTAATTGCCCTACTTCGCTCGATGCCCCGGAATATGCTGAGATTGTCAGACAGCATGCGAATTACAGGGCAATAATACTCATGGGGCAAAGAATCAGCGAGATAGGCTACGGTATGGGGGACATTGATCAATCATTCAACAAAATTGATGATTTGATTAATGGGCTTCGTAAAATAAGCCTTGTAAAATCACAGCTTATAACTCCGGAGATAGCTGGCAATGAGGTTGTCGGGCTCATTGAGAAATATCAAGAACAAATGGAGGGGATCCCCTGGGGTTATCGCGCACTCGATAGCATCACTTCTGGTATATACCCGGAATATATACTTATCGGAGCTCGGCCATCGATTGGCAAAACGCAGCTTATGCTGGACATAGCAGATCGTCTAGCTGAAAATAACCGGACCGTTCTTTACGTTTCCGCCGAAATGACTTCACAGCAGCTTTATGAACGCAAAATTTCAAAGAAAATAAAAAAGGGAATTTTGGAGTTAAGGCAGTCTGGACTTACCGAAGAGAACAAAAACAAAATAGTTGATTTGGGTACTCAGATTGCCAGTAGTAAAAACCATTACCTAAACGGTTCGCTATTTCTTGCAGATGTTGAGCGTGAAATTATGGTAATGCAAGAGAAAGGTTCCATTGATGTTGTATTCATTGACTACCTTGGTGCCTTGCGGGATTGCTACGTCGAGAATCGGGAAAATCAGAACATTCGCATAGGACGAGTGAGCAACCGGATCCAAGGAATGGTGCACAGGCACAACATACCAATCATAGTCGCAGTACAACTTAACCGAGAGATAGAGAACCAACCGGGGGCAAGAAAACCACGTAAACCCAGACTGTCAGATTTAAGGGATTCCGGTAACTTGGAACAAGATGCAGACGTAGTATTACTTCTTCATCGCGACCAGGACAAGAACGGATATCTGAGCGCGAAGCTGCAGATTAAGATGGCGAAAAACCGGCAGCTCGGCGCCGCGGCTCCGATTGAGCTTGAGTATAACTACACAAACCGGCGTTATGAAGATGTTAGCAAGCAAGAAAAACTGGAGGATGATTTCAATGAGCCAATCGAACCAATCAACTTCTGAGCTGCTGCAGAGGGTTAGAAACGGCAACGATGCATTGTCTGAGGTTTATCTGAATGCCCTTAAACTCGATGATACCAGCTTCGAACGGCAAATGCAGCGCATCATCAAATCCTGGCCTGCCCTTGATGAGCTTTGCCGGCAGCTAATGTTTAAAGACGATTTCAGAAACTGCTTATATGACGGTAATTGCGATCGGACGCCGGTATGCTGGGTCTGCCCGAAATAACGCCACAAGAAAAAGGAGAACGTATGAAAGCACTTAGCATTAAACAACCTTGGGCGTGGCTGATCTGCAGGGGTTTTAAGGATGTTGAGAATAGGCCATGGCCGATCGGCAGGAACTCGCAACACGGCCTGTATAGTTCTTATCATCAAGCTAATTTCCAGTTGATACTTCCGGGCAGAGTTCACGTCCATGCTTCCAGTAAAAGCGATTTTAGTTGGGAAGTAGATGACTTCATGATGCGACATCTATCCGAAGATGATTATTTTGAATATACAAACTGGAGCTATCAGTTTCCCTATGGTGCACTGATTGGCGAGGTCGATATTATTGGCTGCGTGAAAAACAGTAAGAGTCCCTGGGCTGTTCCCGGGCAATACCATTTTCTTTTGACTAATCCGTTGCTTTACAACAAGCCGATTCCACACAGGGGACAGCTGGGTTTTTTCGAGGTGAAATTGTGAAATGAAAAACACATTCGGTGACGGCTTTGCTGTAGGTTTTGCTGCTGCAGTCGCACTTTGTTATCTTGTGTTGTTTTTGAGCTTAATTAAGTGTTAAGGGGTGTTGTTAAATGATCGTTGGTATTGATCCTGGTGTCACCGGAGCTATTGCGGTTCTCCGCGAAAGCGCAGAGCTAGTCGCTATTTGGGATATGCCAGTCTTCACGCTGCGCGGCAATTCGCAGACAGTAAACGGCGCCGAGCTCGGTAATATTTTTGCACGAATTTTACAAAGTGATTCTAAATTAACTGTTTACCTGGAAAATGTTCACACTATGCCGGGCCAGGGCGGCGTTTCTGGCGGGAATTTCATGTTAGGGTTTGGAATCATCATCGGCGTGCTGGCTGACCGGAAAATAGGTTTTAACCTTGTCGAACCGCAGGTATGGAAGCGAAGAGCCAATCTACCGAAACGAAAAAAAGACCAGGACAAGGCGGCTTATAAGGACATGGCCAGGGCACTTGCACAAAGGCTATGGCCAAGCGCTTCGCTAGGGCTCAAGAAACATCAAGGCCGTGCCGATGCTCTTCTCATTGCCCGCTTTGGTGGACCGGATAAATTACTGTAACCGTATTTGTCGAATATTTATACATTTTGGAGGTACAAAGTGAGCGGAAACAATACGAGGCTAAAAAAGAAAAATGTATCCATGGTAGACCAGGTGAAAGCCGAAGTTCGGCAGCAGCAGCGGGAAAAAGAAAAACGGATCGTTAAGACGTTTCGCCGGCTGCTCAACCACGGAAAAGGCAAGTTAATGATTGTGAACGATGGCCGGCCAGGTCACTATGTTTCTGGAGCTTAACGAAGTTACGGAGCTGTAATATGCCAATCGCAAATTATACGACAACGGTACCTGCAGTAAACAGTGTATTAGAGATCCAGAAAATGCTTGTAGCTCACGGAGCCAAGGCTATTATGATTTTCTATACGGCACAGGAGCCAACGGCTCTATCATTTTTAATTTCCACAAAAAACGGCGATATCCCTTTCCAGTTACCGGCAAATATCGACGCTATGAAAAGAGTCCTGGAAAAACAGCTTACCCGTTCGTTTATTGACCGAGACCGGGCTGCACGGGTGGCATGGCGGGTATTGAAGGACTGGACAAGGGCACAACTCGCTATCTTGGAAACTGAAATGGTAACCCTTGAGCAAGTCATGCTGCCATACATGATGGTTAATGATAAACAATCTCTTTACGAGGCAATGAGAGAAAAACACTTTTATCTTAACCCGGGAAAACAGGGAGAGACAAATAAATGAGAATAATCCGTGTTTTTCCACGCCGGACACCTTTAACACCGGTGGATGATATGACTTTCATCGGCTATCATTTAGAGCGCCGACAAGGGAAAATTGTTTGGGCTGCCGGATTTATGCCTCACGCTCAACTCTATCAACCGGCTGACCATTGGATTGAATATTCAAAAGAATGGCGTGAACTGTCTAAAAGGTGGATACGTCCGGCTATCATGCAAACGATGAACGGAAAAGATACCGGAATTTTACGAGTCTCCGGTACTTGATTATACGAGCGTGAACACACATAAACTCATTATTTTGGTATGAAATAACCAGTTTTGAGGCTAAATGTAAAGCTAAATGCAGGCTGCTTGAGCCTAAATACAATAATCAAGTGGTTAAAACTAAAAAATAAATGGGACAAGATATGAACAACGATTTACACCGATGTTGTTTCTGTGAGGAAACAAACGACTTAGTTGAGGCCTGGCAAGTCGTAAAATACGACTGGCTCAGGGATGCCTGGTTACCGTTCAATGCAATAAAAATTTATGCCCATCCGGGGTGTTTATATAAAGAGAAGTCTGCAAATGGCGATGGATGCGGTGAAAGACTAACTGCATAATGGGGAAAAACACTGTGTAATGGCGAAAAATAGAGTTAATCACTTACCCATACCGATAAATATTACTGATGGAGGTAAAAAAGAGATTGAGTAGACCATCCGGAAAGCCTACGGACCAAGAACCGCTGACAGATGCTGAATACGCGTTATTGCTAACGAATATAAAGCTGGATCACTGGCGAATATTATGCCAACTATTGCATGAAACGGGGGTCCGTCTTGGTGAAGCTATGGCATTGAAAAAGACCGACGTTACCGCGGGCGGTATATGGGTTACCCGCGAGAAGCGCTCTGATCACTTGAGAGAGCATATAAAACTATCCGGCATTTTATATTCAAGATTAAAACTACACGCAAATTACGTACGGAGCGAGCTTGTTTGGCCTTACTCGCAATCGGCTGCCTGGCTGGCGATAAAAAACACTGCTACGGCTGCCAGAATCCGGATAGGACCGGACGGCAAATCAACGATACATCCGCATTTATTTAGGCACGCTTTCGGCGTTCGTGTTACGCGCTTGAATATGGGTTTAGCTCCACTTGAGCAGATGACAATCGCACAAAAACTTTTGGGACACTCGAATATTAATAGCACACTTGTATATCTGCAACCTAATAAGAAAGATGTTGAAAATGCGAGGCAGAAGCTAATTGATGGCGATAAGTAGGGTAATTATGCCAAATCTTGGTGATATTATTGATTGTTCAACCGTGCAAAATGTATCCCATGGTCATAAATTAATGTGGTGTGCATGCCTTGATTGCGGTGAAGAGCGATGGGTTAGATTGTCAAAAGGGCAACCTCTTTCTCATTATTGTAAGCATTGTGCACCGAGGCATTCTCGATATCATGCTTTAAAGGGCGAGAAAAACGGAGCATGGAACGGCGGTAGATTCGTTAGATATGACGGTTATATAGCTGTTCGAGTGGCTCCAGATGATTTTTTCTTTCCAATGGCTAAAAATGGATATGCTCAAGAGCACCGGCTTGTTATGGCCAAACATTTAAAACGCTGTTTACTTGCTTGGGAATTCGTTCATCATAAGAACGGTATCAAAGCTGATAATAGGATAGAAAATCTTGAGTTAACCACCAATACAAAACACCATACAATTACTATGTTAACGAGACAGATTAAATTACTATTGACAGAGAACAAAAAGCTTAAGGCTGACATTGAGGCAGCCAGGCAGAAAATGATCGATGGAGAAAAGGGGATTTAATGTTAAAGCCTTACCGAAAAAATCAGATCCGTATTGCCTTCGGTGAATTTTCTTGCTTGTATGAATATGATCCTAAGGACCACAGCAACGGTCTATTAATAAATTTCCCTTTGCTCGATTCACCCTTTACAAAAGAAAGAATCAGCGATTACATTGAATTTCTTAAAGTATTGTTAAAAGCAAAAGATTAGAGATTTTGCGATTTTAGACGGGTGGCTGCCTCTTTAATCCTTAGATACTTGAGAAG
>Ga0172381_10003028_pt1 | contig 18092 bp, 16 predicted proteins | sample Leawel6488metaG_FD_119754 | JGI IMG/M metagenome (GOLD analysis project Ga0172381, IMG submission 119754) | Leachate microbial communities from a municipal landfill in Southern Ontario, Canada - Leachate well 64-88 metaG | ecosystem: Engineered > Solid waste > Landfill > Unclassified | place... | reverse complement strand
ATCATTCACTTATGGGGGGCTGACATGGCAAAAAAAATCCTCCTGACCGGCGGCTCTGGCTTCATCGGCAGGAACATTGTTGAGCTGCTGGGGGCATCATGTGAAATCTCCCGCCCAGCGCGGGCAGAGTTAGACCTTCTCGATTCAGATGCTGTGGGGCGCTTCCTGAAAGGCGGCGAATTTGACGTGGTGGTGCACTGCGTCGGTATTGGGAGTACCAGACGATCCAAATCTGATGGGCTATTTGAGAAGAACTTTCGCATGTTCATGAATGTGGCGCATTGCAGTGGTTCTTTTGGGAAAATGATACAGCTTGGCTCAGGCGCGGAATATGACAAGAGCCGCCCGCTTGTGCGCCTGCGCGAGGAGATGCCGGGCTTTCAGTTCACCCCCCTTGACAAAGGGATGCCAGGGTTATACTCCTGGTATGCCGCGAACAAGGGGAAAATCGAATACGGGAAAATAGCGGCTGACCGCTACTGAGGCGTCCACAATGGCTTTGCAACTTTCTGACAGGATGGCGAACGTTTCCTACGAGATACGCGACATAATGGCACGCGCGAAAAAAGTGGAGGCGACGGGCAGGAAAATCCACTACTTCAACATGGGCGATCCGAACAAGTTCGGCTTCGCCCCGCCCAAGCACGTGACCGATGCGATAAAGGAAGCCCTTTCAGACAAGAAGTACAGCGCATACTGCCCGTCGAAAGGCGACCCGCAGCTCTGCGATGCAATAGGGAAAATCGAGGGTGTTGGCGGCGAGGACGTTACAATACACTCCGGGCTTTCGGAAGGCATCGAATTCCTCGTGTCTGCGCTGGTAAACCCTGGCGAGCACGCCCTTCTCCCATCGCCGTCATATCCGCTCTACATCACCAAGCTGCGCATATTGGGCGGCGGCGAGAATTATTACCAGTGCGATTCCGAATTTGTGCCGGATGTCGAAGCCCTGCGTGATAGGATAAATGAAAAAACGCGTGCCATCGTGGTGATAAATCCCAACAACCCGACCGGGGCAAGCTACCCGAGAAAGGCGCTGAAAGGCATCGCTGACCTTGCAGCCGAGCACAAGCTGCCCGTCATTGCCGACGAAATCTACGACAGGCTCACCCTGGACGAAGAGCACGCCGTCAACATGCGCGATGTCGCCTCACCGGACCAAATGGTCGTTTCAGGCAACGGAATTTCGAAAAACTTCATCTATCCCGGAGCGCGCGTGGGATACCTTGCATTCCACGGCGAAGGTATTGGGGTGCTGCGCGACGCGATTGTGAAGCTTTGCAACCAGCGCCTTTCCATCAATTGGGAAATGCAGCGCGGCGCACTGGCGGCATTCAGCATGCCTGAGCACCACCTGGAAGGGTTCCGCTCCGCCCTTCGCCTCAGGCGTGACATTGTGCACAAGCGGCTCAACGAGGTTCCGGGGCTTTCCTGCGTCAAGCCGCGCGCGGCATTCTACGCTTTCCCGAAAGTGGAATCTGCAGCATTCAAGGACGACAGGGATTTCGCCTACCGGCTCCTTGAGGAAACCGGCGTGCTCGTGGTGCCAGGCTCATCGTTCTCGCCTGTGCTTCATGAAAAATATTTCCGCCTTGTCTTCCTTTCCCAGCCGGATGAACTGAACGAGGCGTTTTCCAAGCTCGAGCGCTTCATGGCAAGCTCGCGTTAATCGCCTATTTCATCAACCTTACAATGGTGCCTGCCTGCGCCAGCGTCTCGTGTGTGCCCATGTCCAAAAACGGCCCCTCCCCGACATAGGCGTGCATCGTGCCCTGCGTCACAAAAAGCGGGAAGCCTTCCCTTTCCATTGAAAATGCCGTTCCAAGTTCGCCGCCCCTCATCTTCTTCCTGAGAAAATCAAGCGCCTCAGGCTCAATAAGATAGGCGCCAGTGTTGAAAATCCCATCTCCCTTTTTCTGCTTTTCCAAGAACTGCGCCACCCGGCTTCCCTTGCCCATCACGATGGCGCCCCTTCCCTCAAGTTCGCCCCTGTTGGCATAAACCGTCACCCACGCCTTGTTTTTTTTGTGCCAGGCAAGGAACTCGCCAACATCCATGCCAAGGAGCGAGTCGCCGTTGAGCACAAGCGCCGTGGAGCGGATTTTCGCCGCGGCATTCAGGATGGCGCCGCCTGTCCCGAGCTGCTCCTTCTCGGGGGAATACGTTATCCCCAGGCCCCACTCCCGCCCGTCCTTGCAATATGCCTCGACCTTCTCGTGCATATACCCTGTGAGAAGGAGGCATTTTCGTATGCCTGCTTTTTTCAGGCTGACAAGCAGGTAATGTATGAAAGGCTTGCCGTCCACCTCGACAAGGGGCTTTGGCACCGAGTAGGTGATTGGGCGCAGCCGCGTGCCAAGGCCCCCCGCAAGCACCACAGCAACAACATCTGGAGTCGCATCCATGCAAACACGTAGCATTTCCCCCAAATACCATTTTATAGCTATTCCGCCCCATGCCTGCCATGGCAGAAGAACACGCGGCAGCGCCTGGCAACGCGCCACCCGATGGCAGCGCGCCTGGCGGCATTGATGAGGCAGCAAAACACTCCCACGAAGTGGCATGGGGCAGCTTCTGGGGCCTTGTAGGCACGCTCGCCTTCAAGCTCATCTCATTCGCCTATGCAATCTATGTCGCGCGCGCATTCTCCCAGGAGAACGTCGGCCTCTTCTACCTTGCGATTTCAGTGATAGGCGTGGTCGGCTTCTGGCGCGACCTTGGCCTTCCAGCCGCGCTCCAGCGCTACATCCCGTTCTTCGAGGCAAAAAAACAGGGCGGGAAGGCGCTGTCCCTGCTCAAGATAAGCTTTGCGGCCGAGCTGGTGCTTGGGGCCGCGCTTTCCACGGTGCTTTTCATTTTTGCCGATTCCATCGGGGCTGTTTACCAGAACGCGGCGCTTGCCGAAGGGCTGCGCCTTCTCGCCGCCTATGTCGTCTTCGAGAACATGTCAAAGGTAATAACCAGCTACCTCCAGGGCAGGGGAGACATAAAGGCATCCCAATTCCTTACCAACGTGCAAAACATAGCAAAATTGGCATTCACCCTGCTGCTTTTCAGCCTTTATGGCGCCACACTATTCACCCTCTGCCTGGCGTTCACCCTCTCCTTCCTGGTTATCGTCCTGTTCGGCGCCCCGCTCATCATGCGCCGCCTGAAGGACCATGATGGCGAAGGCGGCGGGCCACTCACCAACCAGGAACTGTCGCATGGCATCCTTCCCTTCGGGATAACGCTCACAATTGTCCAGACTTTCTGGACGCTGATATCCTCCACCGACCGCATGCTCCTTGGCTATTTCGGCAACCCTGCCACCTCGATAGAGACCGTCGCCATCTACTCTATTGCCACGCAGCTTGCGCTGACCATAATGGTGTTCCCGAACGCATTTGGCAGCATCTTTCTCCCCGTCATCTCACGCCTCGCTGGCAAAGACGACATCGCCACCATGCGGAAAGTGCTGCAGACCTCCCAGCGCTGGATACTGTTCGTTACCATCCCGATTGCGCTCGCCACAATGGCGTTTGCAGGCGAGATGCTCTCCGTTTTCTACGGAAGTGCCTACCGCCCAGGCGGCAACGCGATGGCGATTTTCATATTGGGTCTCATGTTCTCCACCATCATCTACCCCATCTCCCTTGCGCTTGCGGGCATGCGCCTGGTGCGGCTGGAACTCAACGTAGCCATCTTGGCATGCATTGCCAACGTCGTCCTGAACATCCTTCTCATCCCGGGCTTCGGCATGGAGGGTGCGGCATTCGCATCCGCGATAGCCTTCCTGATCTCGGCGCTCATGTTCGAGCGCTATGGCAGGCAATACCTTGCTTACAAAACCCCGGGTGAAATTCCCAAGCTTTTCATCGCTGGCGCCCTTGCGTTTGCTGCGATCATGCTTCTCAAGCCCTCCGCGGCATTGCTTGCATCAGGCATCCCGGCCATGGGCGAGGGCGACATTGCGGTTTATGCCTACAAATTCTCCTATCTTGCGCTTCTTGGCATAATGGGCTGCATCGGGCTTGCCCTGTTCGGGGTGGTGGCGCTGCTCCTGCGCACCTTCAAGCGCGAGGACGTCGACCTGCTGCATTCCGCGGCAGGCAAGGCGCGCATTCCGCCGAAGCTCGTATCCCTCGCAGAGAAAATCGCCCTGATGGGCGTTGAAGACGGGACAAAAACCACCTAGGTGTTGCTATGGCATTATTCGGTACCAACGGCGTGCGCGGAAGGCTTGACGTGCTAACCCCATCGCTCGCATTCGACTTGTGCGCATCATTTGCTTCCTGGAGCAAGGGGCAGGAGATAGTGCTTGCGCGCGACATGCGCCTCACTTCCCCAATGCTCCACTCAGCGGCATCATCGGGCATAATGGCGGCCGGCAAGGATGTGCTTGACATCGGGCTGGCGTCTTCCCCAGTTGCCGAGTTCACGCTTGCGCAGCAAAAGGCATCCGGGCTGATAATAATCACGGCGTCGCACAACACGCCTGAATGGAATGCGCTGAAGTTCGTGGACGGAAAGGGCGTGGCGGTCTCGCGCGAGCGCGGGGCCCTGATTGAGCAATCCGCGCTTGCAAAGACATACTCCCGGGCAGAATGGCAGTCCGTAGGGCATGTGCGCCCATTCCCTTCGGCAGCGGCATCCCATGCAACGGAAGTGCTTGCCGGGGTGAAGGCTGCGAAAATAAAGAGGCGCAAGCTGAAGATTGCGCTTGACTTCGGCAACGGGACATCGTCGCTTTCGCGCGAAGTCTTCTCCAGGCTCGGCTGCGAAGTGGTATCGCTCAATGAAAACATAGATGGCAGTTTCCCAGGGCGCCCATCCGAGCCTTCCGAGGCGAACGTGCAGCTGCTCCTCAAAACCGTAAAAGGCGAAGGGTGCGACCTGGGTGTTGCATGGGACGGCGACTCGGACCGCGTGGTCTTCGCGGATGAATTGGGCAACTGGATAGTCGGGGACAAGGGGTTTGCCGTTTCCGCCGTGCAGGCATGCAAAGAAAGCAAAAAGCAAAAGGACAGGGCGGTTGTAACGACTGTTGCGACTAGCAGGTGCGTGGAGGAGGCGTGCGCCGCGCTCGGCGCAAAGACCATCTACACTGCGGTTGGCGCGCCCTACCTTTCCGAGAAAATGTCGTCGCTAGGCGCCCGCGCAGTCTCCGGGGGTGAAGAGGTGGGGGGCATCATCTGGCCCGGCTTTTCGCTTGCCAAGGATGGCGTCTTCGCGGCTGCAAAGATATGCGAAATGGTTTGCGATGAAAAGCTGAGCGCCCTTGTGCAAGAACTCCCGTCATACTTCAACAGCAAGACAAAAATCGAGGCAAAAGGCCCCCAGGCAAAAGCCGCCGGGCTCAACGCCGCCAAGGCGCACGCCAAAGGCTCGGGCGCCCGCATCACAACTGTGGACGGCGTGCGCTGCGACTTTGACGATGGCTGGGTGATTGCGCGCGCTTCCGGCACCGAAGACTGCATGCGCGTGTTTGCGGAAGGCAAGACAAAGAAGCGCGCAGACTCACTGATGAAGGAATACGAGGAAGCCATGCGCTCCGCAGTGGAAAAGGCATAGCCGCTGACCCGGCAACCCCTGGTGCGCGCTGGCCAAAACCATGTTCTAAAAATGCCAACGCTTCAGCCAGGGTTATATCCACGCAATGCCCGGCGAAAACTCAAAGAAGCTTTTCCTCGCCTGTTCCTGCACCGGGAAGTTCATGCGCGGTATGATTGGCTCCTCATGCAGCACAGGCGTGCGGCTGAATTGCGGCGTCTGTTTCTGCTGGCCCTTCCTTTCCCCAAAGGCCAAGGGACAGCGTCTTCCCTTTTGCGGTTGCTGTCCCTCTCTCTTCCTTCCCTTTCACGTTGCCCGTGTCCTTGCCTGCGCCCAGCAGCGCCCGCGCGCCTCCGCCTGCAGTTTCAATTTTTTGCCCTATTGCCATCTCCATCACCGTATCTTCACATCTAATGATGAACCTTTTTAAACATTTTTGTGCAATACTGTACATATGCTCCAATACCTTGAAGAACGCTTCGCCGGGCAGCGCGCCAAGCTGCGCGTGGTCTCCACCATGCTCCGCCTGGGGCTGCGCGTGGACGGCAAGGGCAGGCTCTACTGCGACCAAATCGGGCTTGCGCCGGTGAAAATAGGCCGGGCAATCGGCGTGGACAGGCGCGTGGTCATCGAGACTGCTCACGAAATCGCCGCGGACCCAAAGCTGTTCGCGATATTCTCCTCCCTATTTCCCATCTCGAACGTTTCCCGCGCGGCAAAATATTTCGGGCACGACGTAATCGAGATTGACGCAGACCCCAACACGCTCGGCCTCACCGCGAAAGTGACGGCAATACTTGCGCGCCACAAGGTGGCCATCCGCCAAATCATCGCCGACGACCCGGACCTGTATCCCGAGCCGAAAATGATGGTGGTTGCCGAGGGGAAGCTGCCGAGGAAAGTGGTGGACGAGCTGCGCTCGCTCCACGTGCAGGCAATTTCTTTTAAATGATTTGGCAAGGAAGAAACGGGTGTGATGACATGAAAGCAATCGTACTATGCGGGGGCAAGGGGACAAGGCTGCGCCCATACACCTACACGATACCCAAACCGATGCTGCCGCTTGGCAAAAAGCCGATACTGCAATACGTGCTCTCCTCGCTCAAGCGGGCGGGCGTCACCGAGGCATACCTCGCCGTGGGCTATCTCCACGAGCAGATTGAGGAATATTTCGCCGACGGGGCCAAGATGGGCATGAAGCTGCACTACTCGGTGGAAAAGAGCGAGATGGGCACCGCAGGCTCGATAGTGCCGCTTGAGAAGAAGATGGGCGGCCCGTTTGTCGTGATGATGGGCGACCACCTGTCCAGCCTTGACATTGCCGCGGTGATTTCCGCGCACAAAAAGAGCGGAAACATCGCCACCATCGCGCTCAACAGGAAAGGCGTGCCGCTAGAGTACGGCGTCGCAGACCTTGACGCTGACGGGAACATCTCCCGCTTCCGCGAAAAGCCCATACTTGAAAACTACGTCAATACGGGGGTCTACGTCTTCGAGCCTGAAATTTTCAGGTACATCAAGCCCGGCGAGGATTTCGCGAACAACGTCTTCCCGCGCCTGCTCTCGTCCGGGAAAAAGATAGGCGGCTTTGTCTTCACCGACTACTGGCTGGACATTGGGCGCACCACGGACTACGAGAGCATAAACCAGTCCATAAGCGTGATAGACCTCGCGCTCGGGATGAAGTAGCAGCTGCGCGTTCAGGCAATCTTGGGCTTGAATATGGAATGCACGCCATCATTCGCTTCCAGCAGCTCGCGCAGGCCCTGCGAAAGCGCCATCCTCGGCGAGTAGCCCATCCTCTTTTTCGCAAGCTTTATGTCCGCCACGGAACGCGCGATTTCCCCCTTCCTCTCGGGCATGTAGGTGGGCGAAAAGCCCGTGCCGCAGATTCCGCACATCGTCTCAAGAAGCTCGCGCACCGAGGTCTCCACGCCGGACGCGATGTTCAGGGGCGAATTGCACCCCTGCCCCTCGATGGCGCGCACGAACGCCTCGCACACGTCGTCCACATGGACAAAGTCGCGCGTCTGCTCGCCGTCGCCGAAAATCGTGGGCGCCCTGCCCTCGGTTATCGCATTTGCGAACTTCGTTATCACGCCGGAATACGGGCTTCCCGCGTTCTGCCCTTCGCCATAGACGTTGAAAAGCCGAAGCGCGGTGTTCTCCATCCCGTAAAGCGAATTGTAAAGGAGCACATACCTTTCGGCGGCAAGCTTTGCAGCCCCGTATGGCGACATGGGGGCCGTGGGGTGCTCCTCGTCCACGGGCAGCCTCACCGGCTCGCCATACACCGCGGCAGACGAGGCGAACGCCACTTTTTTCACGCCCGCGTGCCTTGCTGCCTCCAGCACGTTTATTGTGCCTGCCGCATTCACCGAGAAGTCTGAGAACGGGTCTGAGACCGAAGTCGCCACGTCTATAAGCGCCGCAAGGTGCACCACCCCCTCCGCGCCTTCCAAAAGCTTCATGAGGCGCGCGGAGTCAAGCACGGTCGCGCGCACGAACTCCGCCTTGGTGCTGCTTTTCGGCGGCACGATGTCCACTATCCTCACGTCGTAACCGTCGTCAACCAGCCTGCCGCAAAGATGCGTGCCGATGAATCCCGAGCCGCCAGTTACCACGATCACAACATCATCTCCAAATTCCCGCAATGCGCTTCCTCGGAATGCCCTGCCTTACAGGAAGAGGTTCTTCCCATACATGAAAATCGCAAGCAAGGCAAATAACACTTCCGCTGCGATGAAGAACCGCACCAGGTTTTTCTCGGTTATCCCGCCGGACATCTTCATCACAAGGTGCACCAGCCCCTTCACCTTCCCGCCGTCCGGCGTAAGTTTCCCGTCCTCCCCGCACTTGCCATCCGCCCTCGGGAACCTGTTCGCCGCCTTTATCACAAAATCAGCGAGGTAAGGGACGACCAATACCGCGCCCACAGACTCGAAGTTGCCGATTATCACGGACGCCGCAAGCGCGCCGCCTATGAGGAGGGTGCCGATATCGCCGATGAACACGCGCGCAGGGTACCAGTTGAAGCGCAGGAAGGCGAGAAGCGCGCCAAGCATGGCAACCGCAATCAATGCCGCCTCAACCGAGCCGTTTGCCACCGCAATCACCGCAACGGCTGCAAATATCGCAGCGCCCATCCCGGCTTCCATCCCGTTGAAGCCTGCAAGCATGTTGGTCAGGTTCGAAGCGACCGTGACCCCTAGCGGGATGAGCACGATGATGTAGAAAATGCCGAAGTCCAGCGAGCCTAAGAACGGGACAAAAATCGTGGTGCTCCCCACGGCTGCGAGCGCCACAAGCGGAAGCGCAGCCACCATGGGCAGGAGCGCCTTCACGTCCTGCCTCATGTCGAACAGGTCGTCGAAAATCCCGATGAGCGCTATTATGGTCATGGTGAGCATTGCCGCCATCATGTCGTTGAGGGAAAGCGCATAGCCGAAAAAGGTGTGCATTGCAATCGCGAGCAAAAGCGCGCCTATCACGCCCATCACGATGCCAAGGCCGCCCATTTCCGCGACTTCCGGCCTGCCCGGCTTGTTCACATCATGCCCGACAATTCCCGCCGATTTCATCTTCCTGATGACCACTGGCATGGCAAACGAAGTGAGGCAGAAAGCAGTTGCCAATACTACGGCGAGGAATGCAAGGTCCATGTTCATTTCACCCTGTAGACCGCCACTCCGGCAAATTCCTTCTCAAGCTCCACTCCCCCATCGCTGCCCGAATATATGCCGACAAGGCGCGGCGGCGCCATGCCTTCCTCCAGCACCAGCATCCTGTTGTTCTTGTCGCTTATTGGCCTGGAGCCGGAAAGCATCACCATGCGCGGAAGCGAGACCGGAGCATAGTAGCTCCCGTAGCTGTCAAGCGCCGCGCCGTCCTTGAGGGCGAATTTCCCGCCAGCGGCTATTTCGCGGGCAATCAGCCTTCCCTGCTGCGATATGAACAGCGCATACGTGACATTGCTGTTTGTGTAATTCTGCGCATAGTAATATACCTCGAATCCGCCTTTTTGCGACAGCGCCTCGAGCGACGGCAGGGAAAGCAGGAGGTAAGTCCCGGATGCCATGCTTGCATTGCCTGAAAGCAGGAACTTCTCCGCGTTCGCAGAAGGCTCGCGCGCCACCCCGGGCGCATAGAATGCCAGCGCGTCCGTCTCCTCAAGCGCCGCCACCCTCCCTGCCCCGCTGCTGGCAAGGTAGGAAAGCGCCTCCGCCAGGCCTGAGTCGGTGTAGCTAAGGTAGCCGTTTTTCACGGGGGGAAGCTGGATGAAAAGCGCGAAGAACAGCGAGAACAGCACCAGCCCTGCGCCCATCACCGAGAAGACCGCGCGCGCGTTGTATTCGTAAAAGTGGAGCACCAGCGGGGCGAGCACGCCCAGCATCAGGCCCGCGCCAAGCGCAGGGTAGATGTTCGAGCCGCCGTACACAATCCCGAACACCATGAAAAATGCGCAGGCAAACACCGCTGCGAGCTTTGCCCCCTTTGCCGTTTCCCCCATCATCTTCGTTGCCCCTTCCGCAACCGGGAAAACCATGAGCGCCGCTGCCGCAAACGGCGAAAAGCCTGCAAGCGCCCCTCCCAGCAGCAAGAGCGCCAGGTATTCGGAATCGCGCTTGCCGAAAAAGAACAGCCCTATGCATGCCGATGCCCCTGCAAGGAGGAATGGCATGCCGGATGCGGCATAGGAGAGGTTGCCCGCCGAAAACGCAAGCATTGACTTGTCGGAAGACAGGAAGCCCGAAGCCGCGAACACCAGCGCAATCGCGAAAAGTTCCATCAAATAATTTTTCTCGGCTTTTTTCTTATTGTGCGCGAAAGCAAACGCCGCCGCCATCGCCACGCCCGCAAGCGCAAAGGCGGCGTTCGCATAGCCTGCCGCCGCGCCAAGCACTATCGCCGCGCCGAGCATCTCCATCCTGCCTGGCTTATTTACAAAGGCTGCAAACGGGACGAGGAACGCCGCAAACAGGAGCAGCGCAAGCTGCGCGCTCCCGTAGGCGCCCGGCATGAACTGAACCGACACTGCGGAACAGAGGGCAAAAAGCACGACTGCAAACACGGACTGCGTTTTCCCGTATGCCATCTGCCTGCACGCAAGGTAAAGCAGCACCGACGCAAGGGCAAGGAGCAGCGGGGGAAACGCCAGCAGGAAGCCCACAATCGTAGTTGTGGATGCTGCGGGCATTCCCGTCAGGGAGGCATATGCGCCCTCAAGCGCCGACGCAACCGCAACATGCGCAGGCATTGCGCCCGCGCCGCCCAGCAACTGCGATGCAACGCCATATTCCGGCAGGGTGGACTTTGCCACGAACTGCCCCAATCCCAGCGGCAGCAGAAAAACAATGAGCACCGCGACAATTTCCTTGATATCAAATTTCATCATAAGCACCTACTTTTTCCCTTTCCTTGCCTCAAGCAGCAGCTCCGCCGCCTTTTTGGCTGAAATGTCTTTATCGGAAATCATCTGCGCGGCTATCCTGTCCGCCTCTTCCCCGCCCGCGCCGGCGGCAATCGCCAGGTTTTTCGCATGGAGCTCCATGTGCCCGCGCTGTATCCCTTCGCCTGAAAGCGCGCGCAGCGCAGCAAAATTCTGCGAAAGACCGACTGACGCCATCACGCACGCAAGCTCCTGCGACGTCTTTGCGCCCAGGATGGCAAGCGCCACCTGTGCCGATTGGAGCGAGCGCGTAGCCCCCCCTATCGTGCCGACTGCCATGGGAAGCTCAATCTCCCCCTCCAAATCGCCGTTTGGCAGCTTCCGGAAGCGCGTGAGCGCGCGGTACCTTCCTCCCGACGCTGCAAACGCATGCGCGCCCGCCTCGATTGCGCGCCAGTCATTGCCGGTTGCCACGGCAACTGCGTCAATCCCGTTCATTATCCCCTTGTTGTGCGTGCACGCCCTGAAAATATCAACGTCCGCAAAGGCCCAGCCGTCAAGCACGCCGTCCACGCTATCCGCGCCGATGGTGTCGCGCTTCCAGACCGCCTTCGCCTTCACCAGCCGCTTCACCGCGAGGTTGGACAATATCCTCAGGCGCACTTTCCCGCCTGACACTTCCTCGAGCTTGGGCGCAATGCCCTCCAGTATCGTATTTATCGTGTTCGCGCCCATGGAGTCGCGCACGTCCACCTCGAACTCCACAATCGCCATCTCGCCGCGCTCGGTTGGCAGCGTGCGCGCGGAAAAGCCCCTTATGCCGCCTCCGTATTTTGCAATGCCTGCCGCAAAAGGCTCCGCGGCCTTCACGATGTCCGCCTTTTTCGAGTTGAGCTCGCGCACCGCCTTCCCGGCGTCCTTGAGCGCCACAAGCTGCACCTGGCCCACCATGACTGGCGCATCCGCAACCGCGAAAAAGCCGCCGGTGTCCCTGCAGAGCTTTGCGCCATTGCTGGCCGCGGCGACGACGGACGGCTCCTCTATCGCCATGGGCACGAGCACTTCGCGCCCGTTCACCATGAAGTTCGTTGCCACGCAAAACGGCATTGCATGGAGGCCGAGCGCGTTTTCCGCCATCCTTTCCGCAACCTCAAAGCCGAGCGGCGAGTCCGACGCCAGCTGCTTTTTCTGCCCGTCCGTCAAGCCTGCAAACTCGGCCACCTTGCCAATCCTGCCTTCCCTTGGCAGCTTGTAAAAGCCCGAAATCGCCGAAGTTTTCTTCTCTTCCATGAAAGCACTCCCTTATTCCCTGTTCGCCTCTATGCGGCAAATCAATCTGTAGATGAGCCTTGCAGCGAGGAAATCGCTCACATGCTGCCCGGGTATGGGGGCAAGCTCCACCACGTCAAAGCCGATGACGTTTTTTTCCTTGCACACTTTTTCCAGGAGCGACACCACCGCGCCCCATCCCATGCCGCCAGGCTCGGGCGTCCCGACGCCGGGGCATTCGGACGGGTCGAACACGTCCAGGTCAATCGTGATGTAAACATCCTTGCGGAGCCTCTTCAGCACCGCGCCCTCGTCAAATTCCACGCCGAAAACGTCGCACTTCTGCCCCTTTATTTCCTGCGCCTCCTCTTCCGAGTAGCTCCTTATTCCGACGGAGACAGCGTGCAGCTTCTCGCGGCAGCGCCTCATCGCGCATGCATGGTTGCACTTCGTGCCCTCGTACTCGTCCCTCATGTCCGCGTGCGCGTCCAGGTGCAGCACCGAGACGTCGCCCGCTTTTTTCAGCTTGGCAACTGCGTTGAACGCGCCCACCGAGACCGAGTGCTCCCCGCCGAGCAGAACCGGCACCCTGCCCTCCTTCAGCACCGCCTCCACGGCCTCCTGCACATATGCGCAGTTTTTCTCAGGGGTGGAATGGCTCACTTCCAATTCGTCGGCGGTGTATATGCCGCACCCGGCAAAATCGCGCGCAAGGCCTATGTCGTAAGTCTCAACCTGCCTTGACGCCGCAATTATCGCGTCCGGGCCCCTCTTCGTGCCCGTGCCGTACGATACCGTGCCCTCGTAGGGCGAGGAAAGCACGACGTAGCGCGCCTTTTTCTCGTCATTTTTCACGCCCAGGAACGTCCTGGGCAAACCTATGTGGAATATGTCCATTAGATTCGCACCCCGCTGCCGCTTGCCGCGAATGCTGGCAAATTTTTGGTGAAATTTTCCATGTTTTCTCCCGCCGTTATATGAAGAGCAACTAGTGCTTTTAAACCTCTCCGTCTCCAAGCATTTCATGGAAACTTTCCCTGCCTACGTGCGGCTTTTCAGGATTGAGCACGCGCTGCTGCTCGCGGTGGCGGTGGCGCTTGGCGAGCTTCTCTCGGGCCCGCTTCCCGCGCTTCCCCTGCTCGTCTGCTCGCTTGCAGTGCCTGTCTTCATAGAGATGGGCTCGTTCGCGCTCAATGATTACTTCGACGTGAAGACGGACAAGGCGAACAAGCGCACCGACCGCCCCATCGCCTCGGGCGAAATCTCCCCGCGCGCAGCCCTGGCGGCTTCAGCGGCCTGCTACCTCGTGGGCATCGCAGCCTCGCTCCCCCTCCCGTTTGCCGCCATCTGCATCACGCTCCTGTTCGCCTTCCTCTCAATCGCCTACAACTTCAGGCTGAAGGAGCTTTTGCTCGTTGGCAACATCTATATCGCAGCCTCCATGGCCATCCCCTTCCTTTTCGGCAACCTTGTCGTCGCGCCCGCCCTGCTCCCGCAGATTCTGGCAATCACTCTCGTGGCTATCGTTGCAGGGCTTGGCAGGGAGATAATCAAGTCTGCAGAGGACATGGAAGGCGACGTGCTGCACCGGAACGCGCGCACGCTGCCTGTTGTCATCGGGAAGAAAAACGCCCTCATGCTCGCCGCGCTCCTCTATGCGCTGCTCGTGCCCCTCTCGCTCTCCCCGTTCGCGCTCGGCCTTGGCGCGAACATCCTCTCCCTCGGGCTTGTGCTCCTCACCGCATTCTCATTCGCGGCAATGGCTGCCATCGCCGCGCGCGCGTCCGAAAATGACGGCGCCGCGCTCGTCTCGCTGCGCAAGTCCTCGCTCCTTTCCCTCGCCCTAGGGCTTGCGGGGTATGCGGCCAGCCTGCTCTGATTCTGCTCCGCAAAATGCCCGCCATCCGATAGCCTACTGCTTTTAAACTTCCTTTTTCAGAAATTGACCCGCAGGGATGGCGGAGCCCGGTTTAACGCGCCAGACTCAAGATCTCCGCGCCACGGCGCGGCATGCGTTATCTGGTGACTTAGGTCTTCGGGAGTTCGAATCTCCCTCCCTGCACATTCACACTCTCAAGCGCAAGCGCTATCATTATCCCACCATGCTTCGCACAGCCTCCAAAATAGCGCCCCCTGGCACTATTTTATATTCCTATACTATTATACATTTCATATACTAGTTATAGGGGTGTTCCACATGGCAAAAGTGAAAATAGAGCCTGCAAAAGGCAAGCTAGGCATACTCACCCCCGGCCTCGGCGCGGTTTCCACCACGTTCATGGCCGGCGTGATGCTCGCCAGGAAGAAAAAGCTCCTTCCGATAGGCAGCCTTACCCAGATGCAGACGATACGGCTCGGCAAGCGCGACGAGAGCAAGGCGCCATTGATAAAGGATTTCGTGCCGCTCGCAAATCTTTCTGACATCGAATTCGCCGCATGGGACATTTTCCCGGACAACGCCTACGAGGCGGCCATGAAGGCCGGCGTGCTCACGCCCGAGCACCTTGGCTTTGTGAAGGACGAGCTTGAGAAAATCAGGCCCATGAAGGCGGTGTTTGACAAGGCGTACATCAAGAACATCAGCGGGCCAAACGTGAAGGCGGGCAAGAGCAAGCTCGACCTGGCAAACCAGCTGCGCGCGGACATCAGGGGCTTCAAGAAGGAGAAGAACCTAGCAAGGATGGTGGTCGTCTGGTGCGCAAGCACGGAATCCTACACCGAGCAGCAGAAGGTGCACGAAAGCATAGAGGCGTTTGAAAAGGGGCTTGCGGAAAGCGACCCCGCAATCGCCCCGTCGATGATTTACGCCTATGCGGCGATAATGGAAGGCGTGCCCTATGTCAACGGCTCGCCGCAGCTCACGCTGGACATCCCGGCGCTCACCCTTCTTTCCAGGAAAAAGGGCGTCGCAATAGCGGGCAAGGACTTCAAGACCGGGCAAACGCTCGTGAAAACCGCAATTGCGCCGATGTTCAAGTCCAGGATGCTGGGGGTGCGCGGATGGTTTTCCACCAATATCCTCGGCAACAGGGACGGGCTGGTGCTTGACGATGCAGGCTCCTTCAAGAGCAAGGAGATAAGCAAGAAGTCCTCCCTCGAATACATCTTCCAGCCAAACATGTACCCCGACCTGTACAAGGGCATGTACCACAAGGTAAGGATTGAATACTACCCCCCGAAAAACGACGACAAGGAAGGCTGGGACAACATAGACATCTTCGGCTGGATGGGCTACCCCATGCAGATAAAGATAAACTTCCTCTGCAAGGACAGCATACTTGCGGCGCCAATCGTCCTCGACCTCGCGCTTTTCATGGACCTTGCGCAGCGCGCGCACATGCGCGGCATGCAGGAGTGGCTTTCCTTCTATTTCAAGGCGCCCATGCACGCAGCCTCGGTCTATCCCGAGCACGACCTGTTCATCCAGCACATGAAGCTGAAGAACACGCTGCGCTACATGATGGGCGAGGAGCTGATAACGCACCTTGGCGTGGAGTACTACGACTACTGGGGAAGCGAATAGGCGGTCTTATGGCGCTGAAATCAACCTCCCTTGGCGTTTCTTTCCAAAAAGCGTCAGGGGAGCTGTTTTCCCGCCTTCCGCTTTCCGCGAACCAAATCACGGTCTGCGCGCTCCTGTTCGCGCTTGCTGGCTTCTATTTTGCCTCCGCGCACCAGCCGCTTTTTTCCCTCTTCTTCTTCATCCTGTCCGGTGCAACAGATGCCATTGACGGCGCAGTCGCGCGCGCAAGGAACGAGGTCTCCTCGCGCGGGGCCTACATTGACGGCATCATTGACAGGCTGGTGGAGTTCCTCTTCATCCTCTCGTTTGCCTTCTACGCGCTCCCCGACTTCATCCTCCCGCTCGCGCTCACACTCGCGCTTTACCTTTTCTTCGGCACATGCATGACCAGCTTTGCCACAGCCTACGCGGACCACAGGAAAGCCGCCGGTGCGAAGAAGCTCGCGGCGCAGCCCGGCATCCTCCCGCGCGCAGAGCGCCTCATCATCCTCTTCATCGCCCTCGCGCTCGTCCCCTTCTGCCCGAGCTGCTCCTCGTTCCTGCTCCTCGCAGGCGCTGCGCTGTCAACAATAACGTTCGCGCAGAGGTTCAGATACTTTGCGGGAAAATAAGCCGGAAAAAGAGGGAATCAGCTCGGGGTTTTGCTGATTGAGACTTTTATCTTGCCCACATCCCCTTCGGTTTTGATGTTGAAACCGCCCTTATCTATTTCGCCTTTTTCGGATAGTGCTTTTATATCTGCATCATTTAGCGCAGGGAGGGCGCCAACCACGGTTGCCGCATATTCCAGCCACGCGCTCTTGTACTTTTCGGCAATCTCGGCTTCCTTGCTCATCACGATGTCCATGTCCTTGTTCACCTGTGCCACAAGGATTGTGTTCTGCGTGAGTTGTACTAGCGCGTCCATCCCGCTATCTGCGTTGCCGGATGCCTTGCTTTGCATCTGCTGCTGAAGCCAGGCTTGGAATTGCTGGACAGCCTGGGCACCGAATGTTTTGCCAAGGTAATTCTCAAAACCAGTTCTATCCATAATTTCTAATGTGGTTTTTCCAGTGGTTTTATCTGTAATAGTTGCCACAATCTGTACAATACCTTTATCACTAATGTTTTGTTTTCCTTCTATTTTTGTTCTAGCGTTTTCCCAATTAAAAGCGTTCTGGTTAGTGATTTGAGTGTTTGGTGTTATTTTTTGCTTATCCGTTTCACTTTGTCGTTTAGGAACTTGCGCGATAGGGGGTTCTTTCACTACTAACTGAAAAATAATCACATCATCAACCTCATTTCATTCCAATCGTTGTGGTTGGCTTTTTTGGTATGTCAAAGAGTCCATTTGCACCAGTTTTAGAATCTATTAAGATACGCTGTTCTGGCATTGTCGAATCTGTCAACTCAATGTCGTTATTATCTAATCTAGTAATAATCGGTTTCACTAATGCCGGGCCATCTCCCCATCTCGTATTGTAAACAATCAAAAAAACTTTCTCGTTTATTTTCACAAATAGCTCTGTTGGTGTCGTCGCAACGAAAATTCCATTCTCAATATCTTCATAAATCGCGCCCGGGTGCGTGAATATTCTACCACTGAGTTCGTGTATGTTTTTCTTATCCTTGGCTGTTTCATAAATTAAGGTGGCTTGCTCGCAAGGGAATATCACCAAACTGCCATCTTTGGCTATTATGGCTGTTTTTTCAATATGGTTGTTTCCCCTAGATTCTGTGACTGATATACGGTCTAGCCTGACGTCACCCACTTCGTTTGAATCTTTTGTAAACCTATACTGTGCCAGCATCAGTCCGTTGTGGACGAAAACCGATTTATTTTGTTTTACAAAAACTATCGTTGCATCTTTTTGGAAGTCGCCTCTGACTTCACTGTGTACCTCATCTGTCATCATAATATTCTGGTTTGCCAGTTTTATGTTCTCAAAAATAACCTTCTCCCCTTCAAATCTCACGTCGCAGAAAGGCTCACCGATTATAGTCTGCCCGAGCTTGTTCACAACCGGCGCGGGTGTTTCATTCGCCTTCGCAGCATCCTTCACTTCCGCCGGCTTCGCGCGCGCATCTACTGACGCCATGGTTTTCAGCGTGTCTTTGCCCATGACGTAGGTTTTCGCCGGCAGCTTGCTGTCAACGGCAGCTACCCCTAGCTTGTTTTTCACGTCTGATGGAAGAAGCGCGGTGTTTGCGCTTTTCTGCGCATTCAAAACAAGTGGGGCTGCAATCGCTCCAAAAAGCGCAGCCCCGAGCAATGCGCGGCGCGCGAACCTGCCGGATTTTCCGGGTGTTTTGGCAGTATTTTCTCTATGCGCTTGCATACTTTCAATTGGCATTTGGTTCTTTTGCCTGCGCATATGCGATCTCACTCGCTTCTCTTCT
>Ga0172381_10003027_pt1 | contig 18092 bp, 19 predicted proteins | sample Leawel6488metaG_FD_119754 | JGI IMG/M metagenome (GOLD analysis project Ga0172381, IMG submission 119754) | Leachate microbial communities from a municipal landfill in Southern Ontario, Canada - Leachate well 64-88 metaG | ecosystem: Engineered > Solid waste > Landfill > Unclassified | place... | reverse complement strand
AGTAAAGAGGGGTGTTGCTGCCCACAAAAGAAGAAAGAAAGTTATCAAAGCAGCAAAAGGTTACAAATGGAGCAGAAAGTCCAAATTCATCGCTGCTAAACAAGCTTTGATGAAAGCCTGGTCTTATGCTTACAGAGACAGAAAAGTAAAGAAGAGAGAAAAGAGATCATTATGGATTGTTAAAATGAATGCCGTCTTAAGGGAAAACGGAATGACTTACAGTAAGTTCATCCCTGCTCTAAAGAAATGTAGCATTGAATTAGACAGAAAGATCCTATCTCAATTAGCTGAAGAAAATCCTGAAATCTTTATTAAGATTTTGGAGAAGGTAAAAGCTTCAAAATAAAATCATCCGGGAGATTCTTAGAATATGTTTCTACATATTCAACTCCACAATCAATCATCTCACTTTGAGGTGATTTTTTGTATTTGCGAACCAAGACTGTTGGACCAGAAAAATTGTGAGGCTCTAAGACTACATCCCCTCTTTTTCTTAAATTAGCAACTAACTCACATTCTTTAGCATCTCTAGGAACAACGATTAACAAATCATTCTTCCAGAAGACGCGACCATATTTAATTAACTCAGCGTCATTGCCAGTAAATTTAGGAACTTTTTCCAGTAATTCAAATAACTTTTTTGAATAATTAATATCGGTTAAAATACATCCGCCAGCTGGGCTAGGATATTCTTTAATCTTAAACTTTTTCGCTAATTCAATCTGCCTATTCCTGCTCCTCCCTGAAATATCATAAAAATTCTCTCTTTTAATTATTCCTAATTTCTCTGGGATAGTTGAAGGTAAAACCTTAACTGATAAAGGACGAACGATCAAACCTTTCAATCCTGATTCTTTTTCGATTAAATTAAGCGAATTAATATTCTGTGACATTGGTCTTTGCCCCAATACCTCTCCCGTAGCGATAAAATCGTATCCTTCTTTCTTCATTATCTTCCCTGCTGTTTTAATCATCAACAAGTGACAGTCAATACAAGGATTGATTGCCTTGCCTCTTCCATGCTTTGGATTCTTTAGCATTTTCAAATGTTCCTTACTAAAATCTTCTACTCTTAATTTTAATCCAATCTGTTTGGCTGCTTTTTCTGCTGCCTTAAAAGAGAAAAAGAAGCTCTTAAAACAAAGAGGTGTTACTTCTATTCCTTCTTCCTTCAATATCTTGGCCGAAAGCATTGAATCAAGGCCTCCCGACATTAAAACCAAACATTTATTTTTGCCTCGTTTCATTTTTTTTAAAATTAAAACAGATTTTGTCCGTTACCAATTATTAATGTATCTTATGATGACTATCCCGGAACCGCCGCCTGCCAAAGCACCGCCACCACCGCCAAGTCCATTTGTTCCGTTTACTCCTGAAGCGCCACCACCGCCAAGTCCACCCGATCCATTCGGCCCAGTATTGCCCAGTCCGCCACCACCGCCACCATAATATGTTGCAGTTCCTGTAATGCTGCTTAAAATACCAGCACCTCCCGAACCGCTGTATGACGCTGTGGCATTCTGTCCCGCTGCTCCCGCTCCGCCACCACCGCCACTGTTATTGTTGCCTGATGCAATATAGTAGGCTGACCCTCCTGGATTGCCATAACCTATACCCCCACCACTATTAGTTTGTGTTGCTGCTCCACCAGGCCAGTTTCCACCAGCACCTCTTGAATTTCCTCCACTTCCCGAGCCACCAGCCATCCCTCCATCTCCAACAGCATTTGCATCTCCACCTCCCAAGGCAGTTACATCATTAAGGACCGAATTGCCACCTTGAGCCGTCCCCCCTGACCCTACTACGATGTTAACAGTCCCTGATACAGACTTTGTTCCCATCACCACTCCTCCACCGCCGCCGCCAGCACGGCCATAATATACGCCAATAGCTCCGCCGCCGCCGCCAGCCACAACAAGATATTCTATTGAAGTGACCCCAGTCGGAACAGTCCAGGTTTGCGTTCCGATGGTAGTAAAAGGAATAACGACATACGTCGCTGCCACGGTCGCACAAGTTCCACTACTAGCTCCCCCGTTTGCCCCGGCGCAGGTCCAAGAATAAGAACCAGTCATGCCAGTAGCCGTACCTAAGGTACAAGCTTCGGTTCCAGTCGGAGTGGAAGAAGCATATTTGCCGTTCTTAGAACCACAAGAACCTACAACCGGAACTCCTCCAGTGGCACAGCTGGCCGTTGTTCCTCCGTTAACTCCCGCGCAGGTCCAAGTCCAAGGTCCGGAACCGGAAACAGAAGAAACAGTTCCGATAATGCAAAAATTTTCGGTCGGTTGAGAATTTAGATTGGCTCCATTACTAGAACCGCAGGAACCGTTGGTCGGTTCCAAGGTAGAATACTCATTAGTTGAACTGTCGTATCGAAAGGCGTAACCAGAGGAGAGAATGAAAGAAATGGTATATGACGTTCCGTTAGAAGAATAGGTATATGTATTGGAAAAGGAATCAGGAAGGATACCATCTAAAGCCGAAGTCAAATTAGAGCAACTGCCGATGGTGCAGCCTGACTCAACTGGATATGCGTTACCTGTTTCCGCTTTATAAATGGTCAAAGCTTTTTTGATGGTATTCAAGTCAGTTTTCTTGGCCGCATCATTAGTCGCATTGATAGCTCCGTTCATTTGGATGATAACAATGCCGGAGAGAATACCGACAATCGCGATGACGACTAATAATTCAATTAAAGTGAAGGCTTTTTTATTCATTATTTCCATATTACCCCTAATTCTTCTAAAGATAAAGTGTTTAGAACGTCCCCCTTTTCTAGCCAGCCTCGTCTCGCTTGGCAAACTCCAAACTGCATATCAGGCAGCTCCTTCTTGTTGTGCGCATCACTGCCAATAGTTAGTTTGATTCCCGTTTCCTTAGCCATTTTAGCCGTTTGATATCCTAAATCAGAACGATAAGAATTCATTTCCAAAGCCACACCATTTTCTTTAGCTGCTTTTAAAACTGCTTCAATGTCTACTTCATATTCCCCTCTCTTCCCTAAAATCATTCCCGTTGGATGATTCAATATCTTAACTAAAGGATGCTCAATCGCTTTAATTATTCTTTTAGTCATTTCTCTTTTCCCCATCTTAAAATTAGAATGAACGCTCACCGAAACATAATCCAATATCTTTAATGTCGCATCATTAATATCTAAACTGCCATCCTTTAAAATATCTACTTCAGAACCCTGTAAAACTACAAAATTAATTCCCTCTTCTTCAAAAGTCTTATTCAATGAATCTATTTCTTTTCTTTGTTCTTTTAATCTTTCTTCATTAAGTCCGTTTTCAATTTTTAGTACCTGTGTATGGTCAGCAATTCCTAAATATTCATAGCCTAAGCTCATTGCAGTCGCTGCCATTTCGGCGATGGAATGTTCTCCTCCGTCCCAAGAAGTATGACAATGAAAGTCTCCTTTAATGTCTTTAACTTCTATTAGTTTAGGAAGTTTTTTATTGATCGCTAGTTCGATCTCTCCTTGATTCTCTCGCATTTCGGGAGGAATCCAGTCCATTCCCAATTTCTCATATATTTCTTCCTCATTTTCTCCTTTTATCTTTCTCTCATTTCTGAATAGTCCGTATTCATTTAGTTTATATCCTTTTTTCATGGCAATGCGACGCAAAGCAATATTGTGCTCTTTGGAACCCGTAAAATATTGCAAGGCGGCGCCGAATGATCCTTCGTTAACTAGTCTCAAATCCATACTTAATCCTTTCTTAGTTCTAATAGAGGATTTAGTCTCTCCCTTTCCTACCACTTTAACAACGTCGTCCATCGTCACAAAAGTATTCATGATTTTTTCCACTAAATACTTATCAGTCATATCCTTAATAGCTACTAAGAAATCGACATCACCAATTGTTTCTTTTTTTCGGCGAGTTGATCCAGCCACTGATAAATTAACCACTCCTTTAATTCTTTTAAACTTTTCGCTGATTCTTTCTACTTCAGGTATAATCTCGCGCAAAAGAAATCTCCCTCTTCCCTGTCGTAAGAATTGGATTGATTCTAAAATATTCTCTTCCATCTTTTCTCCGAAACCAAACAAGGGAGCAATCTTATGATCGTCTAAGGCTTTCTCTAAATCCTTTAAATTTCTCACTCCTAATTCTTTCCAGAGTTTTTTAATTCTCTTTACTCCCAACCCTTCAACTTTGGTTAGCTCTTCTAAATCAATCGGGGTTTCTTTTTTTAGCTCTTTAAGATATTTAATCTTCCCAGTCTTTAAAAACTCCTCAATCTTTTCCGCAATGCTCTTACCCACTCCCGTAATTTTCTCTAAACCTTTGATTCCTTCCTTCTTGTATATATCAAGAATATCTTCTTCCATATTATCAATGGCGATTGCCGCCTGTTGATATGCAGCCGGCTTAAAAGGAATCTCCTGTAGTTCTAGGAATTCACCAATTTCAAATAAGATTTGGGCAACTTCCTGATTTTTCATTGTTTAGTCCTAAACATATCATTTTCCTCGACCTCTTTATTCTTAAAAATATTCCTTATATTTTTACTAAAATTTCGATTAAATACTCCTTCAATATCTTTTCTTAAACAGAGAAGCAATATCACGCTGATTATTCCTAAAGTTCCAGCGATAAGAAAAGTATTAACATATCCTATCTCGGTTACTAAGACACCGCAGACAATTCCAGCTAAGGCTGTTCCGAGACTTAATAAAGTATCATCTAGCGCCCACTCGCTAGCTTCTTTGCCCTTATCAATATTCCTTGAGAAGATTGCTTTCCAGCCGACTAACGATATGGCCATGCCAAAACCATAAAAGGCCTGAAGGACATATATGTGCCAAGGATAAATAGCCAAAGTGTATCCGAAGATAACCAATGTCGCAATAAAGTTACCAGCTACCAAGAAAAGATAATCATCTTTTTCTCCAATGTATTTATCTAGTATCTTTCCTGAAGGAAGAACCGATAAAGATCTAAACAGCCAGTAAATGAAAGTGGCAATACCAACAACTAGAATTGTTCCTCCTTGAATTTTATCAACAATGAAGATTGAAAAAACTGGCGTCACCAATCCCCACCCAGTCCAGAAAGCGATGTCAGCGAATATTAAGTATTTAACTATCTTATTTATTTTTGTCATAATTTACGATTTTAGTTTCTGCTAATTTAAATCCCGTTCTCAATAAGAATGCCATTCCTACTGTTGAAACAATAATTTCTGATGCTCTTAATATCATTGTAAAGGCTGTAGACATAGAACTCAATAGCCCTAGCGAAGTAAAGGCAAAATATTGAATTGCTTCATGCGAACCAAGCGAGGTCGGGATTGGAATCATTGATGATAAGTAGGTGAACCCAAGTATTGATACGGCCGGAAAAAATCCAATCATATTCCCTAAGAAGATGATTAATACCCAAACTCTGGCCAGCATCACGAAAACCCTTAAAAATGAAAGGGCTAATCCTTTATTAAAGCTTTTCCCCCATTTGAAATATTCAAAAACTTCATTTTCGACTGCAATAAAACTATTCTCATCACTGACTTCTTTCCTCCAGAAATTTTTCACTACTTGTTTAACAATGCTTTTCTTTCCTAAAGCCTTAACATAGAAGTAAGAAATGATTGAAACAAAGAATGTCAGAGAAATGCCAAAGATTATTACTAGTTCTTTGGGAGGAAGATAAACATTGTATAAAAAGAATGCCAATCCCAAGAAGATAACAACGATGTTAACTGTCCATTCAAGAATTCTTTCAATAATAACTGAGGCAAATGTTTTCTTCCATGGAATATTCTTTTCTTTAGTTAGCCCGTAAACTCTAAAAGCCTCCCCTCCCCAGATTATAATCGGTATTAAATACATCATTGAATACCCCCCTAAGTATATTTTAAAAAGAGTATTAAATGGAACATTTATCCCTGAATCTTTTAGTATTTCCTTCCATCTCCAGTTGCCAATTGCGGCGACTAAAAAAGAAAGAAGAATAATGACTAGTCCCTGCCAGCCAGTAAAAACAGCAAAAGCCTTCCCTATTTCTCCCCAGCCAATAACACGGCCCAGCTGAAGGAAAATGGCTACTCCTAAGATTAAAGAAAATCCAACTAGTATTTTTTGTTTAATTGAAAAACTCATACTTCAATTTTAGTATAAAAAAACCGGCTTTACAAGCCGATTTTAAAGCTCTTTATCAATAAAGGACGTAACGTCACCCTTGATCTGCGACCAATAATAGTCGTGCCCGTCAACGTGCATTGCCTGCCCGATTGACATGTGGTTACCTGAAATATTATTATATGCCCAAATAAAAGGAGTTTTAATTAAAGAAAGGATGATTTGCCCTAATCTTCCATTAGCTAAGATATCTGCTTGGTTGTTGAGCGAAACAATATTTTCACTAACTACATTCTTCTTCCAAAAAGGAGCTCCCAGCTCAATCGCCCAGACATTCTCTTTTTTATCTTTTAAATCTTCCATAGCCGCATCAATAAAAGAAGCGCCATTGGACAATCCGGCCATCACTACCTTATCGTTAGGATTTTTCTCTAAAAACTGATCTATCCTATCAGCAAAAACTTTAGAACTATCAGGGAAATTAAAAAGCATTTCCCTTAATGAAGCAATTTTAGCAAAAAGATTTTCCTGTGTTCTGTAATACTGAACAATAGAAACCTTATAGTTCTTATTTTCAATAAGCTGTTTAGTTTCATTAACTATTGGACTGAAATCCAGCGCTTGGTCAAAAGGAACGGTTCCCCACCCTCCAGAGTTAAAAACAATCACCACGTCGCTATTCTTTCCTGCTTCCATTAATTCTTTTTCGAACACCTCTCCGTTGTATTTCAAAAAAACTAAATCAAACCAAAAAAATGATAATAAAAGAAATGCCGATATGCTAATTATTATTTTGGTTTTTCTGCTCATGCTAAATCAATATTAAGATTCCTCGTATTGAATTTTTAATATCTTGTAATTACCTCCTCCATTAAAAGAAACTGATTCTCCAACTTTCTTTCCAAGGAAAGACATACCTAAAGGAGACTCATTACTTATCAATCCTTTAAAAGGATCTGCTTCAAGGGTTCCAACGATCTTGTATTCTTCATGATTAGAGGAGCCGTTCTTTAAAACAACCTTAGCTCCTAAAGAAACTTTGTCTTGCTCTTGCTTCCCTGGTCTCTTAATGATCTTGTAATTTTTTAAAATATAGTCTAATTCTTCAATTCTTCGCTCTAATTCGTCTAAATTCTCTTTATAGAAAGAATAATCTGGATTCAAAGCATCACCTTCAAGTAATGAAGGGGCAGATTCTAGTATCTCATCCCGTTGAAGAGCTCTTAAGTTCTCTTCTTCTCGCTTTATTCTCTCTAAACCTTCTTTTGTTAAGTAAAATATTTTTGCCATATGTTTGTATAAATAGAAATCCTCTCCATTTAAGGAGAGGATTTTACTTTATTATGTATTTTAATTATTTTTTAAAATCCTCTCCTATTATATTTTCCAAAAATCGTAGCCAAAATGAATGATCTGTTTTTAGTGCAGACATTTACAGCCATATAAAATTGTTTTGTGATATTATTTTCCATATTTACGATTTGATTATACTCCCTCACCCCCACTTGTCAAGACCGTAATTGTAAAATATGATATATTCATGCAAATAAACAAAAAACACACCATTTATCTTGCTTCTTTCCTTTTGCTAATTTTTATTATTTTCTTAATTAGTTCCGTTTTCACTTCAACAAATAAAGAAATAGAAGCTAAAATATTTACTATTGAAAAAGGGCAAGGAGCCAAAGAGATTGCCTTGAATTTAGAAAAAGAAGGTTTAATTAAGAATGCTTACGTTTTCATTATTTACACTACCCTTACTGGGAAATACTCCAAAATACAGGCCGGAGAATACCTACTCTCCTCACAAATGAGCACCTCAAAGATAATAAGCCTCTTTACCAATGGAGAAACAGCTAAAGAAAAACTGACCATCATTGAAGGCTGGGACTTAAGAGATATCGCTCAATATTTTAAAGAAAAGAACGTTGCTACCGAAAAAGATTTGTACGCCATTACAGGATCCCCAACTAGCGAAAACGAATCTATTAAGCTTAACTATATTTTTCTTGCTGATAAGCCAAATAACTTAAGTCTTGAAGGATATCTCTTCCCCGACACCTACTATATCGATAAAGGAGACAATCTTCAAAGCATAATTGATAAAATACTAACTAATTTTGATAGTAAATTAACTCCTGATTTAAAAGGTGAAATTAAAAGACAGAAGAAAACAATCTTTGAAATAATCACCATGGCTTCGCTGCTTGAAAAAGAAGTTAAAACAATAAATGACAAAAAGATTGTTTCGGGAATTCTCTGGAAAAGAATGGTTAGCAGTATGAGGTTACAAGTTGATGCCACCCTTCTTTATGCTCAAGGAAAAGACGCTTCAAAAACTTACATTAAAGATACCCAGTTCAGTTCGCCATACAACACTTACAGAAATGATGGCCTTCCTTTGGGACCAATTAGCAATCCAGGAATGGATAGTATCTTAGCAGCCATCTATCCCACTAAAACCGCCTACTACTATTACCTCTCAACTCCTGAAGGAAAAACAATCTTCTCAAAAACATTAGAAGAACATTCTTACAATAAAAACAAGTATTTAAAATAAACTGGGTCTACCCAGTTTTTATTTATTAGCAATCATTGATAATCTGCTTTGGTAATCGGCAATAGAAATACTACCTTTAGTCAATAATTTATTCACTCCAGCATAATATTGTTCTTTGACTTGTGAGATTGTCATAGCCTCCTTATACATACGAAACCCATCCATTATTCCATAAGCTCCAGAGTTGGTGGCAGCCGTACCCATATTTACATATAAATCATTGGGAATTAAGGGTGAAAATGCAGTGTTTCTTACCTCAAAAGATCCATTTAAATATATTTGAGCTGTACTTGTTCCGACACCAACTCCATTGAAAACACACACGATATGATTCCAGTCATTTAATTTTAGACTAGATAATGATATTAGTGCAACTTGCGTCGGCTGTGAAATGAGAAATAAAAATTTATTATTTTCTGTTCTCACCTGCCAGCCACTTTCCGCATAAGTAAATTTATCTAATATATTCCTTCGGTCTACGATATTAAATGGATTATACCACATCTCTAAAGTAAAACTGGAAAGATCTCTTAAACTACTATTATTGCCGAAGCTTACATAATCATCTACTCCATCAAACTTTAAACAGGCTCCGGAGATGCAGCTAGAAGAACTCATCCATCCAGAAGTATTCGCGTCTCCGTATCCCGCTGTGGTATTGGCAAAACTATGAAGAGTTCCATTGTTTATTTTTGTCCAAGTATCATTAATTGTTGTTCCACTTCCTTCATCCATCTTCCACTCTCCGACAATACTCATCATTAATGAATTTTTTAATGAGTTAGAAAAAACTTGCGCCTTAGCAATCGTAGCTTTTTGCGTCATGCCACCCATTGAGACAACAATAAGGCCAGACAAAATACCAATGATAGCAATCACGACCAATAGTTCAATTAAGGTAAAAGCTTTTTTAATTAATTTGTTCATCAGAATGATTATATAGTAAAACTAGAATAATGTCTTCTGTCTTATCGCCTCTCTCTTCTCGACCTCAGAAAATATTTTAACTTTTCCATACTCTCCATCGAATCCAGGAGAAATATTCACTTTCCCTTCTCTCGCTCTTTTAATTCCTTCCGCAATCTCACTAAAAGCAACTTCTCTTAATTCCTCAATTGGAACATCTAATAGAATATTAAATTCTGATTTAAAGGCTGAAATTAATTTTTGATATTCCTTATCAACTCCTTTACTTCCCGATCCTACCCCTAAGGCCTCGCCAATAATTTCCTTTAAAGGAACAATGCTTCTAAAAGGAACCGCGTTAGGAGGAATAAATCCTTCGGGCTTATCAGCCAGCTTATTAATCCTATTTATCACCCCAACAGTTAATGGCTTTCCGCAAATGGGACAAATTTCACTATATCGCAACGAATCTTTAGAATCCATATAAATATTGCAGGCTCGATGTCCATCACCATAGTACTTCCCTTCTTGAGGATAGAACTCAATTGTTTCTAAAAATCCTTTTCTAGTTTTAAGCGCTTCAATAATTGAGTAATAATCTAAATTAACATCAAAGACATTAGCTTCTCGCCCAATCTTTTCTGGACTATGGGCGTCACTATTAGAAATAAGGGAAATGTTTTTTAAATCAGGCAATCTCCAAAGCATTGCTGGATCGGCCGATAATCCTGTCTCAACTGCATAGATATGTGGAGACATTTCTTCAAAGCATTCTTTGATCGAATCAAACCCTGATTTAGATCCAAATAATCCAAACCAAGGGGTCATACAGTGAGCCGGAATAACCATGCAATCAGCAGAAACTCCTAAAACAATTTTCACCAATTCTTTAGCATCAAGTCCTAAGATTGGTCTCCCATCTGATTTTAAATTGCCAATTTTAGACAATTCTTCATCTATCTTTTCCGCAATCTCTATTGAAGGAGATAAAACAATAAGATGAATTTTTCTAGTCTTATTATTCTTCGAATAGATACAGCTAATTTCTGTAGTTAATATAAATCTAGTATCAGAATTTTTGTATTGAAACAAGCCGGGTTCAGCCGGCTTTAATTCTTCCTTAATATTTTTAATCCATTGAGGATGAGTAAAATCCCCCGTGGCTATAACCTTCACTCCTTTGATTTCCGCCCATTTGGAAATATTCTCCAAGTCTGTTTGTCCGCTTGTGGCTCTTGAATACTTCGAATGAATATGAAAATCAGCTATAAATTTCATATCTTAAAAATCTTGTATCCCTCGCGTGCCCTTTCTTTTACTTTTATTCCGATTACTTTTCCTTTCTTAGCTTTCTTTATCTTTTCTCCATCAATTTCCATTGAAGCAATCTTCTGCTTGAAATCAGTGTTTTCTCCTCCCACAATCCTAATTGTTTCTCCAATAGATAAGTCATCGGATAGCTTGACTACTATTACTTTAACCTTATCAAAATAGTGAGTAATCTTACCAAGCTTCTTTTCCTTTTTACCAAGCTTCTTGGCTACTTTTTTAACCACTTTCTTGATAGATTTTTTAGCAACTTTTTTCTTGATTATCTTTTTAGCTGCTTTCTTTTTTACTACCATATTATTTTTCTAATGCTTCTAAATTATGACCTTTTTGATGCTCTATTTCCTTAATTACTTTTTGAACTAAAGCTTTCGGATCCCTCTCGTAGATAATCTTCTTGGCTACCTTGCAATAACTTTCAGCAATGCCTCTGATTTTATCAGCCATTCCTCCTGTTCCTTCAAGAACTCCAATAATCTTTTTAGTCTCAACAGCCGTTGTAAACTCATGAAGAGTTCCAATTCTTCCACAAATAATGAGAACTGCATCGGCTGATTTAGTCATAATAATATCACGTCCAGCATAATCTCCTCCAGTATAGATCATGATATTGAAAGGTTCTAAGGGAAGTTGATAAGCCTTCAAGTGTTCTTTTTCGGTGGCGGCGGGAGAAAATCCAATATTGAATCCTCCTTCTTCATTGCAGCCAATAGCAGAAAAATATGGAACACCAGTTGTTGCTCCGCTAACTAGGGTTTGTTTTTGTCGAGCAATCTCTCGGCCAACCTCTTTTGATATTTCTTCTATCTTTTCACAGCAGTGCCCTACTTCCGCTGCTCCTGATACAACAATATTATATTTTACTTCCGTTTCTACTTTTTTCTTTGCCATAATATATTTAATTATCTGTTATATACTCTTTCCTACGATATAGAAATTAGAATAAGGTCTTGATCCAACCAGTATCTCTCCCTTATCAATTATTTCAAATCCCGCTTCTTTTCCTAATTGTATCAATTCTTCTAAATTAAAACAATGGAAGTAGGTATCTTTGCTGCCATACCAAGGAAGAAGCACATCTCCCTTGTCCATTCTAAACCAATCAAGAAGACTCCTCTTCTTCATCTTTTCTTTTAAATTCCAAACTGTTAAAATTAAAGTGCTATTGAATTTCAAAGTCCTTTTAATTTCTTTTAGGAATTTCAAGCGTAAATCTTCCGAAGGAATGTGATGAAGGACAGCAATGCTGTAAATTTTATCAAATGACTTATCTCCCATCATCTCAATAGAAGAAACTTCAAATCTGGCTTCGGGATATTTAATCCTAGCAATTTCAATTAAGCTAGAAGAAACATCAATGCCTAAATAATCAACATTCTTTTTCTGAAAAGCCGGATAGAAACGACCGTTGCCACAGCCCAAATCTAAAACCTTGTCATTTGGAGAAAGATACTGATCAAACAGAAAATCGAACTCCCGCCAGTCCTTTTCCCTCACCCTTGAATATTTGTCAGCAATACTGTTATAATCCAAGACAGTCTTATCAAGTATTTTTTTAGCGCGTTTACTATTCATGGAAACAAACGAATTAATAATTAAACAATTACTTAAATTAAAAGGTAAAAACCAGAAAGATTTGTCGTCAGCCAAAAGGAAAATTGCTAAAGAAAACAAGGTTTTATGCCCTTCCAACATCTCTCTACTACAATCCTATCACAGTCTAGTCCTAAAAAAAAGAATCAAAGAAAGCAAGCCACTAGAACAATTATTAAAGACTAGACCGGTCAGATCCCTCTCCGGAGTGGTCAATGTCTCGGTCCTTACTAAGCCCTACGAGTGCCCTGGCAAGTGCCTTTACTGTCCGTCTGAACTGGATATCCCCAAGAGCTATCTCTCAGGCGAGCCAGCCGTTGAGAGGGCTAAAAGACTAGGTTTTGACCCCTACCTACAGACCCAAAAAAGGATTGAAGTCCTAGATATGTCGGGACATATGACTGACAAGATAGAATTGAGAATGATTGGTGGGACCTGGTCTTTTTACGACTTAAAATACAAAATATGGTTCGTCAAAAAATGCTTTGAAGCTTGCAACGGACAAAAGGACAAGAAAGAAAATCTTAAGACAAAAAAGATTGATGATTTGTGGAAAGAACTAGAGAGAGCACAAAAGAAGAACGAAAAAGCTAAATACCGAATCATTGGCATGTCTTTCGAAACTAGGCCTGACTATATCACCCCCAAAGAAATCATTGAAATGAAAAGGATGGGCGCCACTAAAATTGAGCTAGGCGTTCAATCTATCTACGATGACATTCTAACTTTCAACAGGAGAGGCCACGGAGTTAAAGAAACAATAGAAGCAACTGCCCTATTGAAAAAGGCTGGCTTCAAAGTCGCTTACCAAATGATGCTAAATTTGCCCAAATCAAACATTAAAAAGGATGTTGAAATGTTCAAAAAACTATTCAGCAATGATAATTTCAAACCAGACTCTCTCAAAATATATCCTTGTGCTTTAGTTAAAGAAGCTCCTCTCTACAAGCTCTATCTCAAAAAACAATACAAACCATACAAGGAAAGAGAATTAATTGAAACGATTAAATCAATTAAGAAACTAATCCCTAAGTATGTCCGAGTAGAAAGAATCATTAGGGATATCCCCTCTACTTTAATTGTTGAGGGCGGAGCAAGAATTTCTAACCTACGACAAATTATTGAATCAGAAATGAAAAAAGAAAACTGGCAGTGCCAGTGTATTAGGTGTAGAGAAATTAAAGATTCCAAAAGCAAAGAAAAAATATATTTAATGAGAGAAGATTATGACGCTTCTAATGGCAAAGAAATCTTCTTGAGTTTTGAGGATAAAAACAGAAAAAACATTTATGGTCTTTTAAGATTAAGGATAAACTTAAACAATAAAGAAGTCCTTCCCGTTTTAAAAGATTCAGCGGTAATTAGAGAAGTCCATGTCTATGGCCAAGCGGCCTCAATCTCAAAAAGAAACTCGCTAGTCCAACACAAAGGCTTGGGAATACAGATGATAAAAGAAGCGGAAAGAATCACTAAAAACGAATACCAAACAAACAGAATAGCCATAATCTCTGGAGTTGGAGTAAGGAATTACTACAAAGAAAAATTAGGTTACAAACTTAAAGATGGATATATGATTAAGACGCTTAAAGATTAAGGCGTCCTTCCATTGAATAGATATATAGAAATCTTTCCCATTCATCAACGCACTTTTCCGCTAAATCAATCACATCAATTAATGTTCCGAACTCTTGGACATCAATTCCATATCTATTTTCTTTTCTAAAAGGATCGTAATAGCGAACAATCGACGTTAAGATATTAGAATCTTCATGAATCTTGTGTTCAACTAAATGATTCTGCGGTTCATATTTATCGATTGTTTTATGTTTTTGTTTGTTTGCCATGTCTCGACAGAGAGACAAGGAAAAGCTCTCGGAAATAAAGATATCGATATCTCTTCTACTAAAACGACTTTCAGCCAGCCAGTCACGCAAGTGATAGCATTGAATAAAGAACGAAGTAAAAGCATCAATAGCTTTCTCATAATTATCTTCAGAAGAAACAGAAAAACGCCTAATGTCTTCTTCAAGACGTTTTATTCTGTCTAGTTGTTCTTGATATGGAAAAACGTATTTATTCATTAAGTTAAACTTCGGCAATAATCACTACATAATTTTTCCCATACTTTTTAGCACACTTAGGGCAAGTTGTATACCACATATACATCTTTTTCATTACTAGACCCTTACTCTTCATGTATTCGCTAAAATCTTTACACCATTCTCCTGTTTCCTTGAAGTCTCCCTCATAAACCTTGCTTATATACTTACCGCTTAAAGTTACGTTCTCAGTTCCAGGAACCTCTTTATCTACCGCTAAATAGATGTCCATATTCCATTTAGAAGTGTGATCAGAGAGACATAAATATTCGGGAATTTGAACCCCTGCCTTTTCAACTTTTGTCATCATCTTTGTCATAACTGAACCAAAGTTAATTGGCATGAAAAATAAGGTGAAAACTTTATCTTTAATGAATTTTTTATTACTCCATTCAAATATCTTTCCATCCCAAGGAGTTGGATCAAATTTTGGACAACATTCTTTTTCGTTGCTCATATTTTTTAATATAATTATTATATTTTAATTATACCATAAACAAAAACCGACTAGTAGTCGGTTTTGCTCTTAATCATTAAAATCTTTTAAATCTGGTTAGTCCACTAGAACAAACTATTTCAATTCCTTTTTTCTCCAGTTCGTCTAAAAATAGATTCATACCTAAAGAATCAGAAGAAATGTGCCCCGCTATCACAACATTTAAATGAGCGCTCTCAGCTTCTTTCCTATGCTCTTCCGAAGCATGCATGCCAACAACCGTCCCTATTCCTACGCGAGATATTTCTTCCATTAGCTTGGGTGATGTGCCTGTCCCTCCGACAATTTCTGATATTGCAATCTTACCACACTTCCCTTCCGGTTTTCCTGTTATGGCTTTTGGTCCAGATCCTAATCTAGCTGCTTCTTTATATTCTGGAATCTCTTTTAATAGAGAAATTAAATCTTCTACTCTTTCTGGTTTTTCTTTTTCGATTAGATCTTTTAAAAATTTAACCACTAAGCCATCGGCTGGAGTGTGAATGTTCAAAAAATTCAACTTTAATATTTTTGCTGCATCAACTGTTTTTTGATGATTTGAAGAGGAAACACTTCTCCCTACTTCGCTCATCCTAATACATGTTAAAGCTTCAGCAATGTTAATTGGAACTCCGTAATGATTGTACACATCGGCTTGCATTTGCATCACATCAGTTAGGCCAGTTAGCCCCATGCCAACCGGATGATGAGCTATGACCAAATCAATGTCTCCCAACTGCTTGGCTAATAATAATTCAGCCGTATCAATATCAATGCCGACTAAAATCTTTTTAATTTCCTTATCTTCAGCAATATTATAGATTCTGCTATCTAAATAGGGATTAGCTAAGGCCTCTTTATCGAAGATCTCTTTTTCTTTTTCAGGTAAATCATTGTATTTCTTCTTTTTCCTATCTAAAACCTTCTGCACTCCTTCTTTTCCTCTGAAGTCAGTCTCAACTCCCATCTTTATAGCTAAATCAAATATTTCCTGAATTTTCATAATATCTTATCTAATATTCTTATACTCTTAATATACTGCTAATCTAATAAAATTACAAAAAAAGGAGCTTGTTAGGGCTCATTACTTTCCGTAGCGTATTTCTTTTTCCACCTCCTCTTTTAATTTCTTATCTACTCCTGAATCATCTTTGAAAACAAAGAAGAGGAAAAAGATTAAAAAAAGCGATGCGAAGGACGTGGCTGCGATAATCGCTGACATCGTAAGGATAAAAAGGCACACACCAAAGATAATAGAAAGAAACAATGATACAACTATTTTAGCTGTATCGATATCAATATCTCTCCATATTATTCTCCTGCATTCATAATTTAGTCTTTTGGGAAACGATATGCGAACCATGATTTCTCCTGCCCCTTCGACCATGAAAGGTGCTGGCAATAATATATCATATTAAGAAAATAAAAACAGGGCCTAGACCCTGTCCTCTATTTCTCCTTGCACTTCATCAGAAGTAAACTGGTTTTGTTATTCATCGTCTGCAGAACTCCCCTTTCATTCTCAAAGACTTTCTTTCCCTCTTTTGTCTGCACAATAATAGTGCCAGCATTAACAGCCGTAACTAAAGAAGAGTGATTAGAAAGAATAGTAATAATCCCCGAGCGAGTTGGCACGGTCATCATCTCTACCTCTCCTTCAAATACTTTTTTTTCCGGTGTTAATATTTCTACTTTCATGCAATAACTTGATTAATGTTTCCTTTCATAAAGAAGTCTCCTTCTGCTTTGTGATCTAATTCTCCAGAAATGATTTTCTCAAATCCTTCGATTGTTTCTTCAATCTTAACATATGTTCCAGGAATACCTGAGAAAACCTCAGCAACTGAGAATGGTTGAGATAAATATTTTTGAATCTTTCTAGCTCTGCTTACCACGATCTTGTCTTCATCAGCCAACTCTTCAATTCCTAGAATAGCAATAATATCTTGCAACTCCTTGTATCTCTGAAGAATCTTTCTGACTTCGGTCGCAACCTTGTAATGCTTCTCTCCAACAATTCTTGGGTTCAACAATGATGAGGTTGATTCTAATGGATCTACGGCTGGGAAGATACCTAGTGATGCAATCGCACGAGATAATACCAAAGATGAATCAAGGTGTGAGAAAGTAGCCACAATCGCAGGGTCAGTCAAATCATCAGCAGGAACGTAAATGGCTTGAACTGAAGTAATAGAACCATCTTCAGTTGAAGTAATTCTTTCTTGTAATGAGCCTACCTCAGAAGATAGAGTTGGTTGGTATCCAGTTTGTGAAGGAATTCTACCCAACAAGGCTGATACCTCTGAGCCAGCTAGAACGAAACGGAAGATGTTGTCCATGAATAATAGAACGTCTTTCTTTTCTACGTCTCTAAAATGTTCTGCAATCGTCATGGCAGTGAAAGGAACTCTCAACCTTACTCCAGGAGTTTCGTTCATTTGTCCGAAAACCAAGCAAGTGTTTTTTAGAGTATCAGCTTCTTTCATTTCTCTAAAAATATCATTACCTTCTCTTGATCTTTCTCCGATACCAGCAAAAATTGAATAACCGTTATGGAATTTAGCAATGTTGGTGATAAGCTCTTGGATCAAAACTGTTTTACCTACTCCCGCACCACCGAACAATCCTACCTTTCCTCCTTTTGGTAGTGGACATAACAAATCAATTGCTTTAATTCCTGTTTCTAGAATTTCAATTTCTGATTTCTGATTCTTTAATTCTGGTCCCTTTTTATGAATCGACTCTCTTCTTTCAGCCTTAATCGGTGCACCATTATCAATTGGTTCACCTAGGACGTTTAATAATCTTCCTAAAGCATCTTTTCCTACTGGAACTCTGATTGGATTGCCAGTGTCCTCAACAATGTCTCCCCTCTTCAATCCTTCGGTTGGACCCATTGCTAAACATCTAACTTTCCCCTCACCCAACTCCTGCTCCACTTCTAGAGTGAGGTCTTTGTCTTTAACTATTAGAGCGGTGTATAAGGCGGGAACTTTTCCTTCTTCGAATTCGACGTCTATCACCGGCCCGATAACTTGT
>Ga0172381_10003026_pt1 | contig 18092 bp, 18 predicted proteins | sample Leawel6488metaG_FD_119754 | JGI IMG/M metagenome (GOLD analysis project Ga0172381, IMG submission 119754) | Leachate microbial communities from a municipal landfill in Southern Ontario, Canada - Leachate well 64-88 metaG | ecosystem: Engineered > Solid waste > Landfill > Unclassified | place... | reverse complement strand
TCCGGTGCTGGGTTGATAAACAGTAATGGTCAACGTCCCTGTGATGGGTTCCGGCGTGTTGCAGGAAGGAAGGACAAGAAACCCGGCAATCATGATTACCGTAGTAATAAAAAGAAGTTTTGTTTTCATGGGATAACGTTTAGGAAATTAGATAAGCAAATATAGTTTATTCTGCTTTTGTAACCAAATAACTATTTCTACGTCTTAATGCTCTGTAAAAGGTTAAAATCATTACTTTTGAGCCTGCTTATATGAAGCCAACAACCATTGAAAAAAAATTCTGTATGATGTTTTTGCATCGATTGTATTTTTGGTCATTGACCTTTATTCTTTTCCTGCTTCTTTCGGGGGGAGGAACAGTACAAGCACAAAAAATATGGACATTGGAGGATTGTATCAACTATGCCCTGGAAAACAACCTTGATATTCAGAAACAAATACTGATGGTCGAATCCAATAAAAAAACCTTGTTACAAAGCGCCCTCAGTATGTTACCCGACTTAAACGCCAATGGGACCAATGTGTGGAATTTCGGGCAAACCATCGACCAGTATACCAACACCTTTGCCACCAATACCGTGCGCTCCAACAACTTTTACCTTCAAAGCGGAGTCACGCTGTTCAATGGTTTACAAAAAATCAACACCCTGAAAAAGAATCAGATCAATGTCCTTGCCAGCAAATATGATCTGGATGTCATGAAAAACAACATTTCATTGGCAGTTGCAGGATATTACCTTGATATTTTATTCAACGGGGAATTACAGGAAGTAGCCAAGCAACAATTGGCAATTACCACATCGCAGGTTGACCGTATTGATAAAATGGTCGCTGCCGGCGCATCAGCAAAAGGGGACCTTCTTAATATACAGGCACAAAAAGCGGCTGAAGAACTTTCTCTGGTGGAAGCCGAAAACAAGTTAAATATTTCTTATCTTTCTTTGCAGCAACTGATTGACCTGGAGGTTACCCACAACTTTCAGGTTGAAAAACCAGCCCTGAAACTGGTAGAGGCGCCCCAGGGGCTGATCACCCCGGAGGTTATTTATGAACATGCGCTGAAAGCAAGGCCTGAAGTTCAGGCAGCAGAGTTGCGCGTTCAATCCGCTCAAAAAACATTGGCTATTGCCAGGGGGACCCTCTACCCCAGCCTCACTTTTGCCGGATCGTGGGGCACTGGTTATTCAGGCGCCGCACAGGAGATCGACCCCACTATTGCGCCCGTAATTACAATGGAGAAAATAGGAATTACCCAGTTTTCGAGAGATACTGTTCTGGGTTATTACAGAAATTATTCAACGCGTATAACCTCTTTCAGCGATCAACTTCATCAGAATGAAAACCAATCCCTGGGATTTTATTTACGGGTCCCCATTTTCAATGGCTGGTCAAGCCGGAATTCCATAAGCCAGGCAAAAATTAACCGTTCCCAGGCCGAACTCGACCTGGGTATTAAAAAAAGGGATCTGCGTAAACTGATTGAGCAAGCTTATGCTGACGCGGTTGCTTCCCTTCAGAAATACAACTCTTCCGAGGAAAAAGTCACGGCACAGGAAGAATCTTTCAAATATACCCAACAGAAATTCGACGTGGGGATGATGACTTCCTTTGATTACAACAACAGTAAGAAAGATCTTACCAAAGCCCAATCCGATTTGCTTCAGGCTAAATATGATTTCATTTTTAAGACAACCATTCTCGATTTTTATATGGGGAATCCCATCCGTATCAATCGTGAGTAAATTGCATTAAACCTTTTATCCATGGCCATTAAAAAATCCAGAAAAAAAATGTGGATCATCATCGCCTCGGTAGTGGCGCTGGTTATCATAGTAATTATTGCCGTTAAGAAAGGGAGTGGTGATGAAGGGGTTAAAATCGCCACAGAAAAAGTGGTAAGGAGGACGATCATTCAAACCGTTTCTTCCAATGGCAAAATTCAGCCCGAAAAAGATATTAAAATCAGTCCTTATATCTCCGGTGAGGTGGTTGAACTTTATGTGAAAGAAGGGGAACAGGTAAAACAGGGGGATTTATTGGCGAAAATTGACCCGGAAATTTATATTTCCCAGTTCGATCAAAGCGAAGCAGCCCTCAATACACAAAAAGCCAACCTGGCCAATTCCAGGGCCCGGCTCGCCCAAATGAAGGCCCAGTTCGAAAATTCAAGGCTCACCTACGATCGTCAGGAAAAATTATTTCAGCAAAATGTAATCTCAAAAGCAGACTTTGACCAGGCAAAATCTTCGTTTCAGGTTGCACAGGCCCAGGTTGATGCTGCCGAAGAAGATATCAAAGCTTCTGAATTTATGGTTAAAAGCTCCGAGGCCGCATTAAAAAGGTCAAAAGAAGATCTTACGCGAACCGCCATTTTTGCCCCCAACGAAGGCACTGTTTCCAAACTCAGTGTACTCAAAGGCGAACGGGTAACCGGCGCTTCTCAGTTCTCCAGTGGCACCGAAATCATGCGGATCGCCAACCTCAATGAAATGGAGGCACAGGTACTTGTCAATGAAAACGACATCGTCAGGGTCTCAATGGGCGACACTGCTTTGATCGAGGTGGATGCATACCTGAACCGTAAATTTAAAGGAATCGTCACAGAAATAGCGACTTCCGCCAACACCACCGGGACAAGCGTTGACCAGGTCACAAACTTTAACGTTAAGATCCATATCCTGAAAGATTCCTACAAAGACCTTCTCGTTGGACAAGGTCCCGATTTTTCTCCTTTCCGTCCTGGCATGTCATGTACAGTAGAGATCCAGACCGAAATTGCAGAAAATGCACTGACCGTTCCAATCCAGGCTGTGACAACCCGCCTTACCCAGGATAGTCTTGAAAAATTGAAAGAACAGAAGAAACCGGTAACCGAAAATGAAGATAGCCGCGTGGAAATGGTAACTTCTCAGAAGAAAAACGAAAAGATCCAGGAATGTGTGTTTGTCCTCAATAAAGACCTTGCCAAAAAAGTAAATGTAAAGACCGGCATCCAGGATAATACTTATATTGAAATTCTTTCCGGGCTGAAAGAGGGCGATGAAATCATTACATCTCCCTTTACGGTTGTATCCAAGACCCTGAAAGATGGCGACAAAGTAAAAAAAGTCGATAAGAAAGATTTGTTCAGCAAGGAGAAATAGCACATGGCGTTGATTCTGTGTCTGGAAACCGCCACTGAAGTATGTTCTGTTTCCCTGGCATTGAATGGACGGATACTGGCCCTCAGGGAATCTTCCGGCCCCAACGTCCATTCGTCCCGGCTTACCCTGTTCATTGAAGAAGTAATGACCTCCGCGGCTCATCATCTCTCCGGGATCGATGCCGTGGCAGTCAGTATGGGCCCGGGTTCCTATACGGGGATCCGGATCGGGGTTTCTACCTCCAAAGGACTGTGTTATTCACTGGATAAACCATTGATTGCGATCCCCACCCTTCAATCCATGGCCCTTGGTATGAAAAATTCATTATCTGCCATCCATTATCCCTCAACTGGCCCCTCTTTGCTTTGTCCTATGATCGATGCCCGACGGATGGAGGTCTATACCGCGATTTATAATATGGAATTACAAACTGTCAGGGAAACAGAAGCGCGGATCATCGACGAAACCACTTTTCAGAAAAATCTGTTTACCCACTTTTTATTTTTTGCCGGAACCGGGGCCGCAAAGTGTAAATCATTTCTCTCCGGTTATCAAAATGCTTTTTTTCTTGAAGATTTTAATGCCTCAGCACAATTTATGGCTGCCTTTGCTGAAGAAAAATTCAATGGAAAACATTTCGAAAACATTGCCAGTTTTGAACCTTTTTACCTGAAAGATTTCATAGCCGGGAAACCACGGGTGAAAGGGCTGGTTTAACCCTACCGAACCATGGCCAATCCGTTATTATATTCAAGATTTCAAACCCGTGTTGTCAATATTGGCGATCTTCCACTTGGAGGGAACTATCCGGTACGCGTTCAATCAATGACCAATACCAATACCCTGGATACGGAAAGCACTGTGAACCAGATCATACGAATGATCAATGCCGGTTGTGAATATGTCAGGATCTCTACTCCAGGTTTAAAAGAAGCAGAAAACCTTAGGAATATCAAAAAAGAATTATCACGCAGGGGTTATAAGGCGCCCCTGATTGCCGATGTCCACTTTAATCCAAAAATCGCTGAACTGGCTGCCGCTATTGTTGAAAAAGTAAGGATCAATCCGGGAAACTATGCTGATAGAAAAACAGGTCGGGATGAAGCACCAAGGATGAAGGGCGCAGAATACGGGATACGGGAAGCGGGATGCGAAATACAGGATGCAAGATACCAGAAAGACCTGGAACAGGTTGCAGAACGGATCAGGCCTCTGATCAGGATCTGCAAGGAACATGGCGCTGCCATACGAATTGGCAGCAATCATGGTTCGCTTTCCCGTCGGATCCTTGACCGGTTTGGCGATACCCCGGAAGGGATGGTGGCGTCGGTCATGGAATTTGTACATGTTTTCGAAGGATATGGGTTTCATGATCTGGTACTTGCAATGAAAGCCAGCAATCCCAAGGTGATGATCAGGGCCAACCGTCTTTTGGTGGAGACCATGAAAAAAAATGGCATGAATTATCCCCTTCACCTGGGTGTGACCGAAGCCGGATCGGGTGAAGATGGCCGCCTCAGATCTGCTGTCGGGATCGGTAGCCTATTGGCCGATGGTATCGGTGATACCATCAGGGTTTCCCTTACCGAAAATCCTGAATTTGAAATTCCGGTTGCTTATGGTATTTTACAGGCTGCCGGAGCCAGGATCTCCCGAACGGAATTTATTTCCTGCCCTTCCTGTTCCCGAACGCTTTTCAATATTCAGGAGGCAGTGAAGAACATCAAAGCCCGCGCCGGCCATCTCCGGGGAATGAAAATAGCCATCATGGGATGCATTGTGAACGGCCCGGGTGAAATGACTGATGCCCATTATGGATACATCGGCGCCGGCAAAGGGAAAGTGACGCTGTATAAAGGCCAGGAACCGGTGAAAAAGAATGTTGATGAATCCGTTGCCGTGGATGAACTCATCAACCTGATCCGCGAACACGGAGATTGGATCGATCCCTGAAACCAGATCATACAGGGAGAACTATCCGGTCATTTCCCGTTCACAAAATTCGGGTTCACGATAACCTTCAGGCTTCTGGGGAGAACCTCGTATACAAAGGGCGTGTGCCCCAATGATTCTCCATCTGCTTCAAGATAAATTTTTCCGGTCGACCTGATCCTGATGACCTTCCCCCTTGTAGCGCTTACGATCGGGACTTCAGTGAGTTTCCCGTTGTAAAGTCTATGGGCATATCGGAATACGATCCATTTGGAGGCTTTTTTGATGAGCGTAAAATCGAAAAGGCCATCGTCGGGAATAGCATAAGGCACCTGTTTCATCCCTCCTCCATTGAATTTACAAATGCCGGCATTCATCGAAAAAATTTCTCCTTTAAACAGGATATGATCATCTATCTCTATCACCCCTTCCATGAATTTGTATTGAAAAAGACCGGCAAAAACAAAATAAAGATAAGTCAGCGGATTCCCTTTTCCCCTTTCTTTCATCATATTGGTCTTTTTTGCCACCAACGCATCGTAACCCATCCCGGCTACATTCATGAAATAGCGGATGGTCAGGTTGTTTTTTGCATAATAACTGATTTTTCCGACATCCTGTATGAAAGGGTGTTTTTGTTTTAAAATGTCAATTGCCTTTTTATAATCAAACGGGATGTCGAACATCCGGCACCAGTCATTGCCAGTCCCAACGGGGATCATCCCGAGGGTAATATCCAATGGGGAAATTGTCTGCTGCATAAAAATGCCATTCATTACTTCGTTCAGGGTGCCATCCCCGCCAACCACGGCAATATTCCGGTATCCGGCTTCAATGTTTTCAATGGCCAGGTAAATGGCATGGTCCCGGTGCGCGGTAAAAACACAGTGAAAATCAAATCCCTGCAATTGAAGATATTTATGGATTTTTGGCCATTCCTTTTCCCCCTTTTTAATGCCGGCATTCGGATTGACTATGAGAAGCCATTGAGCAGGGGAGATCAGTTGTGTTTCTGGCATATAAAACTGATTTGGATAAAAATCGAGCTGCAAGTTAATTGTTTTTGGACTAATTGTAATACCTTTATCCGTGAATAACAGATTTGTAATTTCCTCCTCCAAAGATTAAACTGAAATGGAAAAACGAGTTTTAACAATCATCGTGATTTTCTTTTTCTCCTGGTTCCCTGTTAATGCCCAATATAACAGCAGTGATAAATCCCTGACCTATTTCAACAAGACCGAGGGGGGAATTTCATTTGGAGTCGGATCCTTCAAAACCAACATCTACAATGGGATCCAAAAAAAGATCCGAAACGATGAGATTGTGATCACTTTTCAGACAATCAATGGCTTCAGGTATATGAACAAACTCAGTCTGGGGGTCAGCGTGGGGGTGGAAAAATGGCAAAATGGCCTGTTCTGGCCCATTTATGGATACCTGGGGTATGCCCTGAAGCCGGAAGGAAATACTTTTTTTGGTAATATTTATCTGGGATATGGCATTGGTACGCGATATTCCTCCACCTATTACGAACAAGGCAAGGGCGCCTTTGCCCTGAGCATCGGATTAGGATACCAGATGAATATTTCGAAAAAACTCCGGTTCATGTATGAGATCTTTTATAAATACCAGGCAGTGGAATCCACCTATTTCCGGATCAACGATGTGACCACCGATACGGGGACCATTCAGACAAAAACACCGGTTGACTATAAAGTGCCACTACATTTCGTGGGGTTCAAAATCGGTATTTGCTTCCCGTGAAAAACTCTTGCTGACATTTTATCTATAAAAAGGCCCTTTCTTTTCGTCCAAACAGGAAAAAAGAGTAAAAGAAGGCAAAAAATACCACGCCTGTTTGTGATTCAATAGTATCCTCGGTGATCATCGAAAGAAGGGAAATGATCAAAAGAATAATGACAAAATAGTCGCCCTGCCAGCGCTTCAGAAAGGGAGGATATAAAATCGCAAATAAGAACCAGAACAGGCCAAAAATTCCGAAACCTATCGTGATGGAGAAAAATTGATTATGCGATCTCCATCTTTGATCGGGCGCAAGTTTGGAATGCATTTTTTCATATTGCTTCTGAAAGGCCATGTTCATGTCACCTGTCCCTACCCCCATTAACCAGTTGTCACGGATCAATCCCAGCGAGGCTTTCCAGAATTCAAGCCGCTGCATCAGCGTTGAACCGGTAGGGTTACCTGTTTCCAGATAAGTATCATAACCATGCAGAAACTCATAAACCCTGCCCCGGATACTAAACTTTTTGAGGAACACAACATTGGCCACCCCTTTTTCGATCGCATCTATTTCAGAAGGGGTTAGCTTTCCAACAGCATCGGCATCTTTTCTCCAGCCCTTTGAGGTTAAAAATCGGATCGCGGTAAAAGCAATCGGTTGCTTTTTTTTATCCAGGCTGTCAAAAGGGATCTTACTTCGCTTGTTCCATGATGCCCGGAGTTCGTCCCGCTGAACATATAACCATACCTGATTCCCATTTTCGGTCAGCGACGCGTAAAGGTCGTGATCGTATTTATTCCCGCGTGAAGTATATTTTTCAAGCATGTTAATGTTGACCGGATTGATGGCATAATAATCATTGACCAATGCCCGGAAATAGAGAAAAATCACGGTTGATACAGAAACTATCAGGACAAGGAGACAGACCTTTATCCAGCCTTTCCGGGTTTTAACAATAAGTATGGGGAGCAGCGCCATCAAGGTCAGGAGCGAGATGGCAACACCGGTAAAGGACTGAGACAGGATCAGGTAACTCAGGAACCAAAGAACAAGCAGGATACAGATAATCCTGGCCCAAAGGGAAAAACCTCTTTGGATCAGGGAAAAATACAGCAATGAATAAATCCCGGTGGTGATCAGGAGCCCCAGGATAATATGGGATATGTTTCGCGAAACATCCCGGATATCAATGTATTGATTTGATTGAATAACCCAGGTATTATAAACCGAACGGACCAGTACCGCCAGGATAAATAAAAACATTAACCGGTAAAATCCTTTTTTATCGAAGGCTTCGGAAGTTGAGATAAAAAGAGGAAGGAGGAAAAGTGGCAGTTTGGTCCGAAGATCTTTGAAGGCATAATCAAAATCGGTGGTATAGAAAAGTCCTAAAACATGGAACAGTAAGATCGAGCTGAAAATCAACGCGGGTTTGTTCCGGTAGAACTGCACAAACCCCTTCCCGATCCCTTCCAATAAAATCCAGACTGAATAGGGCAGAAAAGTATATATTTTCCCGCCTTTCGAATGCCGTTGCAAACACAGTTTGAATTTACGCGTATCGAACCGCCCGACGATCCAACCACCGGCAATCAGGAACTGTCCCAAACTTTGCCCGAATTTTGAGAAGGGAAGAGATGCTATTATAATGCACAATGCCGCAATATAGTAGTACCGCCAGAATTGTTTCCAGGTCAGGTTCATGTGGTTTTAAGCAAAAATTTTAGCCCGGCCTTTGTTAATTTTGATCCTGAACACCCGGTAACTATCCGTGCCCCGTATATCAATCCGTTTGAGTTCAAACCGGTTCCGGATCGGCCAGGGATTTATGCGGTTACCAATTCTGAGGGCGAAATCAAGGCCGGCCTGTTCAAACAAACGGATAGCCGGGCCCTTTAAATCCGGGTCTTTCCCGGGATATCCCCCGTAAGGATAGGCTAAAACCCGCGCAAAGGGTATTCCGTAAAAATCAAGGGTTTCGCGACAATTTTTCAAGTCTTCCTCCATATCTTCAATGGCCATATCCCTGTAATTCTTATGCAGAAAGGAGTGAATCCCGAATTCTACCGGTTCATTATTCGCCAAATGTTTCAGATCTGCTGCCGCTAAAATCTGATCGTTCCCGTGGTCCCAGATATTCGTTTTCCCGATAAAAGCCACCGGGATAAAAAGGGTCGCCGAAAAGTTATATTTCTTCAGCGCCGGTAATGCCCCATCCCGGAAATTCACATAGGCATCATCAAAGGTGATAATGATGGTCTTTTTAGGTAAGGGATCTTTTTCTGCATCCAGGATCTTTAATTCTTTGAATGTTATTGTTTTATACCCTTTTTCCTTCAGGTACATGAAATGCTCATCCAGCTGGTCCGGAGTGACTGTCAATCCATCAGCCCCTTTTTCCGAAACTTTATGATACATGAGAATGGGAAGCCCATTGGGCGCCGGGATAAGGACACTGTATTCCACTACCAGATACCCAAGGATGAGCACACAAACTACACCCGCGATGATTAAATAGATCAACATGGTTTCTCTGTTAATTCAATGGTTTTGGCAATTTTGAGGGAAGCATAAACGGCAGCCAGGAATGACCACATAAACCCCTGATAACCATCCAAAAATCCCAGCTTGATGATATAAAAAGAAAAAAAACTTATGGGGAATTTTAAAGCCACCCAGCATTTTGAAAAGGATCTTTTTCTGGCATGATAACCTGCTGCGGCCTGAGAGGTATAGGTGTTTATTTTTTCGAGATGATGCCTGATGTCCCGATAGGAATAATGGATGATTTTACCCTGCATCGCGCTGAGGTTGCCTTTTACTTCAATGCCCTCATGGACCGGCGCTCCGGTAAAGCCTCCCTCTCTTCTGTCAAAAATCCGTAAATGATACTCTTTCCCAACGCCTCCATGTTTTAAAATCCGACCCATGAAAAACAGGGAAAAGGGAATCCGGAAACCTGAAACCTGATCGCGGGATGCGGGATGCGGAAGATGCTTCAGGTTTTCAACCGTCGGGTTTGTGGAAGAGGGGTGGGTGGATGGATTGTTTTCTGATCGGCAGAAAATTCCGAGGATCTCTTCTTTTAACCCAGCGGTAACCACTTCATCGGCATCAAGGGAGAAAACCCAGTCATTGACGGCTTGATCAACAGCAAATTGCTTTTGCTTTCCATATCCGTCGAAAGTACGATGAAAAACGCGACAGCCAAACTCCCTGCAAAGATCGGCAGTACGATCCGTCGAACCGGAATCGACCACCACAATTTCATCCGCGACCGGTTTTACCGATTCCAGACAACGGAGGATGTTTTTCTCCTCGTTCAGGGCAATGATAACTACCGATAATCGGGGCATTTTATTGTTTTTCGTCAATCGTAAACCGGTCCCAATCCATTCCAACGGTAATTGATTCTCGGTACAATTCAAGGTCCTGGCCTGAAAAAGTATGCGTATGGATAACCTGGACGCCCGGTTCAGCATAAAAGAGCAATAGCCCTTTTCCGTCAATCATCATCGAGTCACCGGAATGCAAGGTCCCATGACCATCCCTGCCAACCCGGTTAACGCCGACCACACATGCCTGGTTTTCTATGGCACGCGCCGGCAATAAGGTTTTCCATAAATAAGACCTGATGGCCGGCCAGTTGGCAAGATAAACGAGAAGGTCATATTCATAACTTCCATTTTGCCAGGTGTTTTTACTCCATACCGGAAACCGGAGATCATAACAGATCATGGGTAATATTTTCCATCCGTTGACCTGAAATATGCATTTGGTTTTTCCACCGGTAAAGATCTTGGGTTCTTCACTTAAACGGAAAAGATGCCGTTTATCGTATGTCGCACAATGGCCGTCGGGATACATCGCGATAAGACGGTTAAAAAAAGAATCCCCTTCGCGGATCAGTAAAGTTGCCATGATGACCGCTTTCTTTTCAGCTGCTTTTTCCCTTAGAAATGTGACTGAGATACCATCCATGGTCTCAGCACAAAGTCCGGGATTGATCGAAAAACCGGTATTGAACATCTCCGGCATGAGGATCAGATCGGTGGGCTCCTTGATCTGCCGGATTATGCGGTTGAACTGCTTCAGGTTTTTATCGACCTGTTCCCAGAACAGGTTTGTTTGAATAATTGAAACCTTTAGATCTTGCATAGCGCTAATTTTAAAATCAAGGTAAAATTAGAAATATATGCATTGTGGTTGGTAAATATTTTAATTTTGTCTCCGAAACCAAAAGAAATTTATCTATGCGAACAATTGATAATTATCATTTTAAAGATAAAAAAGCGTTGATCCGGGTTGATTTTAATGTGCCCCTGGATGAATCATACCACATTACCGATACTACCCGTATCGATGCAACTGTCCCTACCATCAAAAAAATCCTGAACGATGGAGGATCCGTTATTTTAATGTCCCACCTGGGCCGTCCAAAAGGGGGGCCTGAAGAAAAATATTCGCTTCGCCATCTCGTACCTTACCTGACTGAAAAGCTGAAGGTTCCTGTAAAATTTGCCGATGACTGCATCGGGCAATCTGCCAGGGACCTGGCCGCGTCTTTGAAACCAGGAGAAGTCCTGTTGCTTGAAAATCTCCGTTTTTACAAGGAAGAAGAAAAAGGCAATGAAGATTTTGCCCGTAAACTGGCCGATCTGGGAGATGTTTATGTGAACGATGCATTCGGAACAGCTCACCGTGCCCATGCCTCCACTGCAATCATTGCAAAATTTTTCCCGGTCGAAAAAATGTTTGGCTATGTCATGGCCAACGAGATCATTCATATCGATAAATGCCTTAAAGAAGCAAAACGTCCCTTCACGGCTATTTTGGGTGGCGCCAAAGTATCGACTAAGATTGAGATTATCAACCATCTGATGGATAAAGTTGACAATCTCATTATCGGCGGGGGGATGATGTTTACCTTTATCAAAGCCCTGGGTGGGGAAATTGGCGCTTCGATGGTCGAAGAAGATTATCTGGAATTAGCGAAAAATATTGTGGAAGGGGCGAAGTCAATGGGCGTTAATCTGTATCTGCCCCCGGATGCTGTATTAGCCGACACCTTTTCGAACGATGCCAATATAAAAACCGGCAGTGCATACGATATCCAGATTCCGTGGATGGGCCTTGATATCGGGCCTATGTCCTGCCAGAAATTCAAAACTGCCATTGAACAATCGGGAACAATCCTCTGGAATGGGCCTATGGGCGTATTCGAGATGAATAACTTCGAAGCGGGGACCCGTTTTGTTGCTGAAGCGCTGGCAAAAGCAACAGCCAACGGCACTTTTACCCTTGTCGGGGGTGGTGATTCCGTCGCCGCTATCAATAAATACGGGTTGGCCGATAAGGTAAGTTACGTATCGACCGGTGGTGGGGCCATGCTTGAATATATTGAAGGGAAAGTCCTTCCGGGTATCCAGGCAATCCTCAGTGAATGAGGATCATCCTCAGCAGAACGGATGGTATCGGGGATGTCGTTCTGACACTTCCTATGGCCGGTGCGCTGAAAGAAAAATTCCCGGATTGTACGATCATCTTTCTCGGACGGAATTATACCCGCCCGGTTATTGAATGCTCCCGCTTTATTGATCAGTTTGTAAGCTGGGATGATGCATCCCGCGACCCGGATCCCATATCCTTTTTAGCTTCGCTCCAAGCCGGGGCCATCATCCATGCTTTCCCGGTAAAAGAGATCTGCCGGACGGCAAAAAAAGCCAGGATCCCGTTGCGCATCGCCACGGCCAGGCGCTATTTTACATGGTTCACCTGTAACCGCCTGCTGCATATTCCCCGGCGTAATTCAGATCTCCATGAAGCCCAACTGAACCTGAAAATGCTGGGGCCCCTGGGAATCAACCGTACCTTTTCCTTATCCGAAATTCCTGCTTTATACGGCTTCCTCCCTGCCTTACCCGATATCCCAATCCAGCATCCAGCGCCCGGAAAATTGAACCTTATCCTCCACCCCAAATCCAAAGGCAGCGCCCGTGAATGGGGACTGGACAATTTTTCAAAACTGATCGATCTTCTGCCCAAAGAAAAATTCAATATCATGGTTACCGGCACTACAGAGGAGGGGGCCATGATGAGAAAATTTCTTGAGAAATATCATGACAGGGTCCAGGATATGACCGGAAAACTGAACCTTGCTGAATTTATTTCCCTGATACATAACTCCGATGCTTTGGTGGCAGCCAGTACCGGGCCACTGCATTTGGCCGCGGCATCGGGGATCCATGCAATCGGATTGTATGCCCCCATGCGGCCCATTTTCCCAACGCGCTGGGCCCCATTGGGTAAAAACGCTGATTTTCTGGTCATTGAAAAACAATGCCGGGACTGCCGCAAAACAACGGATTGTCAATGTATCCGGGATATTTCCCCGGAATCAGTAGCGGAAAGGCTCACCATTTCGGAAATTTAATCTCCCCGCCGAACAGTTTCATCATCTTTGGAAAAACCGAAGCTACCTTTGTGTATAAATAGGACCCTTGCTTGTCTTTCGCGGTGATAAAACCTTCTTTCGGATCTACAAAAGCTAAAAAGAAAAGGATGAGGCTGGCCAGGATCACCCCTTTGATCAACCCTAAAATAGCGCCGCCTAACCGGTTAAAAAACCCAAGCCCGATCACATCGGCAAACTTCTCCGTGAGCCTGGCTATAAGGATAACCCCAATAACGACGAGGAGAAAGGTAAATATAAACGATAAAACAGGAAGGGCGTTTTGTGAGGGATTAAACCATTCGGCTAAGATGGCATTAAGAAAATTCGAAAAATGAATAGCCGCATATATTCCCAGGATTAAAGCAGCAATGGTAGAAAGGCCGACGATAATTCCCTTGCGGTAGCCTCCAATGATGAAAACCGCGAAGAATGCAAGAAGGATCAGATCGACCAGGTTCATGGCGGGCATGCGCTATTTTTTTAGCCTGGAGGTCAATTCTGTGCCAAAAACAAATTCATTTAACTCCGGGTTATCCGTGTTCAATATGGTCTCTTTATCCCCGCTCCACCATAACTCGCCATTTAAAATAAAAACCACGCTATCGCCAATACTGAGTACTGAATTCATGTCATGGGTATTGACGATGGTCGTAATATTATATTCCTGGGTGATCTCCAGGATCAGATGATCAATAACTCCGGATGTCTGGGGATCAAGCCCCGAGTTGGGCTCATCACAGAACAAATACTGCGGGTTCATGGAAATGGCGCGGGCAATGGCTACTCGTTTACGCATACCGCCACTTAGTTCGGAAGGCATCAGGTGATTGACATTTGAAAGGTTCACCCGGTTCAGGACAAAATTGACCCGGTCAAGTTTTTCTTCCAGCGGTTGACGGGTAAACATATTCAGGGGAAACATGACATTCTGCTCCACATTCATCGAATCAAAAAGGGCCGCTCCCTGGAACAACATTCCGATTTCGCGGCGAAGGGTCTTGCGCTGTTCGAAATTCATCCGGGTAAAATCACGATCATCATAGATAACCTTGCCCTTATCAACTTCATATAGCCCTACAAGGCATTTCATCAGCACCGTTTTACCCGAACCGCTTTGCCCGATGATGAGGTTTGCTTTCCCTTTTTCAAACCGGCAGGAGATATTCTTCAGGACATGATGTTCCCCGAAAAACTTGTCGATGTTAACCGCTTCGATCATGTAAGTAACAATTGCGTCAGGACCAGATTGAATAAGATGATAAGGACACTGCTGACAACGACAGCCTTGGTACTGGCCTGGCCGACTTCCAGCGCACCACCTTTGGTTTGGTAGCCATAAAACCCCGAAACAGAGGCAATGATAAAAGCAAAAAAGATTGTTTTGATAAGGGCATAGAAAATGATATATGCCTCAAAATCAACCCTGACCCCCTGTACATAATCAGTTGATGAAACCAATCCGGTAGCCATCATAGCCACCCATCCGCCTAAGATCCCCAGCCAAATACTGAATATGATCAAAACCGGGTTGATGAAAACTGAAGCTATGATCTTGGGGAAAATCAGGTGATTGGCGGAATTAACCCCCATAATCTCTAATGCATCGATCTGTTCCGTTACCCTCATGGTGCCAATCTCAGAAGCGATCCGCGAACCAACCTTCCCCGCCAGGATCAGGCTGATCACGGTCGGAGAAAATTCGAGGATGATACTCTGGCGTGTCGTAAATGCTACCATCGACATGGGAATAAGCGGACTATCAATATTATATGCCGTTTGAATGGCAACGACGGCGCCCATGAATACCGAAATAAATGCCACAATGCCAAAGGATTCCAGCCCAAGATCGTTGATCTCGGTCATCAGCTGATCCCAGAAGATAGTCCTTTTTTGAGGCTTTGTAAAGACCCGCCTCATGAGAACCACATAATCCCCGATATTGCCGAACGCCTTGAACATAAAATGTTTTTGCTAAAATACCAATTTTCCATAAAATTGCGTTTATTGTTAAGAAATAACTCTTGCCCTTACAAAATGAGATGGGCCGGTCAGATCGATAAAAGGTTACTATGAAATTTTTTCGGATATCGCTTATTTTATTGATCTTTGCTTCCATGATACTGATTGTTGGCGGATCCTGCAGTTCAAAGCACTACCCGTCACATAACAAATACCATCCTAAAAAGTGCAATTGTCCCTCTTTCGGTTACCAAGCCACACCTCAAAACCTCCTCCGGATAAAGATTTCCGGATGAACCCGTCCGTTTTTTGTTCCAAAATCCCGGAACTGGCAATTCCTGGTTTTCTCAACCTGATGCAGGGAACATCCGTGCAGTTGAAAACAACCCGGCACCGTTCTTCCAAATCGGGTGATTTCAGGGCGGCACACAATTCTGATCCCGCCCGTATTACGGTAAACGACAACCTCAACCCTTATGCCTTTCTGGTCACCTTTGTCCACGAAATGGCCCATTACCAAACCTGGATGGATTACCAACAGGTTAAACAAACGTTTACAATACGCCGCCATCCCCTGCCTCAACCTCATGGAAACGAATGGAAAAACAATTTCCGCCAACTGATGCGACCTTTTCTTTCTGAAAAAGTATTTCCGGAAAATCTGTTGCCGATATTATGCCGGTATCTTGAAAATCCAAAAGCCTCTACATCAGCTGACAAACCCCTTGCCTTAGCCCTGCAAAAATATGATCCTGCCGGTCCTGCCATCAGGCTGGAGGAACTGCCACCAGATGCCATTTTCAGCCTTCATGGAAATGGGAAACGGATGTTCAGGAAAAAAGAAAAATTAAGGACCCGTTACCGCTGCATCTGCATGAAAACCAACCGCATTTACCTGGTCAGCGGGAATGCGCCGGTAATGCCACTTTGACCTTTTAATATTAACCTCTGACATTTAATCTTACTTTCGTATGTTTGTACAAATTTTAACCCCGATGGCATGACAAAGACGAAACACAATTTTTGCGTGATCATGGCAGGGGGCATTGGCGCCCGTTTTTGGCCCATGAGCCGAACCTCCCATCCCAAACAATTTATCGATATCCTCGGTACAGGGGAAACGCTGATCCAGCAAACATACAAGCGTTTCAAACGGATCTGTCCCAAAGAAAACATCTATGTCGTGACCAACGAGCTCTATAAAGACCTGGTCCGTGAACAAATCCCAGGCCTGGAACTTCCCCAGATCCTCCTGGAGCCTTCCCGCCGCAATACAGCCCCCTGCATTGCTTATGCCAATTATTGTATCCTGGCCAGGGATCCGGAAGCGCGGATTGTAGTCGCCCCTTCCGACCATATCATATTGAATGAAGATCTTTTTCTGAAGAACATCCTGTCTGCCCTTGAGGCCGCATCCGAACACGATTGGCTCCTTACCCTTGGTATCCGGCCCAGCCGGCCTGACACGGGATATGGATACATCCAATATGTAGAAGGGAAAACTCCGGTTTATCCAAAAGAAGTTCATATTAAAAAAGTCAAGACCTTCACCGAAAAGCCCAACCTCGAATTAGCAAATACCTTCCTTCAATCCGGTGATTTCCTGTGGAATTCCGGGATATTTATCTGGTCGCTGAAAAGTATCATGAAAGCGTTTGAATACCATCTGGAAGAAGTGGATGTCCTTTTCAAACAAGGTATCGGTAAATATGGCGCCCCCGGCGAAAGAGAATTCATTTCTAATACCTATACGATCTGTAAAAGTATTTCCATCGACTATGGGATCATGGAATCGGCTTCGAACGTTTATGTTCTGGCTGCCGATTTCGGATGGTCCGACCTGGGGACCTGGGGCTCTTTGTACGAAAACAGGCCCAGGGACAACAACGGGAACGCTATCGTCGGAAAAAATGTATTGACCTATGAATCTACCAACTGTATAGTCAACATGCCCAACGATAAAGTGGTCGTGCTGGAAGGCCTGAATGATTATATTGTGGTTGATTCCGACAACGTGTTACTGATTTGCCGTAAAACTGATGAACAGCAAATCAGGCAATACGTCAACGACGTTATGCTGGAAAAGGGCGAAAAATACGTATAAACAAGCCGGGTTGCCCAGCATTGCCCAAAACCTCCAATTCTCTTGTTTTTCCCGGCGGACAATTTCTTTGCATTTTGGCGGGTAACTATTTTCTTTCCGGATTTTTCCTCAATTGCCCTGCGCGTGTCTCCTGCAATAGTTCCACCCTGCCATGCAATTTTCTGATTATTCTTAAACCCTGCGGGTTTCTTAGATAGGTTTCCATTAACCGGTCAATTCCTTTTTCAGGATCTTCAATTTCATCGATGCGCCCTGAACCAACTTTCGCCAGTAAGATTGTGGATCTATACTCTCAGTAAGTACTTCAAGAACATCAACATCCGAAAATTGAGAATTTGCAGGGTTTATTAATTTATATGGCTGTTAAATCCCTCCTGCTTGACTTTGATTTTTCCGGCCAGAATTCGGATAACGTTTTTAATTTTGAGCTGGCTCCGAAAAGTCAAGTCTTTCATTTTACCGCGAAGACGCAAATACGCAAATATATCATATCCAATTATTTAAATTTTGCGCCTTAGCGACTTGGCGGTAAAAAGTGGTTTTCGGAGTTACAATCTGATTATTCACAAATCAGGAAGTCAGCGATTAAATCCTTCTCCCACATCAAAAAAGTGAAGTTTGCGACTTAAATCCGCAAGGTGTAAAGATTGAGTGGCGTTACCAGAAAGTGCAAAAGGGGTGTATTGATTTTTTTGCGTCTTTATAAAATCTTTATTCCTACGGGGAATTTCCATATAAAACACTTATGATTTC
>Ga0172381_10003025_pt1 | contig 18097 bp, 28 predicted proteins | sample Leawel6488metaG_FD_119754 | JGI IMG/M metagenome (GOLD analysis project Ga0172381, IMG submission 119754) | Leachate microbial communities from a municipal landfill in Southern Ontario, Canada - Leachate well 64-88 metaG | ecosystem: Engineered > Solid waste > Landfill > Unclassified | place... | reverse complement strand
TAGCTAATCCATAAAGAGCAATATTTGATAGAACAAAAAAAGAAACCAAGATGATTAATGTCCACTTTAATTTAACATTAAAACTTAATTTTTTTTCTGTAGGACTCTTTACTTCTGGTAAGTTTTTTAATAAATCTCTAAATTCCATTTTTATTCACTCTTTTCTTTAACTTTCTTTTTGTTCTCTTCTGGTTTTTTTCTTGGTTCAAAAATAATAATTTTTCCGCCAGCTTTTTCAATTTTTTCTCTTGCAGATTCACTAAAAGCTCTTGCAGTAATTGTTAGTTTTGTATCCAATTCCCCTTCTCCAAGAATTTTATATTTTTTTAATTCAATAACTGTCTTACCAGGGAATTTTTCATTAATGTCTTTTAAATTCATTACAAACACCTTTTTTCTTTTTGTGCTTCTGCTTGTAACTCCTTGTTTTCCAAAATAAGTATTTCCATAGAGTTTTATTATAAGTGACTTTTTGTGGTCTGCTCTTTTCCCTGTTCCTGCCATTCCACTTCCGCCTTTTTCTCCACTACTTCTCCATTTTTTTCTAGAACCATGTCCATAGGTAGTTCCTCCATGCAATCGCTTAGACTTTTTTTTCTTTTTAGTTTTTACTACCATGGTTATAACATTCTTTCGATTAATTTATTTATATCTTTTCTATTATTTCCTAAAACTCCTTTAGGGTATTGTAATTTACTGTGAATCCCTTTTCTTGGAGGGTGAAGTCTAAAAAAAGGTTTTAGTTTGCCATTTAATTTTTCTCCACGAGTTTTAACTAATTTATCATAAGTTTCTTTGTCTATCTCTCCATAAGCAACAAGATATCTAACTTTGTCTAATAATCCTTTAATACTGCTGTCCATATTTTCAATAACTACACAAACATATTTTCTTCTTAATCTTAATCTATAAAGAGTATCTTCAAGATCATAAGGAACCCCTACTTTTCCAGAAATTCTAATTATTGCAATAGGGCCAGAGCTAGTTTTAATTTCACTTTGTTTTTTAATTTCTTTTGTTTGTTTTTCCATTTTGTTTTTTATTTTAACTTCTACTTCTATCTTTCCTCTTTAATTTATGCCTTTATTTACTTATTGTTTTTCAATGCTCTCTTCTGAAAAACCAAGCTTTACTAAAACTGCTTTTGCAGTTTTGGAATGGTCTCCCTGAAGTTCAACAGTATTTCCTTTTACTGTTCCACCACAAGCCAGACCTTGCTTAAGGCCTTTTGCAGTAGCTTTCAAGTCTACTCCTTGAAAACCCGAGATTGTTGTAACAATCTTACCGAAACGTTTTTTTTCAGTTCCGATTTGTATTCTCTGTTCTGTTTTTGCTATTTCTTCACAAACACAAGCTTGTAAAGGCAACCCGCATTTTGGACATATATCCATTTGTTTATTTTTCAACAGATTTTTTTATCTGAAGATTTTTCGAATCTTCTTTTAATCTGTTGAATGTTAATAATCTTGCAATTGTCTTTTTAATCTCATTAGTTTTTAGTTTTCTGCCCTTACCAGAGCTAATCTGATTTTTAATTAATTCAAGTCTTAATTCTTTTACCTTTTCATTATTTTCTTTTTCAGACATTTTTTTAATTTCTTTTTTCTTAAGAACAGCCATTATTCCTTATCCTCCTTAGATTCTTTTAACTTAATAATCTTTTTGTCTAAGTCTTGGTCAATTTGTTCTTGAGGGACCCCTTCTTCTATTTCTTCTTCAATTTCCATAGCAGTCCCGTCTTCTTTAGGATTAATTTCTAAATTATCAGATTCAGCAATTACTTTTACCTCTCCTTTTTCCATTATTGCAGCTTTTTTCTTTGCTTTTTCTGTTTTCCCTTTAGAATTAATCATTTTTTTAATGCTCTCATTTGTTTTCTTTTTAATATCCCCTTTTTCCACAGGCATAATTTTTAATTGTTCTTTTATTCTTTCGTCAATATCAATTTTATCATAAATTATAGCTTCTGGCGGCATTATAGCAACTTTTACTCCGATAACTCCACTTTTTGTAAGTGCAACAGCCATAGCTCTATTAACTTCTTTTCTCGATTCTCCTGCTTTTTTTAAATACCCTTCTGCAAATCTCCAACTTTTTGCTCTATCGCTTGGAAGTTTACCACTTATTCTTAACTCACATCCTAGTGCTCCTCCACGAATTATGTCTTGTAATTTCTTATATGCAATTACTTTGAATTTAAGATTCCCCATTCTTTCTAGAGCCATTGCAATTTCATCTGCAACTAATTGAGCATCAAATAATGGATTTTTTATTTCACTTATTTCAATATGTGGGTTTTCAAGTTTAAATTTAGTTTTTAATACCCGAGTAAGCTCTTCTATTTTTTCTCCTTTTCTTCCAATAACAAATCCTGGTTTGCTTGTTGAAATAATTATTTTTTCTCCAACAGGAGTATATTCAATATCAAGCCTGCTAATTTTTCCTCTTCCTAAATCTCTTTTAATATATTCTTTAATACCAAATTCTTCTTTCTTAAGGTTAATAAATTTTCTCTCTTCCATTTTTACATTTTTGTAGTCTTGCTTAATGCATCTGCACATGCCTTAGCTAAATTTATTGTAGATCTAATTTGTCCATATGTGTCAGAATAAACATCTTTTATCCCAACAGCCTTTAATATTTTTTTACATTCGTCTCCAATAACTAATCCTGTTCCCTGAGGTGCAGGTATTAATTTTACTCTACAACTTCCTGCTTTTCCTTCAACAATAAACGGCACAGTATGGGATTCTCCACAGTTACAATTAAAACTCCCGCATCCTCTTTTTATCTTTACAATATTTAGTTTTGCTTTTCTTAATGCCTTTGCTCTTGCTGGTAATGTTTCTTTTGCTCTTCCATAACCAAGCCCATAATATCCGTCTTGATTTCCAACAATACATAAACATGAAAAAGTAGGGACATTTCCTTCAGAGGTTTTTTTCTGAGTTTGTCTCCATGCTCTTCTTTTACCTCCACCAAACTTCCCTTTTGATTGCCCAATATTCAAAACATCAGATTTTAAATTAGGAGATAATAAATCAATTATTTCAGGTTCAAGAACTTTATATTTTAAAGCTTCATCCAAATCCTTTATTTTTCCTTGTTTTACAAGAATTCCTAATCTTGTTTTTGGAATCCAACCTTCGAGATGTTTTACTTGTTCTTGAGTTATTCTATCATCTCTCATTTTCTCCCTCTCTTCTTTAGATAACATAGGTCTTCTTTCTCTTGAAAATTTATTCCCTTCTCTCATCTTATTTAACTCCGATACTCTTTTTTACTTTTTCAAAAAAAGAATATTTATTTTTTATTTTTTCTTCATCAGGCATTGCTTTTTCATCATATCTCACAGTTATCCCAGAATCAGATACTCCCTTAACTGCAGCATAGATTCTTGAACCCTTTGTATTTGGGATTAATCCGCTATCTAAAATAAGTTCTTCTTTTATCTCTTTAGCTTTTTTACCTAATAATAATCCTGCAAGATATGCCGCACCAAGAGATTTTAAACTTCCAGCTTTATCTTCAGGCCAGCCATGCTTTAGTAAATTTTTTGTAGTAGCAGAATACAAAATCTTATCTTTAGCTTCATCACTTTCAACAATTTGTAAAGTAATATACTTGTTTGTTTTTCTTACAACTAATCTTAGATAATTTCCTTTAAGTAACATTAATCTTTTCTTATAGTTTGTTTTATTTTCAAGTCTTCTTCTTTTATTTAGTTTCATTCTTCTTTCTCCTTAGTTTTTGTTTTTTTAGTAGTTTTCTTCTCTTTTATTTCTTTTTTTTCTGGCTTAATTTTTTCAGTCTTTTTAATTACTGCATTTTTATAGCTAGCAAGGTATTCTTTAAGATGAGCTTTGCTTTTAAACTCCCTCATTCTTATTTTTTTCCTTAATTCAATATACAGCTTGTTCTCTATCTCTCCCGCTCTTTTTAAATCTTTTAAATATCTTCTCAATTTTCTTGTAATTTTTACATAAATCTGTTTTCTTTTATTAATAGTTCTTTTAATTTTTCCAGGTCCTCTTTTTGTTTTTCTCTTTTTAATTTTTCTTCTTCCAGTAATGGGTTTAATCTGAATTATTCCTTCAGCATGTAACTCTCTAATATCCTGTTTTGTGATTGCTTCTTTTATTTCATTAAGATGTTCTTCACTAAAATGAAGTCTGTTTTTTCCAACCTTCAAAGTTCTTGCTGCAAGATTTTTTTTATTAGTTAAATCTGTTGTCATTTTTATTTGCCTCTCCCATAATTATTTGTTTTAACTTCCTTTTGTTTTTTCTCAGGCTTAATTTTATTTTCAGGTTCATTCACTTTTGTTTCTTTATCTTCTTCTTTATTATCTACTTGATTAATCTCTTCCTCTTTATTAGTTGCTTCTACTTTCTCAGTTTTTGCTTCTTTCTTTGCTTTTTTTTCTGCTTCTTTCTTTGCTTTTTTGTCTCTTTCAAGTTTTTTATTTATTCTTTTAATTTTTTCTTCTTTTGCTTCTTTTATCTTTTTCTCAATTTTTTCCAAGGTTTTTTTAGGATTTAATGCAAGTTTAATATTATTTTTTATTGCATACTCTGCGATTTCTTTTCTTTTTCTATTCCCTAATTTTGCAACAATTCCTATCTGAGATTTTGTAATCTTTTTTAAATCTTCTAAATTTCTGATTGTAATCGGTTCTAAGCCTTTAACCAAATGTCTTGTTTTATTCATGTTTCTATATCCTATTCTAACTCTTGCTAAATGGCTCTTTATTCCTAATCTCATTTTACTGTCTAACCCTTTTCCTTTTCTATATTTCTGTAATTTCTTTCTTTTTAACCCTAATTTTGAATAACTTCTGAAATTAGTTCTTACAAATATTTTTTTGTTTGCCATGATTATTTAAAGATCCTCCCAGGTTTTTCAGTAATAAATATACCGTCTTGGAAAATTCTCCTGTCTTTATTTCTTACTTTTGTTCCTTTTTCTATGTTTGCAGCACATTGCCCTGCTTTCTCAATACTGATTGATTCTATTTCTATTTCTTCTTTGTTTACTTTAACTTCAACTTCTTTTGCGATTTTAATTCTTCTTTCCTTTTTCTCGCCTAGAAAATTTTTAATAACCAATTCATTTTTTGATTTATCTAAGGTTACAGTCATTGGGAAATGAACATTTGAAATTTGAAGTTTATATTTGAATTTTTTTGTTAATCCTTTTATCATGTTCTTTATATGTGCTGTTACTGTTCCAATCATTCTTTTGTTATTTTTTGTTGCTTTTTTGAATTCTAAAATTATTTTATTACCTTCGGTTGTTACTTTTACCTTGGAGTTAGTCACAATCTGGATTTCATCATTATTTTTTTTCATAATTATCTTATCGTGTTTTATCTCTGTTTTTATTCCTTCAGGAATTTCAATTTCTTCTCTTAAATCTTTTTTTATTACCATTAGAATATATATGCAACTAAGCATCCCCCTAAATTTTGTTCTTTAGCATCAGTATGTTTCATTAATCCTTGATTAGTTGAGACAATAATAAATCCGAAATTTTTTGCTGGAAGATATCTTTCAACATATTTATTAATCTTTTTGATAGAGAAAGTATATCTTGGTTTAATTGCTTTAATCTCGTTTACCTTAATTATTTGAATTGTAATTTTATTTCCATCCACAGAATAGTCTAAATATCCGTCTTTTTTAGCCATATCTAATATATTTCTTAATAGTTTTGAATTTTTATTTACCACTACTTCTGTTTTTCTTGCTTTTTTAGCATTCATTATTTGGTTTAGTGTATCTGCAACTATATCTTGTGACATTTTAACTCCTAACTATATTTTTTAAATCCAATATCCAGAGCGATTTCTCTAAAACAGTGTCTGCACAAATTAAGTCCATACCTGTTTATCATCGCACCAAATCTTCCACATTTCTCGCATTTTTGTTTTGCAACTCCAGTGGTTCTGGTTTTTGGTCTGTTATGTTTAATAAATTTAGCTTTAATTGCCGGTTTTCTTTTAAACTGCTTCAATGCTTTTCTCCAATCACTTGCTGTCATTTTCTTTAATCTCCAATTTAAAATGTTTAAGTAAAAACTTAGTTATCTCTTCTTTTGTAACACTTTGTCTTTGAGGGTATTTTCCTCTTTTTATTTTTCTTAGTTTAACTCTTTTTCCATTTCTTTTGAAAACAAGACTTGCTTCAAGTCCCAATATCCCTATTTCTCTATTATATTCTAATCCAGGAATTTCAATATATTCTTTAATTCCAAACGAAAGGTGATTCTCTGTAATTTGTCTTTGATTAATTTCATTATCTAGGGCTGCGAAGAATCTTTTTAATAACTCCATTATTTTTTTCTTATCTCTTAGAGTAACCTTGCATCCACTTTTCTTTCCAGGACTAATTCCAAAAGTAGGTATTCTTTTTGATGATTTTATCTGATAAACCTTTCTGTCTGTAGTTATCATTTTTAATAATTTTACTGACTTTTCAAGCTTCTCTTCAGTTCCTCCGCAGTTAAGAACCAATTTTTCTATTTCAATTTCTCTCATTGGATTTATTTTTTTCTTTTCCATTTTATTCTGTAATAATTATGTTTTTAACCCATACATTTATTTTTCCTTCTTTAGATATAATCTTTGCAATAGTCTTTCCCCCTCTTTGCATTGTGTTTTCTATTTTTCCGCTTTTTCCCATATGTTTTCCTTTCATTATAAAAGCATTTTTACCTTTTTCCATAGGGATTATTTTAATTATGCTGTTATTTTTAAGATTTAACAAAATAGAGTCTCCTGTATTTACCTTTTCTTTAGAGATTATATTTTTACCATGCATTAAATTAAATTGTATTTTTTTCTCAGGCAGTATTTTTTTATTAAGAACCTTAAATACTTTTGTTTCAGAATCTTTCTCAGAGACTTCTTTAAAAATCATTTTTTTCTTTTCTGAAAACACCGCTAGATAATTCTTTTTTATCTCAACTAGATTAATTACATCAAACAAACAAACAGGGAAATTTGTGTCCTTTATCTCTTTATGATTAATCTGAATCTTTTTTTCATTAATTAGTCCTTTTAATTCTTTTTTGTTTGTTACGATCTTTAGTATATCTCTTAAAACAACTATTAAAGGGATTGATTCATCTTTGTTGTAACTAGCAACTGCTAGATATTTTGTTCCTTTTTTTGGTATTGGCCAAAATACTCCAATATTTTGTCTGTTTAAGTATGCCATTTTATTTTTTTACCTCTGTTTGTTTTTTTATCTCAACTTTATTGTTCTTTTTTTCTATTGCTTCTTTTCTTTTTTTGTCTTCTAAATATAATTCTTGAATTTGTAAATTTGAAGGATTAAAATAAACTCCAACCTTTGTTCCGTCTTTCTTACTTCTAAATATTCCTTCAATCATAACTCTTAATTTTTTTAAATTAACAGAATCTATTTTTCCTTTTTTTCCTTTAAATTCTCCTCTTATAATCTTAACACTATCTTGTTTTCTTATAGGAAAACTTCTTTTTCCATATTTTTTTCTTAAATCTTTGCTTAAATTTGCTGACATAAATTTGTGTCTTATATGCATCGGAGCATTAGCTAAGTATTTCCTTTGTTTTCTTGGCTGTTTACTGCCTGCCCATTTGTTTGAAAATTCTTTTTTCATTTTAAGCTGCTGAAGTTATGACTCTCGGCGGTTGATTTATTTCTGAGATATACAACGGAGTGTAATTTAATTTTGAAGTAGCTTTTGCAACAAGAGCATCATAGTGCGAAAGGTTGAGGGAAATTTTTTCATTCTTAATTTCTTTTCTTAATATTTGATAAGTTATTAGATGTGCTTCACTAAACATAAGGGGGTTAAGATGAGGATGAAAAGCACCCACCGTTATATTTTCAACTGCCTCTGTGAATTCATTCACAATTCCTATCTGTTTCATGAGGTTTTTAGTTTGTTTCATTTTACATTATAAATTTACTAATTTTAGCTAAAAATGGCCATCTGTCTGCAACTTCTTTTGCTATTGGCCCTTTAATCTGAGTTCCTTTTGGATTTCCTTTTTCATCTTTTAATAATACGACTGCATTGTCTGTGAATGAAACCCTTTCTCCTGTATTTCTTCTATAAGGTTTTTTTTGTCTGATTACTACTGCATCAAAAACTTGCCCTCTCATTTCTGGATTTCCAGCTCTTACAGAAACTTTTACCCAGTCTCCGAGTTTAGCATATTGTTGTCTTCCATGTTTTGTTTTACCGTGTTTAACACCAACGATTCTTACAATTCTTGCTCCACTATTATCACTAGCTAAAAGATTAGTTCCAATATTTAATGCTCGTGTTAGTTTTGCACTTACTGCTTTCATTTTATTTCCTTCCCTTGTTCATCATGAATTTTAGATATAACAACAAAATGAATTATTTTACTAATTGGTCTACATTCTCTTATTTCAATATAATCTCCAATGTTAATATCTTGAGCCATACAATCTGGAAGTCTTGCATGAAGTTTTGTTTTTCTTTTTGAATATCTTTCATATTTTGCAATATAGATTGTCCTTTCAAATTCAATACAAACTCTCTTTGGGAATTTTCTTATAACTTTTCCTTTAAAACTTCTTCCTCTTACACTAAGGATCCCATGTTTTGGACAAAACTTATCAGTGCAAGTTATTTTTTCTTTCATATTGTTTGTTTTTGTTTCTTCCATTTTATTTAGTTACTAAATTTTTTTTCTTTATCTTTTTTACTGGTTGTATTAATTTGAGTGTAAGATGAGTTCTTTTAAATTTTCCTTTTCCAAATCTTCTGTAAGGTCTTGAAGCAACATTTGCCTTGCAGAATATTACATATTTTTCTAATTCTAATTCATTAACTAGAGCATTTGATTTTAAACTCTTTACTGCCTTAATAAAATGTCCTAATGCAGTTACTGGGTATCTTCCAGACATCATTCCTCTTCTATGAGGTATTTCTCCTCTCATTGGTACTGCAATTCTCATTTGTTCTGCTTGTTCTAATAATGAAAGAGCTTTGTCAATTTCTTTATTTCTTATCATATTGCAAATTGCAATGCTATGTTTTGTTGAAATAGGCAGATTATTTGCATTAACAACTGCTTCTGTTTTCTTAGATTTTTTTTCTATTTTAGTTTCTTCACTAATTGTTTCTTCTTTAGTTATGTTTTGTTTTTCTTCCATTTTTATTTAACACTCATTGATGCACTTCCTCTTGTTGCACCAACTCCTGCTGCTCCATGTTTAACTTTCATTCTTGTAGTTGCAAATTCTCCTAATCTGTGTCCTAACATTTCTGCAGTAACTTCTAATGGGACAAAAGTGTTTCCTTTATGAATTAATATCCTCATCCCAATTAATTGAGGAACAATTATTAAATATCTTGAATGAGTTTTAATCTGTTTTTTCTCTGAGATTTTTTTATTGCATCTTGAAATAAATTTTTGTAATTCATTTGTTTGTCTTAATATGGTCCTTTTTTCATTTGATTTAAGAAGATTTGCAAATTCACGAATTTCCATCTTCTTCAAATCTTCTACAGATTTCCCGCGGTAAGTGAATTCTTTTTTCTTGAAACTTACTTCTTCAGTTATATTTTCTTCATTCATTGTTTCTTCATCAGTTATATTTTCTTCAGTTTCCATTTTTATTTTTTCCTTCCTGTTTGTTTAGGTCTAAGATGTCCTACCTTTGCTCCAGGAGGCGCATTTCTTTTAGCAATTTTACTTTTAATTCTTTTTCCTCTACCGCTACCGAAGGGGTGGTCAAGAGCATTAGTTTTAATTGCAGATGTTCTGTGCCATTTTCTTCCTTTTGATTTCATCATATGATGTTTTTTACCTGCTTTAACAATTGGTTTCATTAATCTTCCTTCACCTGCTGCTACTCCAATTGTAGCTCTACAATCTTCATTTAAACTTATTCTTCTTCTTTTTATTTGGATTTCAACTTTTCCATTAGAGCTATCTAAAACTATTGCAGAAATCCCTGAACTTCTTAATATCTTCCCTCCATTTCCAGGCACTGTTTCAATATCAAAGATTTTTGTTCCCACAGGAATATCTTTTAATCTTAAAATATCTCCGTTTGCAGGTTTTTTGTCCTCTCTTAATTGATTTATTAATATCTCTTGACCTTCATAGATTCCTGATGCTGCAGGACAGATAAAAAATTCCTTTTCAATTTGAATTTTAGCAAGAGGAGCATAATGAGCAGAGGAATTAATTAATTTTAATATCTTTGCTTTTCCAGAAGCCATTACACTTGGATAAGTTACTCTATAAATATATGCTCTAGGTCTAACTCTGAAAGTTAAACTTCCATGTCCTCGAGCTCGACTTGTTATTCTTTTTCCCATTTTAGATCATACCTAATTTAGTTGCAACATCAATTGCAGGATTCTTAGAGTTTAATTTAGTATAAGCATATTTTTTATTTAGTTTAATTAAGGTATTTATTGAATCTACTTTAACATTAAACATTTCTTCAATTTCTTTTTTGATTTCATCTTTAGATAATCTTCTGTCTACTTGAAAAATTAAAGTATTTTCAGCTTCGATTAGTCTTACTGCCTTTTCAGTAGTCATTGGTTTCATTTTTTGCTCTCCTTAGTTTTATTTTCTTTAGTAAGTTTTTCTTTTTTATCTGATTTTTTCTTTCCAATATTTTCTAATTCTTTAATGGCATTTTCGCTGAAAATTACTAATCTTGCTCCATTATCTGCTAAATCACTTACAGTTAAATCTTTAGTTCTTATAGTATCAATCCCTCTTATTTTCATATTTTCATTTTTAGAGATGATAAATAATGCTCCTGCATTCTTTCTATATTTTCTTCCTCTTAATTTGCCGATTCCAGCTCTTTTTGATTTTTTTTGGAAAGCAATAGGATAAAACTCTTTTAAGATATTATTTAAAGCCTTAAAAAATTCTTTTGTATTTAATTTTAATATCTTATCTTCAACAATTATTGGAAATTTTACATCTTTAATCTCTTTATTTTGTAAAGAAGTGTATTTCTTTTGTAGTTCTGCAATTGTATTTGAGTAAGTTAGAGCAGATAATAGTGCTTTGTTCATTTCCTTTTTATTTATTTTTTTAATACTTGTAATTGCTTTTGGAGGGTGAGCTCTTCTACCACCCCTTACTGAAGGGACAATTGCACCAACCCATGAGAATTGAGTTCCTCTTCTCCACATTATTTTTCTTGGAATTCTTGACATACCATGACCATAACTTACTTTCCATGCATGTCTTTTGTGTCTGATTCTTCCAGAAGCAGACCTCATCATTCCAGCATAAAGTTTAGGAGCAGAAGGATGTTTTATTTTTTCAGCTTCTACTATTTTGTAAATCATATCTTCTCTTATTGGTTCTTCAAATAAGGTTGTTGTAATTTCTTTGATTTTTTTTCCACTAATGTCTAATACTTGTGCTTTTGTCATCTTAGTTCAATAAACTCATATGTTTTTTTAATTTGTTTTTTAGTTCCCCTTAAAGGAGAGGTAATTAATAATTGTCTTTTAGCAGGCCCCTGAATACTTCCTCTGATAATAATATAATCATTTTTTACAACTCCAAAATGCTTGAATCCTCCTTCAGGATTAATATTTTTTTCATTAATGCTTCCAATTTTCACAATCTTGTTGTTGTAAACAACCCTTGAAAAGTCTCCCATTTGTCCCATTCTTGGTTGAGTAAAATCCACTCTTGAAGGATGCCAAGGACCTCCACTTCCTAAACTTCTTACCCCTTTTTCTGATTTGTGTGCTTTTAGTGTTAATCCAAATCTTTTTACTGTTCCTTGTGTTCCTTTTCCTTTTGTAACTCCTCGAATATCTACAACTTCACTCTTAAAAATATCTTTAACTGAAATTTCTTTTGCCATATGATTTTTAACAAATTCTAATTTTTCATCAAGACTTCCTGCTAAACCAATTTCAGCAAGGTCTGGACTTTTTTTAACCCCTGTTTTTTTAACTTCAGAATAAGCAATGATTTTTATATTATCATAGGAATTAGCCTTTATGTCTTCAATTTTTTTCTTAATTTCTTTTGGTAGTTTAACTTTTCTTTTTAGTTCTTTGTCAAGATTTGAATTTAAAACCTCTCCAATAACTTTTTTATTTTTATAAAATCTAACTGAAAAAATCCTCATAAAAGGGCATTCAATAACTGTAACAGGAATAATAATTCTTTGTCCTTTTGTTAAAGAGTTAGGAGTATTATCTCTGACATAAGCAGATTTCATCCCGACTTTATATCCGATAACTCCCATTAATCCAGTTCCTTCTCTAGAAATAAAATCCCAGTTAACTCTAGGTAGCATTTTTCTTGCTCTTACTCTTGGATAAAATTGCAAGCTTCCGTGTCTTACTGTTTTGTCTGACATTTTTTATTTATTGTTTATGTTAATATTTTTGTAGTTTACCGATGTTTTTTTATTTTTCAGCATTGTTAATTAATCCAGAACTAGCTCTAAATGAGATTCTGAACCTGTTGGTAAACACCAGCTGTTATCAGTAAATAATTAAGATTTCATAATCTTAACCCCATACTGCCATACCAAATCAGATGCGAATTAATATGGTATATGATAAAATTTAGAGATAACTGGGGTTTTTAAAGCTTACCAAACGAGATTTACGCCTCAAACCCCATCTCTTTCTTAGACTTATTCCCATCAATATCTAGATATCTGATTATCTTGCCCTTTCTCTTAGCCATTTCTCTTATTTTTGCGAAATCTTTCTCATTTGTCTTAGGCATTACAATATCTTCAATAATAAAATCATGTTTAATCTCAATATTTTTAAATGTCTTTGCTTCATCATCAAAAATTAAACTGTTTACTAAATCCTTATCTGTTGTTTTAATTTTAATAAAATCAATTTTTGCTTTTGCATCTTCTTTTTTTGCACTACCTGCTCCTTTTGCAGATTTTGGAGATTTAGGAGAAATTATCATTTCTGTTTCACCTACATTAAAAGATAATCCAAAAAATGCTTTGTCTATTCTCTTGCATAAATCTAAAATTTGTTTACCTGTCATTTCCCTATCTAACATATATTTTCTGACCCCCATAGCCATTTTTCTTTCTTCATAATCAAAGTCTAAATCAAGAGTAGACATTAAAGCTCCAGTAACATGAGTTTTGTTCTCCCCTAATTTTTCTGCGAGATGCATTACAAGCTCCCTAGCATATTCATAAGTTGTTGCTATACTAAATTTACCAGAAATATTTTTTGCTCTTATCATTGCCCTGTCTTTAAATTCTCCCTTGCTAAATTTTATAAACTGAGAATGAACTAATTCATCACTTTTTTTTTCAAAAATTTTTTTTATAAATGAATCCATGATTAATTTTGTTAATTTTGATTTATAAATCTTATCTTACCATTTTATTCTTCGATAATATAATAACTTTTAGATAATTTGATTATTCTAAAGGGTGACTAGTAATCCCAAAAATTTTAGATTTATAAATAAGTGAAAAATTTATGTTAGCAAAGCTTTCTAAGTTGAAAATATTTACAATAAACTTTCTCTTCTAATAACATTTATAAAGAATTCCCCCCATATAATTTAATGTTCGACAAAACTGATTTTAAAGACCTCACTGCAATTGTTTTAATTCTATGTTTAATTATCTTAACCTGGTTAATAATAAAACCTCTGACAATTGCAATAATTTCAGGACTTTTGCTTGCTTATGTTCTTTTCCCATTTTATGAATGGGTTTTGAAAAAAGTAAAAAATGAGTTTTCTTCTGCACTTTTGGTTTGTTTAGCATTATTATTGCTATTTGTTGGATTGGCTGGGATTATTATAAGTACTTTGTTAGATCAAGCAATTGCCCTTTACTTGTCTTTGCAAGGATTGGATTTATCAGCAATATTACTCAAAACATTACCCACTATACTATCAACTGAAATCTCTTCAACACTTGTGGGTTCAGTAAACACATTTATTTCAAATTCTCTTGCATATGCACTTAGTTCTTTTAATAGCTTTATTTTAAATATCCCTACAATTGCTTTGAAAATTTTTGTTGCAGCATTTGTTTTCTTTTTTGTATTAAAAGACGGAAAAAAGGCAATAGAATATATAAAATCTTTAGATATTTTAGAAAAAGAAAATCAAGAAAAATTTTTCATACAATTTAAAAATGTTACTTACTCAGTTTTAGTCGGTCAAGTTGTTGTAGGGATTATTCAAGGGATGGTTGCAGGAGCAGGTTATTTTGTTTTTAGAGTTCCTAATGCCTTACTCTTAACCTTGTTCACTATGTTTGTTGCTATAATCCCCTTTATCGGTGCTTGGATAGGCTGGGTTCCTGTAGTTATTTATTTATTTGCTATCGGAAGAACAGAAGCAGGGTTAGGTCTCCTTATTTACGGTTTGCTTGTTGTTTCTTTAATTGATAATGTTCTCCGTACAATTATAGTATCAAAAAAGACAAAAATAAATTCAGCAATAGTTATAGTTGGGATGATTGGAGGGCTTTTTGCATTTGGTGTATTGGGGCTTATTATCGGACCTTTAGTTTTGGCTTATATTCTTTTAGTCATTGAGATTTACAGAAAAAGAGGTTTTAAAAGTAGCGAGGTTGTTTTTAAAGAAGCTAGTTAAAAAAGAGGTATAATGAAACTTAAGGTTAAAATTTTAAAATTTTTAGCAGGCAGACCAGTATGCATGATTCCTGAAGAAACTGCAGAAAGAATGAGTTTGCATGTTAATGAAAGAGTTTTAATAAAAAAAAGAAATCTTTCTTTAATCTCTGTAGTAGATACTATAAAAAAAGGAATGGTTGGACACAGTGAAATTGCTGTTTCAGATGAGATAGTTAAGTATTTTGATTTAAAGAATAATGAAAATGTTGATGTGCACATTGTACCTCCTCCAAAAAGTATCACTTTTATAAAACATAAACTTACTGGAGGCATTTTAACCACCGAACAAATAAATGAGATTGTTAAAAATATTGCAGGAAATGCTTTAACTGAAGTAGAAATAGCTTTTTTTGTATCTGCAGTTTATAGTAAGAGTATGAATTTAAGAGAGATAAAAGATTTAACTAAGGCAATGGTGCAAAATGGAGAGACCTTAAATTTAAAAGGTGAGGTCGTAGATAAACATTCTATTGGAGGAATTGCAGGAAATAGAACCACTCCAATAGTTGTTTCAATATGTGCAGCAGCAGGATTAATAATGCCAAAGACTTCTTCAAGAGCAATAACAAGTGCTGCAGGAACTTCAGATGTTATTGAAACAATTGCAAGAGTAGACTTTTCAATAAAAGAAATTAAAGAAATAGTTAAAAAAACAAACGCTTGCTTTGTATGGGGCGGAGCATTAAAACTTGCTCCTGTAGACGATAAAATAATAAAGATAGAGAAGATAGCAAACATAGACTCAGTTGCTCAATTGCTTGCAAGTATTCTCTCTAAAAAGATTTCAGTTGGTGCAGATTATGTTTTAATTGATATTCCTTACGGGAAGTCTGCCAAACTAGGATTAATCGGAGCAAGAAAGTTAGGGAATCAGTTTTCAAGTTTAAGTAAACTTTTTAATTTAAAATTAGAATTTGTTTTAACAGATGGTAGAGAACCAATCGGAAATGGAATTGGCCCAGTTTTAGAAATGACTGATGTAATTAAAGTATTAAAAAGAGAAAATGGACCAAAAGATTTAGAGGACAAGGCAGTAATGCTTGCAGGAAAGATTTTTGAAATGGTAAAAAAATCAAAGAAAAATAAGGGGGAGGAATTAGCCAGACAAATTTTGAATTCTGGAGATGCTTTTATTAAATTTGAAGAAATAATAAAAGCTCAGTGTGGAGAAATAAAAGAATTAATTCCAGGAAAATATTCCTATAATGTTCATTCAGAAAGAAGTATAAATCTTAAACATTTTGATAATAAACTTATTAATTCTCTTGCAAGAGAAGCAGGCTGTCCTGAAGATAAGGCTGCAGGAATTTATCTTTATAAAAAAGCAAAAGAAGTAGTAAAAAAAGGAGAAAAGATATTAACTATCTATGCAACTTCTGAAGAAAAGTTAAAGAATGCTAAAGCTTTCTATAGAAAAAATAAAAGAAAATTAATTATTTCTTAAAGTTCTAATTTAAAAAAAGATTTTTTCTTAGCAATATTTAATTCTTTTATATGTTTTTTTCCAGCTTCTTTATATTTATTCTTATTAGTGTGGAATTCTTTTATCATGTGTGCTGCATAATCTCCTCCTAAATGATGGGGAATTATTACATAATCAACCCCCTGTTTATATAAATCAATTGCACTTCTTGGTTGTTCGGCCGTTGCAATAAAAGCCGCATCTGATTTTAATGTTTCAAGTCTTTCTTTAAGTACTAAATTAGAATATTCATCGGGAATAGTTGAGATTATTACTTTAACATTACTTAACTCAATCTCATCTAGGAAATCTTTATCACTAGCATCCCCATAAATACAATTTATCCTCTGTTTTCCAAGAGAAAGAATGACTTTGGGATTGTAATCCACAACAGCAAAAGGAATCTTTAGTTTTTTCAAGGTCTCTAAAATTTTATATCCTATTCTATGGTATCCAAATAAAAGTATTTGATAAGATTCTTTTGGTTTATTTTCTTCTTCTTTTCTTTTACCCTCAAAAATACCCAAAAATCTTGATAACTTATTAAACAAAGTATGCGAATAATAGATACTATAACTGCTTACTCCAATAGTTATTATTGCAACTAAGACTCCTAAACTCATTATATCCTGGCTTAGATGTCCTAATGTAAAACCAAGAAGAATTAATATCAAAGAAAACTCACTTATTTGAGCGATACTTACCCCTGCAAGAAAATTAGTTCTTTTCTTATATCCAAATACCCTTAGTATTGTCATGACAATGAGTGACTTCCCTATAAGAATAAAAACAGATAAAATTAAAGCAGTTTTTATTAAACTCAAGCTTAGTGTGGTTGCTAACTGACTTCCAAAAAAGATAAAAAATAATACAACAAAAAAATCTCTTAAAGGTTTAATTTTTCCTCCAAGTTCAAGTGTATATTTACTTGATGCTAAGGACATTCCTGCAATAAGGGCTCCAATTTCCAAAGAAAAACCAAATCTATCAAAGAGAGTTGCTAAAACCAAGGCCCAGGCTATTCCAAATAAAAATAAAGTTTCTTGACTTCTTGCTAAATAATTTAAAAATTTATTAAGAACAAAATGTGCAAACAAAAATATCCCCAAAACAAGAGCTAGTGCTAATCCTAACCACATTAAAATAGAAAGAATATTCCCTCCTTCATTAAATAATGGGACTGCCATAAGGGCAATTGCAGCAACAAAATCTTCAACAATTAAAATTCCTAAAGCTATTCTTCCGTGTAGAGTATCTATTTCTTTTTTATCTGAGAGTATTTTTACAACAACAACAGTTGATGAAAAAGCTAATGCCGCCCCCATATATAAGGCAGTTAGTTTTGAAAATCCAAGTCCCAACATAACTAAAAAACCAATTCCTCCTGTTAATGAAATTTCAAAAATTCCTGCAAAAGTAGAAACTATTCCAACCTCTTTTAAAACTCTTAAATCTAGATTTAACCCTACAATAAATAAGAGAAAAGCAACTCCTATATGTGCAAATATTTGTATTAACTCAGAAGAATCTCCTCCAATAATATTAAGGAATAATGGGCCTGCTAAGACTCCCGATATAAGGTAGGCAATTATTGGTGGCTGTTTTATTAATCTCGCAATTATTGTGGAAACTGCTGCTAATGCAATGAGCAGACTAATACAGAATAACACCCCTTGTACCATCATTGTTTTTATTTTTTCTTTTTTATATATCTTGCGGTAAAGTAAAAATTAAAATTTTTAAAAAATTATTTAAATAAACTCTATCAGCCAAATTCAAATATATTTTTAAACACACTCCTCCTCTAATTTTTATGAATAAACAAGAAGATTATATTCAACAGCTAGCAAATCATATCAAATTAAATATTAAAAAAGGGTATACTCAAGAATCTTTAAAAGTCTCTCTAATGAATCAAGGATATTCAAGAATTTCAGTTGAAAAAGCTATTGACCTAGCTAATAAACAACT
>Ga0172381_10003024_pt1 | contig 18098 bp, 17 predicted proteins | sample Leawel6488metaG_FD_119754 | JGI IMG/M metagenome (GOLD analysis project Ga0172381, IMG submission 119754) | Leachate microbial communities from a municipal landfill in Southern Ontario, Canada - Leachate well 64-88 metaG | ecosystem: Engineered > Solid waste > Landfill > Unclassified | place... | reverse complement strand
CAGATGTTCCTGATGAACCAATACCAGATGTTCCTGATGAACCAGTTATACCTGAAGTTCCAGATGAACCATCTATGGATATACCCGATGAACCAGTGGTTCCTGATGTTCCAGATGTACCTGATGTTCCGGATGACCCACTAGTTCCGGACGAACCAGAAGTGCCATTTGATCCAGACACGCCAGATGTTCCAGATATACCAGATGAACCATTTACCCCAGATGAACCAGATGAACCAATACCTGAAGTTCCACTGGTTCCTAAAAAATTACCATCTAATCCTTGTATACCATCAGAACCAGATGATCCTGATGTACCTGCTCCCATTGTGCCGCCTGTGGTAAAATAAGATATATCCCCGTTAGAATATTTTTCCCATAACCCCATCTCATCTCTACCCAAATAAATATGTCCATTCTCTGGACTACCGATAGAATATGGATCTATTATTTGTAATTTTTTGAAACTCATTTAAAAAAAGATAAACCGATTTTTATTCTATATATAAAAATCGGTTTATCTTTTTTTAAAATCTTTATCACATAATTAAGATTATTACTGTACTCAATAATCAATTAATATTAATGTTCGTTTATATCATCATTATGTGTTGAATCTGATAACTTTGTTATAGTGGAATCAGTATGAATAGAATAAGCATATTTAGTAAATGGTTCGGGTACAAAAAAAGGATAATCAAAAGGTGATGAAAAAATATTTTTTTCTTTTTCTTTTATTGTATTTTCATAAAATTCATCATCAGAAAAAAGAACTTTCAAATCTTTTGAATTAATAATAGTAATACCATTACTTATGAATATTCTTATAATAGTTTCTAAATTTTCTTTGAACATCATTGCATTTATTATTACAATTGTTTTAAAAAGTTTAGCATAATAAGAAATGTCTTCGATGTATTTATCTTCAAGTATTCCCGCTACATAAATTTCATCTATTCCATTTTTTTTGAAGTAGGTGTGAATAGTTTGTCCTTTAGAATTAATAGCGGTTAAGATACTCTTATTATCATCTCCTGTAAATATTTCACCATTAAATTTAAGATTCGGGTGAAATTCAGATCCAGATGTATTTGGTTTGTATACTACTACAACATCAAATTTATTCGTCATGATAGAATTTATAACATGTATAATCCTATCCTTAGTGGGTATTTCTTGTGTTCCACCTGACATAAAGCCCAATCGTGGATCAACTATGAGCAATGCTCTTTTCATAATTATTTGTTTAATAATGTGTTAAAAATAAGTTAAAAACGATCTATTAAGTTGTTTATTTGAATTCGTAAATTGTTTCAGTTTTGGATTTACCGTCTTTATCGATAACAGTTTTTTTATCAACTGCAACTAAGAGATCTAGATCAAAATAATCATCTCCTATTTTGCCTATAGTTTTATTTAATTCAAAACGATGAATCTTATCTTTTTTTGTCTTTTCTTTATCGTGATATACATCGACTGCATATTTTTTCCATACCCATGAATCCAATGGAACTGAAAATACACAATCTTCCTTGGCGTATTGTTTATTATTATATTTAGAAGTAACAATAAACGAAGAATTTGGGAAAGCATATTGTCCATTATATGGTAATCTAACGGCATCATCTGAACTACAAAATGCATTATCATAATTGCACCAAGTAGCTCTTCCTTCTGGAATATTTATATCATTATATGCATCATATACCATAGGAACATCATAATCTCCATCATCTTCATCATCGCCCCATTCATCAAAATGACCTTCTGTATCTGTAAGTGTTCTATACTCTGTTTTAAATGCGTAATAATTAGCCATTACCTTTTCTTCTGGATAGAATATTCTAAGAGTGTCGACATATGGATATAAATCATAATCAGTGTTTTCTAAAACCACATGAGCTTTAACAACACCTTTCTCTCCTTTGTAAACTAAATCTGTCATGCCATATTTCTGTTCATCTTTATACATCCATCCTTGTTTTTTAGCATAATTAAGGAATAAATGTTCTTCACCGTTTTTATTTACGTAAACTCTATCCATAAAAATTCTATCGTCTGGGGCTGTTAGTTTCCAAATTATTGCTCTTCCTCTAATCTTTTCATTATCTTCATTACTTTTAAGAATTATCATTTTACATTGATTTGGATTAAGAGCGTAGCAACTTAAATATTTGGACGCTTCATTACCAGACATACAAGAACCACCTAAAGATCCATCTCTGGTTTCATAATTTTTATAATTATACCAATAAATTATATCTTCTCCTTCAACAATTTCAAAATTCACTTCAGCTGAATCTTCTTTAAATATTGCTTTAAATTTATTATCAAATTTCTCAATAGAACCCTGACTAAATGTTGGTAAAGTTTGGGCTATAAATCTACGTAATTCTCTAGATTGACGTAATCTACTCGTCCAGAATTCTTCTTCTGGTTTATTCTCAGATTTAAGTCTTTCTATTCTTTGAGTAGTCAAAAAGGTTACATTTCCTTTATCATCTAAGTCAACATATGAATAATCAAAAAATTTATCAGAACTATCACTCTCTAATTCAAGTAATCTTTTCGTTACATTACTTTGTCCTGATTCTAGAATAATATGTAATATATCTCTAAATTTTTTAGATAAAATCATTTTTTGTGTTGGTGGTTTAGATTTTTTATCACCCTTAGAAGAAGGTTCATTTGCTTCCTTCAAAAATTCTATAATACTTGTTTTTAAACCCATTGTGTTTTAAATTTTATTTTACAATTAAAATTTCAAATTAGCAACCTCGATATGCAGATCTTTTTCACCTTTATCTTTGAAATTAACTTTTATAATAGTTTTATCTGGACGGAAACCTATAATTTTTCCTTTTCCAAATAATGAATGAAATACTTCTAATCCTTCTTTAACATCAGTTTTAGTTAGTTTTTTAACACCTATTTCATTTTTTATTTGCAAATTATACGTAGATATAATTTTATCTGGGGGACAAATAAATTTACTTTTATTCTCTGTATGTATTATTACTAAATTTTTCTTTAAATCTATACTTTCTATAGTTCCAAAAAGTTTGCCACCCTTATATAATTCTAATCCTGCCTTTAAATCTCTTTCAGCTAAATTTTTGAAATCATCATTCGAAGTATCGTCTAAATTAATTAATGGTTCCATTTTTACTTTTGTTGGATCATAATCCGGACATGTATAGAACCCTATATAATCAACCCAAATGGCTTCATCTTTTGGACACCATACCTTATCATATTCACACCATACACAATTGGCTACCTTTGCTTTTCTACCTAAATAATCATTAATATACTCTTGATTTTTTTGTAAATTGCTAGGTCCACTTGCCGAAGCATTATATCTACTACTCGTAGAACGGTTATTATTAGACCACCAGTCATTGTTAGTCCATTCACTTCTATAACTACTACCGCCACCACCGTAATAACTCGACGATCTACCATATAAAGATTCAACCTTTGAAGGATCTCTTTTTACTGGTAATGTCTCCCAATCTATTGAGCAACAAGCATCTGCCAACTTATTTAAAAATACTATATTTTGACTTTCTCTTACAGAATGCTGATCAAAGTAACCAACGGAAAGATTTGTACATTCTGGAAATTTTTCAGACACTTGATGTGAATCTGTAATGGCGCCAGTTGTATCTTTTCTATATTTAAATCCATTTGAGTTTAATCTATTTGCCAATTCATTAGCAAATTCATCAGAACAACATCTTTCACCAACTTGATACGTAATAATATTATCATAATCCTTACGATCAAGTGAAATAACTTTATTTATGTTCTTATATAATGGATCATCTTTATGTGAATCTAAATATGTGTTTAAAGCTTTAGATCCTACACAACCGTGTTCCTCGCATAAAAAGAAATAATATAATCCTGGAACTTTTTTTTCTATCATTTTAAACATAATAGCCATACCAGCTTTATCGTCAGCCCCTAATATAGTTTTACCATCAGTTTTTATCATGTCTCCTTCGAATACATGATTAACAATTTTAGCTTGACCAGAATCCGCGGTATCACAATGCGAAGCGAACATTACAGTGGTTTCTCCTATTTTTATATAGTAGTTACCATGAAAATCCTTTTTATAACCATTAGGTAGCATAGTTTCTACTAATTTTTCTTGTCCTGATGGTATAGTGGTATTTGTTAATTGCAAAAATATTTCTTTAACTGATGGCATTGTAAGATGATTATTTTTTCTTTTTAAGTATTATTATATATTAAATTTTTTTTTCGGTATTTGTATACCGTTTTTATCTGTTTCAGTATCGTTTTTTAAATATGTTTTACCGTCTATGACTATAAAATCGTGCTCTGGTGTTACATAATCGTCTCTATATTCTAAGAGTACAGCATCTTCTACATGTACATATACATTATCATAATTAGAATGACGAACATAATTTGAATGAACAATTCTTCCAAGATAATCTATTTTATATACTCCTTCCCCGCCTTGATATGCTTCTCCGTTTGGTAGAACAAGAGTTAGCCATTCTTTTTTATTAAATTTTTTAACATTAGATGTAAGTTCTCCTGTAGTCGGGTTATAAAATTGTAATGTATCTACATATGGATAATAATCATAATTTATTAATTTTAATTTAACTGACATTACTATTTTTTCTATTTTCCCATCTATAACTACTGGAATTACACTGCCCCCATATATCTGTTTATTTTTAAAAATCCAGTTATTTTTTATAGCATAATCTATGAAAAGTTTATTTTGCCATTCAAAAGTAGTATAAACCCTGTCCATAAATATTCTATCTTTTGGTTCGTCTAAATACCATAAATTGGCTCTTCCATATATTTTTTCATCTGTTTTAGATTTAAGAATAAGCATTTTCATGCTATTTGGATTTTTTGCGTAAAATTCAATAAATTTTTGAGCATCTGGATATTTCATACATGAATGTTGTAAAGAACCTTCTGCCTCATGACTATTATTACTGTAAAGGTAATACTTTTTAACATCCGAACCTTCAATAATTTCAAAATCGTCAATAGTTTTATCTTTAGCTACAGCGCCAACGAATTCAATAACGAAATCTTCAACATCTTTTTGTTGAAATTCATTTTTAAATATTCTATTTACTAACCTACCCAACCTTTGTTCTTGACGATTAGTAGTCCAACAAATTCTAATACCCTGAAGTAATTTATTCATATTCTTATGTTTATCTAATATAGGATTAGCTTTTGAAGATAATACATATGAAACATGATCTGCATTGTCAGTAACATCTAAAAAAGAAATATCTGTTTTTATTTTACACCACCCATTAGTATCATCAATTATTATAGATAAAAATTTATTTCTTATTATATTTGTTGTATTTATATCTTCTAAGGCACTAATAAATCGATGAGAAAGACAAAGATCCATTGTTTTATCAACTTTCTCAATATCTTTTGTGTTACTTTCAAGAATAAATTTGTTAAAATTAAAAATAGGCATACAAATATTATTTTTTTCTATATATTATTTTTTAAAAATCGAAATCGTTTCTAAGTTCATATTCTCCTGTATGATCACATAAATCATAGTAACGATCACTACCTAATGATTTAAAATATTTAGGATCATTAGATAATGTGTGGAGTCGTGGATCATAAAATCCTAGATTATCTACAAACGGAAAACCATTTAGTTTTTTATCGTTTATTTCAACAACCATAGTAAGTCTAATCACTTTATTATCATAAACTACTTGAAGTATATTATCCATGCTTTCCAGTTTATAATACCATTTATTTTTAATAGCTTTATTTATAAACATGTTTAATATAAAATCAGTAGAAAAATACACCCTATCCATGAAAATTGCTCCACTTGGACCGTCTAATGTCCATAATAATGCTCTACCTAATATTTTTTGTTTTGTTGAATCTAGTAAAATCAGCATTTTTACTTTATCTGGATTGTTAACATATAAATCAAAAAATCTTTGACAATATCTGTGTCTCATACAAGAGTTTTTTAAATTACCACCTCCATCTACATAGTTTTCAGATAAATACCATTTTCGTATCTCTTCTCCCTGTATTATTTTGAAATTTTTACTCAGAGTTTTATTACGTATAACAGATTTATATTCATTAACAAAATTTTCAATATCCTGATTAGATATCTCTTCCCCCATCATACTAAATATAAATCTACCTATTTTTTTAAATGATCTATTTTGACCTGTCCAACATTTATCAATTAAATTAATATCCTTATCTATAATCATTTTATTAATTTTATCAGAAGATAATAACGTTATCATATCATTTTCTTCCGTGATATCAATAAAAGAATCTCTAAATTTGACACCCTCTCTAGCTAGACGAAGTATTTTTTCTGATATATCATCGTTAATAATTTTTAATATTCTAACAAATCTTTTAGATAAAACTAACGGAAATAAATCTGAATCTGTAATTCTATAATTTTTTAAATTCACGTATAAAAATGTTTTTTCTTTATATATTTATTATTAAATTTAATTTTGTCAATATTATTTTTTAAATTTAAAATAAGAAGCTTTAGGTTTATTTTCAAGATTACTATTTGATTTTTCATCTTTGAAATACATACTACCGTTTTTATTTTTGTTTAAAATATCATTAATGAAATAAGTTCCTTTGATGTCTGAATATTTAATTCCGTAATCACTTAATAACATATAATCCCATTTAGTACGATTTTTATCTAAATACACAATACGAACTTGTGAACTTTGAACAAATGATTTTAAACAATGAGAATACACACTGTCTGCTACTGCTATTATTTTTTTCTGATAATCAGAATAACTTATTTCTGATGGAAATGCAAATTCATCGTATTCATCTAAGAAAATCGCATTGTTTTTATGGGTATACCCATCACCATAATAACAATATACCGAATCATCTATAGGAATAATTTCGTTATTGAAAATATCCTCTACAAAAAATTCATTTCCAGAATTTTTTCCATTAATTTCTCTCAACTTAATTATATTTGGATTAGTTTTATAATCTTCAATAGAATTAGTCAAATAATTATTTTTTTTATCTAAAAATTGTAAAGTATCTAAATATGGAAAAGATTTATAATCATGCCCATTGATATAAACCTTCATATCAACGAAGCTTTCAATACCATTTTTTACTACATTAATAGCATTGAATGTTTGATTGTTTTTATATAACCATCCGTTTTCTTTAGCATAATTTTTAAAAATAATTACATCTGAATCTTCTCTAACATAGATTCTATCTAAAAACCAGGTATCTTTTGGTTCATCCAATTTCCATAGAAGAGCTCTTCCGGCGATGTGTTCTTTATCTTCTAATAAAATTAACATTTTAATTTTATCTGGATTTTGTACATAAAGTCGCATAAATTCTTCACAAGAATCATGTCTCATACAAGATTTATTTAAAGAACCATTACCATAAGCATATCTTTTACCATTATAATATTTGGCTATATAATTACCAGATATAATTTCAAAATGAATGCCTTTGATCACATTTTTATATTCGGCTTTAAATGAATTAACCCACTTTTCTACTTCTGCTTGTTTGAAAAATGGCGCAATTTTATTAATAATTCTTCCAGCCTTCATATTATTTCTAGCGCTACATGTCCAGGGCAAATCACCATTCCCCTTATCTTTTGGTAATTCACAATATTTATTGGTTGATAAAAAAGAAATATTACCCTCTTCATCAGAAAAGTCTAACATGCTAAACGGAAAAACAAAATCATTATTGTTTTCCATGTTAAGAATCGTCATAGAGATATCATCTTTTATTTTGCTCAATAATTCCCTTAATCTAGAAGATAAGACAATATGCATAAAATTATTTTCCATAATTTGGAGTTTGTGATTTAATATATAACCCTTAGTTGATTAGTTAAATTGTATATAATAATTATTGTACAAAGTTAAGTATTTTTTCAATAAATACAAAAATACTTTGTAAATTTGTACTCGTAAAAAGAATTAAAAAATAAATATGGATATTAAAGCCAAATTTCTAGAATTAACATCTAAAACATATCCTCTTGGAACAGAAAAACAAGAATATCATTTTTTATCTGAAGATTTTATAAAAGATAAATATGATAATTTATATTGGATAATAGGACAACCAGATACTATGTTTTGTGCTCATTTAGATACTGTCGATATGGGGCAACCTGGTAAAATTTTTGATGTAACACACGTTATAGAAGGGGATATTATAAAAACAGATGGTCAGACTATATTAGGGGCTGATGATAAAGCTGGAGTTGTTATAATGTTACATATGATAGAAAATAATGTACCAGGTTTTTATTTATTTACGGTCGGAGAAGAAAAAGGTTGTGTTGGCTCATCTAATTTATCAAAGACTCTTCAAACCAAAATGGATAATAAATTTAAAAATATTAAAAAAATTGTTGCTTTTGATCGTAGTGGTTATAGTAGTGTAATTACTCACCAAATGGAACAAAGATGCTGTTCTGATGAATTCGCCAATGGATTAATTAAAGAATTAGGAAAGTATGGTTTACCTTTTAATATTGATGTTGGTGGGGTTTATTGCGATTCAGCAGAATTTGCTGATATTTTTTCAGAATGTACTAATATATCAGTTGGTTATTTTGATCAGCATTCTAAAAGAGAAAGACAGGATATTGCATTTTTACAAAAATTAGCTGATGTTTGTTGTAAAATAAATTGGGCTGAGTTACCAGTTAATAGAAATTACAAAAAAATCGAATATATAGACAGCTATTATACATCTAAGAAAAAGAAGCAAAAAGCTGAGGAACTAGAAGATTTTGATGATTATGATTTTCATCCGTTTTCTGTTGATGATACAAAAGACGTCTCTGTAGTTTATTTCGAAGATAAAAAAAATTCGTTTATTTCTGATATATCATATTTAAATAATGCTATTATTGATATAACATTAAGTAAAAAAAGAGTGGAATTCGAGTTAGATAAAATTGTAGATTTTATGGAAATTCAAGACATAGATTATGAATTTATAGAATGGGATGGCCTTATTTTAAAGATAAATCATGATAAAACAGAAACTAAATTAACTAGGGATGACTTGTTAGAATTTATACCCGAATTAAATATTGATTTTATAAAATCAGATATTTAATTAAACAAAGGATAGTCTTCTATTATATATAATAATAAAAAGAATGATATGCTTGTACATCAATTAACAAAAGCGAAAAAAGCATTAGATGCTGTATCTGATTATGATGGTATTGATTTTGCTTACGCTGTTTTCAAAAATAAAAAACTCATAGACAATAAATTGATGGAGGTGGATTTTATTAAGAATGTTAGTCCACAAATTGTTGAATATGAGAATAAAAGAGTGTCTTTATGTGAAGAATTCGCACAAAAAGATGATAATGGGATCCCTATGATTGAAGATGATTTATATGTCATAGAAGACAAAGAAACATTTAGAAACAAAATGGATGAACTTTTTGAACAATATAAACCTTTTATCGTAAAACGTCAAGAACAAATTGATCTTTTTAATGTAAAAATGAATCAACAAGTGGATTTACCTTTTGTTAAATTAACTAAAGAACAAATACCCCCTCAAATAACTACTGCTAAAGAATTGGAAGATATATCTTTCATGATCGAATAAAAAAATCCAGTGAATTTTCACTGGATTTTTTATTATTATTATTATTTTATATTCATTTTTTTTTTAATTTTTAATTTTCTTCACTTTCATTTTCTTCATATGTATCTCCTTTGTTCCAATTACAAACACTACACATAGTTTGATAGTTTTCGAGATTATTTTTACCTCCTTTTGATTTTGGAATTATATGATCTTTGGTTAGCATAACTTCTTCTCCATTTTCATTGTAACCATACAAATTAAAATGATATTTATCATTATCTGGTAATTCTTTACCGTTTATGAGATTTGGTTGTTTCTGTTTTTCAAGAGCAAAAAATTCTCCTTTTAGACCACATTCAACACATACCACTCCTTTTGTTTTGAAAAGTTCATATCTATGACTTCCCATTTTTATCTTTTTTCCTAGATATTCTCTATTAAAAGGTCCAACATTATTAAGAACTTCATCAATTGTAAAAACTCCTAATCTTATGTATTCTTTATAAGGCATTTATAAATAATTAATTTGTGTTGTTTAATTTTTATCTTTTTTTACAATAAAATTTTTAAGTGTGAAAACGGGTTGAATGTCTTTGATGTAAGAAGCAATATCTCCATTACTCCATTTAGAAGCATTTTCTATAGCACCTTTAGATATAGAAAATGATATACTCTCCTGAATTATAGAATTTCTATCTTCATCACTTATTTCAGGAGATGTTTCGATAAACGTGGAAATTGTTTTTGCATATTTTTCAACCAATTCTGGATTTATAGCATAATTAACTTTTTCTGTTATGACATCATCACAATAAGTTTCCCTAAGTTCTTGTCCTTTTGTTTGATCACATTTTAAATATCTATCTGTCGGAACAAATAAGATCGATTCACCAGTATCTGAGCAAAGATTAAAAGTTCCTGGATATTTTCCTATTTGTTCATATCGTTCATTAAATTTTTGAATACCCATAGTTTTAACAATATTTTCAGAAATTTCTAATTCTGTTTTTAATTGTTCCATTTGAGCTTTGAGTTCTATGAATTTAGTGAGATGATAATCGAAGTCTTCTTTTCCCTCATCATCGACAATGATTTTTTCAATCTTCTTATCTGTTTTGGAAAAAGTTTGTTTTATTTTTCCAAAAGGGGTATCTTTATTATCCATGATTAATTGATTTTGATTTGTTTTTTAATCTATTAATATTACATTTGTTAATACAAAAATACTATATTTTTTTGTGAAAAACAAATTGTTTTAAGAATTCTCTTTTAATTATTTTTAAGAAATAATTTGCTGATAGATTTATTATTTACCATGTTTCTTATAGCTCTTGATAATAAATCACTAACTGAAATAACTGTTATTTTCTTTGATGATTTTTTCAATGCGATAGTATCTGTGACAATGAGTTCAGAAATGGCACATTTTTCGATATTCTCATATGCATCACCACTCATAACAGGATGAGTTGCTACAGCTCTAACACTTAGAGCACCTTTGTCTTTCATTAATTGTGCAGCTTTGCAAAGTGTTCCTCCAGTATCAATTATATCATCTATTAATATGACGTTTTTATTTTTCACATCACCTATGAGTATCATTTCATCAATAGTGTTGGCTTTAGAACGATGTTTATAACAGATAACCATTTCACAACCAAGATGTTGAGCCATGTATTTAGCTTTTTTTGTTCCTCCAGTATCTGGAGATGCAATGACTAAACCTTTCAAATTCAATGCTTTTATATATGGAACAAATACATATGATGCATATAATTGATCTACTTTGATATCAAAAAATCCCATTATCTGATCAGCATGTAAATCTACACTTATAACTCTGGTTGCTCCTGCTACTTCTAAAAAATTAGCAACCAATTTCGAAGTTATACCAACTCTTGGTTGATCTTTTCTATCTTGACGAGCATATCCAAAATATGGGATAACAGCTACGATTTCCTTAGCAGAAGCTTTTTTGGCAGCATCTATCATTTGAAAAAGTTCCCAGTAATTGTCAATTGGAGGGTTTGTTGATTGAATTAAAAAAACATCCCTACCTCGTATATTTTCTTTAAATGTGGCCAACATTTCACCATCGGCGAATCTAATTAATTCATATTGTCCCAGACTCACTTTTAATTTTTTTGCTACTTCTTTTGCTAGATCATTTGTTCCACTCCCAGCAAAAATTTTTACTAATTTTTTATCCATTTTTTCTTTTTGTTTTTAAATTATAAAAATTATGAACCGCTTTTGATTTAATATATAAAGACAAAAGAAAAAAGTTTTTTTAGATGTCAACACAAGCTGAATTATTACCTGGAAATATTAAAAAATTAAAAGAGAAGGCGATAGATATGAAAGGAAAAACCTTTATTGTACCATCTATGCCAAAATTAGATATTACTCCTTTATTATTAACTAAACGTCAAGCAGCTAAAAAAAGATTACTTATAGCTTCAGGAGTTATAAGTGCAGCTGGTACAACAGTAATAGCGGTACAAAATGATGTTGAACAAACTGTGTCGGCAACTAGTGCTTTGGATGGAAGTCCATCGCCAATAAAAAAAAATTACGATGTAGCTTATGCAGCTAATGCAGCGAGAATGATAGGTGCTAAAATGACACCAGAGGCAGCTCATTTTATAATATATGGGAAATTTAAAAGAGATGCTAATGGCCAATTGATAGATAATGAAATAGAAGATCCCGATTGTGTTTTCACTAAATTAGCTATGCCAGATACTCATCCTACTCTTGGTGAAATAGACAAAATGGTAGATGATTTAGTTAAAGCTTTAAACATGATGGGAATAAGGCAAGCTGAGTTAATTCAAGATATCGCTCAATTTATAATATCTGTTCCAGCTACAGTTACCGCCATAGCTTCTGCTGCGGTTATCTTACCTCCAGGTTCTGGAATACCGACAGCGTTTGCTACATTTCAAGCGTTTATGCAAAATCTGATGAATTTAGCCAGTCGTCTTGGAGATTTTTCTGAGGATATACATTTTTTAAATTATTTACCACTTTTAATAGAAGCACAAAAAATAGATTCTATCATAGGAATAGTAAATATACAGATAAATGCTATATACACTCTTTTATGTGCTATTGACACATTATTAAATGTAATACCATCTGTCGCTTCACCACCTGGTCTTGGTGGAACACCCGGCGATCCAGTTACAGTAGAAGTGAAAGCTGAACCATCTAAAATTAGAGTTGGTGTAGCGCAAGATGTTAAATTAACAGCTTCTGCGACAAATGGTTCTTGGGAATATACATATAAATGGACTGGACCAGATGGTGTTATTAGTACAGATAAAAATGTTACTATACTTGATGGTCCATATGTAACAACAACATATACTTGTATCGTTACTGATAAAAAAGATAATACTAATAGTACTAGTGCAAATGTAACTGTCGAAAGAACACTAATAAGTTAAATAGTTAAATAATAAAATTTATCATGTTCTAAACAATCACAAAAAGTTAGTGTTACATTTATTTTTGGAAAATTATAAGTTTTAACTTCATTAACTGGTGTGTGCCCGACTACTTGATATAATCCTTCTAATGGTTTTGTATAAACTTCTCTTCTGTCAGCCCACACTGGACCTCCGACTTTGGAGGTTCCTCCTCGATAATAACTTATCATGTATAATGGTTCATAATTAAAAGCATACATCAAGTTAAGATAATCTGCTTGATTTTTACAATTTATCAATTTATTAGAAAATCGATCTTCTTTTTTACCTGTGATATATGGTTTAACATAAAGATTCCACCATCCTTTATGAATACCAGCATGTGTCCATATGGTGTTTTTTATTTGAAATGCTATTTGAAATAATTTTTTATTTACTTGAAACAAAGCAAATAAATCATGCATCATAGAAAAACGGAATCCAGAAATAAGATAATTCTGACATATATAGGCGAGATCATGATTTCCTAAAAGTAGAATTACATTATCAGGATAATCTTTTTTCAATTGTATTATATTATTAAGATTTGATAATACTTCTGCATCTTTTTTATCGAAACTATCTACATAATCTCCTAAAAAGATAACCATATCCAATTCCTTTCCTATCAAACATTCTGTGGGAACTCCTTTATCGTCTAATTTATAAACGGCATTTAACCAATTATCACGACCATGAACATCGCCAATAGTAACTATACGCATAACAACTTTTTTATTTAATAACAAAGATACACAATTTTATAACACACTCAACATAAATTGTTAAATATTTTTGAAATTTAGATTATTGACAATTATCGAACATGATATATTTTGATATAAAAATATAATTATATAATTATATAATTATATTTCTTGTATACAGAAAATTTAAAAAACACAAATTATTACTGCACTTCTGGTATATCTAAAAGTTTTTTATATGTTTTTCCTTCTGCCTCTTCTTCTAATCTTTCTTTAATAAATTCTTTAGGACACGTTGCTTTATATGCTGCTTGAAAATTAGCGTCATCTATTTTATACTCTTTGTCTAACTTATTCACGGCAATTGTTCTACTTTCAGTTATGATATTATATTTAAAACATACATACATGCTATCAAAGGGTGGGTACAGAGCGAATCTTGTTTCCATCTGTATAGCGAAACCACCAGATCCCATAGGAGATGAATCATATTTCTTTTCTAAATAACTATCTATCATATTATTATATTTCCCACTTACTCCATAATAATTTCCATGTATTGTTGCAAATTTACCTTTTTTAAATCTATCAGCTGTTACTAAATTTATTCCTTGTTGAAAACTTTTCCTTCCCATGATTTCGCCATTTTCTATAACCACGACTACTCCAAAATTCTTAGGATTTTTAATATAAACGTCATACCATTCTAATTTTGGTTCTGGAAAACTACTTCTATTTATTTCTGCTTGATAAAAATTAGCACAACTAGAACTAAATTTTAAAGATAGTTCTTTAGCATAATTATATGCCCGAAGAACATCTGTCCCTCTAAATTCAATAACCTCAGCTTCTGCTGTTATTGATGATACCTTATTAAAAAAATTTTCAAAATCAACATTTGTTAATTCACTTTCTAAATAATCTTGTTTGTAAAATTCTCTCAAAGCTTTTGTTGCTTTTTGGGCGATTCGTTTTCGGCTATACCATTTATCGGTTTCATCAAGATTTTTATATTTTAAATATGATATATAACCAATTTGATTACCTGATAAGATCATATCTAAATAATTAGCTGGTTTTTCTATTAAATATTTTTTCTGAATTCCTTCATTTAATTGCAAAAGAACTCTAGCTACTTTATATTCGGTTCTTAAAGGTGTTAGGAAAGTAATAAAATTGTTAGAACATTGAATATTTACAAATTCTTCTCCTTCTCCTTCTATATTTTCATTAATAAAACGAATAAAACTTTTTAATATCATATTAATTGCTTTTTTTTATTTCAAATTCAAAATGTATATATTATATATTATTTTAATAAAATGAAAAAATATTCAAAACCACATAACAATTTAAACTTATATAAAATATGTTAATTACTAAAGATATTTCTATTAAAATATCATATAACAATAAATCTTATTTTTCTAAATTATATCCTAATTCTATTTTAAAAATAGGAGAGTGTATTAAAATACCGATAGAACAATTATCCGAAGGTAGTCATAAAAAGGTGTTAGTCGAATGTGATATATGCCATATAGAAAAGAGTATTCCATATAGGGATTATATATCTAGTATCAATAATGGTGGGTATTTTACTTGTTATAAATGTAAGAGTGTCAAATTTGAAATTACAAACATTAAAAAATATGGTGTCATTCATCCTATGCAATCTAATATAATTAAAGAAAAAACAAAAGAAACAAATATTAAAAAATACGGAAACGAAAATGTATCTAAAAATAAAGAAGTCATAGAAAAAATAAAATTCAAAGTTAAACAAACATATGCATCTGAAAAAAATAAAGAAATTAAGAAAAAATAAGCAAAAAAATAATAGCATCTTCAAAAGATGCATTGATTAAGAGAAAAATAACAAATTTGAACAAATATGGTGTGGAACATGTTTCTCAAAACGATGAAATCATTAAAAAAATAATTTTAAAAAGTAAGTTAACACGTGAAAAAACTTTTATTAATAAATATAAGCATCTGGACATAAGAAATATGGATTATGACAATAAAATATTTGAAATGAAATGTGATTGTGGGAAAGATCATTATTTTACGATTTCTCATGATTTATTTCAAAATAGAAGAATTTTTAAAATTCCGTTATGTACGATTTGTAATAAAATAGGTACATTGGATAGTGACATAGAAAGACAACTATATGATTTCATATTAGAACATTATAATGGAATAATTAATAGAAACGATAGAACGCTGGGTGTTGAATTTGATATTTTTTTACCTAAATTAAAAATAGCTTTTGAATATAATGGCTTATATTGGCACTCCGAGTTATTTAAAGATAAAGATTATCATTTAAATAAAACCGAAATCGCTGAAAAAAACGGAATTAAATTAATTCATATTTTTGAAGATGATTGGTTTTTCAAAGAAAATATAGTTAAATCTAAAATAATAAATCTTCTAGATAAATCTCAACAATTGTGTATCGAAAAATGTGAAATTAAAGAAGTGAATGATAACAAATTAGTTGAAGAATTTCTTAATAAAAATTATATACACGGTTATTTTAATTCTGGAATCGATATTGGTTTATTTTATAGTAATGAATTGATTAGCTTAATGATATTTAAAGTTAATGGAGAAGAAATGAAAAATGATTATGAGATGATTTGTTTTTGCGACAAACTATTTTATACTATAACTGGTGGCATAGAACAGATGTTTAAATATTTTATTAATAAATATAAACCTGATAATATCATAAGTTATGTTGATAGAAGTTGGTCAAATGGTAGTTCATTTAAGCAACTAGGGTTCATATTAGATTGTAAGATGGAACCCGATTATTATTATTTCAAAAATAAAAAAAGATATCATCGATCCGACTTGAAAAATGATATTTCAATAGAACAAAAATATGATTCTTCTAAAACTGAACATGAGAATATGTTTGAAAGAAAAATATATAAAATATTTGATTCTGGCAAACTGAAATTCATCTGGCCATCTTAAACCAAGAAACCTTGCTCTGTTCTTTTATTTGTGTTTTCACTTCGTCTACCATTTCCTTACCTTGTGAAATAATATCTCCAGCGTTGTATGTAAAATTTCCGGGCATGTTGAAGTTAAACCTACCTAACAATTCACCCATTCTAGATCTACATGTTCCAATAACAAATCTCTTAAACATTTCAAAATCAAATAACTCCTCTTCCTGTACTCTTAACCAACATTCTAACATAATATTTGATTGATCTGGTATAGAAGAAAGAAAATGTAATCTTTTATTAATATGATTAAATTGATGAAATATGGTATTTTTAGTTAATTTATTAATTTCATCGGCAAAATAACTTATTGTAGATCTATAAAGTGCCAAATCTCCTGCTGTAGTTACAAATGAAGTTAAAAATGGTTGATTGGTTACACCCAAATTAATTGACAAGTTTGGAGCTTGTATTCCAAGTTTAAACATAGAGGTATCTTCTAATTTAATAATTTTAGTAATATTTTCGACTTCTTCTGGTAATTGAAAATATTGATACATTGCATATACATCTCTAGTTAGTTTATCATATTTAAGAAAATAATAGGCTTTTTGTAAAGCGTATTGATAATTCTTATAGAACCATTCTAATGCAATTTCTTTAATTATACGTTTTATTTCTTGATCTGGCAATACTTTTGGTAGTGATCCAGAGAATGTTAAATCTTGTTGTACTATATCTATTAATTGTTCAAATGTTATAGAAGCCATGTTTTTTGATTATTTTCCTATATTCTATATATTAATAAAATAATATTCAAAAAAACAAACATACTTTTATTAATTTTAGTATAGTTTACTTGGTATCATATCCGAATCTGTTATTTTAATCATTGTTTTACTATTATGATTATAATATTTCATATCCAAAAATGATGTTATTAAATTAGATTCTATTATGAGTTGATTCTTATTTCCAGTTATGTTTTCTTTAATTATTGAGAATGTGTAAGGACCAGAATTTCTACCTATAATTACATCACATTTAGTAGATAAATATGCATTTTCTAATAAGTCACTCTCGTTTTTCTTTGTTTTTATTATATCAGCTGAATTTTTTATATTATCACGTTGAATGTTTAATAATGAAGTAACTATGAACTACCACTACACTAAAGATACAGTGGTTTCTGGATCGAAAAAGATCCGTCTCTTTAAACGTTTCATAGCTTATGCCAAATTAATGGTCTTATTTTTGCTCCACGTTTGTAATCGTAT
>Ga0172381_10003023_pt1 | contig 18099 bp, 17 predicted proteins | sample Leawel6488metaG_FD_119754 | JGI IMG/M metagenome (GOLD analysis project Ga0172381, IMG submission 119754) | Leachate microbial communities from a municipal landfill in Southern Ontario, Canada - Leachate well 64-88 metaG | ecosystem: Engineered > Solid waste > Landfill > Unclassified | place... | reverse complement strand
CGAAGTTGTTAATGCGTTATAGAATAAACAAACAAAATCACTTGTTTTATAAGTGATTTTTAGTATTGGAGCTAATGGCGCGAATCGAACGCGCGACCTGCTGATTACGAATCAGCTGCTCTACCAACTGAGCCACATTAGCATATTTAAATGCTTTTATAAGTATAGCAAATTACGCTTAAAAGTCAAGAAAAAATACATTAATCAAATTTGTAATTTGTCAGGTAATTTTTTATGGTTATGAATTTTATTTTTTGGCTATAATATTAGTAGGGTATAATATGAAAAATGTTCCTAATATTTTAACTGTAATTAGAATTATTATGGTTCCTATTTTTGTAGTGCTGTTTTTTTCGACCTCTACTACTATTGCAGCGGTAGTTTTTGCATTAGCATGTTTAACAGATGTTGCCGATGGGTATATCGCACGAAAATTTAATGCCATTTCAGATTTGGGAAAAGTATTAGATCCATTTGCCGACAAATTCATTAAATTAACCGCTCTCTGTTGTTTAGTAATTAAAAATTTAATACCTGCATGGATATTTTTTACTATGCTGGTGTTTGATGCTGTATTTATTTTCGCAGGGGCTCTTCTTTATAAGAAAAAATTAGTAATATCAAGTAATATTGTCGGTAAAGCGGGTGCACTTTGTGTTACGGTGGCAATATTTATTAGTTTTTTTAAATTTCAAGGCATTAATGAAATTATTTTTTATATCTCTATCGGCATAATAATTTTGTCAACTTTTATTTATGGCTCGGAATGTATTAATAAACTTAAAACTAGCACTACAACCTCAAATACTGCTATTAAAATTAAAGATTGACATTTTTACATTTGTAATATATACTTTAACTAATTAAGGAGTTGGAGTATGTTTAGTTTTTTAGCATTAAATATTACTTTTTCAAGTGTAATTGAATATTTAAGTCAACCTTCAATTACGGTTGCTATTATTTGTGGCTCGCTTGGGTTGGGGTTTGCACTTTTATCAAAAAAAGTTACAATCGCTGTTAGAAAAAAAGATAATATTGAAAATGATGATTCAATTTTGCTATTTATGCGTATGCTGGGCTTATTGCTTATCATCACGGCAATTTTTTCAATTTTATTTATAAAATAATTTAATCCACTTATAGATAACACATCAAAAGAGTCGGGAGTTGCCCGACTTTTACTTATTAATTATATGATTTAAAATGAAATTATTCATCTATTAAAGTTTCAAATATATTTTCAAAAATTTCGGGGGCTTTGTCGTGCCATTTTTTTGCGATTATTTTTGCAGAATTGCGACTTTGCGTTTTTATTTTAAGTTCTAGCAACGGAGTGCTTACGCGGGGTTCAATTATTTTTAATATTGCAGTGTAAGAACCGTCCTCATCATTTTTTTTGAAATCACTGACATATTCTTGCGACCGTTTGTAATTCATACGGTTTTCTTTGGCGTAGGAAACAATGTCTTCACGCAAACTGGCGGGTATTTTTAAGAAAAATTGTGCAAGACAATTCATACCTGTTTCATTTAAACCATAATATGTATTATCAGGCTCAGTGCCGGAAGTCTTGTATATAAAATTTGATTCTAATAGTTGCCAAATAATTTCCTTACAATCCATATAATTTAGCCAAGAATTGCGATTTGTGCATATTTCAAGTATGGAATTTTCGGTCAGCGGGATTTCCATTTTTTCAAGCATAAATAGCAATATTAATTTATTTACAGTAGAATCTGATACAAAGTCCACAACAACACTCCTAAATTTTTACTAATTAAATTTTAACACTATTTCGTAATATTTTCAATCAATTTTAATTTTATTTGATAAAAAAATATATATTTATTTAAAAACAAGAGTAATAAAACAAAAATAAGACAAAATTCGTTTACAATAATTATTTTATATTGTATAATTTATTAGGAGATATTTTTATGATACCCAAACAAGATTTAGTTGTTATTAAAAATTTTTGCAATAGTTGCGATGATATGGTAAATGGCAAGTTTATACTGGTAGATGTTAAGATTTCAAAAGTATTGAAATGTGTAGCGGCTTGCCCGACCTTATATAAACTTATGGAAAGTTGTTTACGAGGTGTAGACCTTGTATCCGAATTTAGCAAGGCTATTGTTGGTAGTCCTGTTAGAAAAATGATTAAATTGCCTGAAAATAATAAAAAAGTTATTGCGCTTATTCTTGGATTATTAATTGAAATAGATAAAAAAAATATAGACTTACATACATTTTTGCATGAATATTACCATTCTATTGATGGTAGCAGTTCTGAGTATGCAAATTTTTCAAAATCTATGATTTTACCATTTAAACTTGCGGTATTAAATGAACTTGATCTTGAAGAAGACTTTGCACCTGAAAAATATATTGCTCAGCAAGTAGAAAGCAAAGCAGAAGGTGTACAAACAAATTTAGAAAACGAAAATTATATTGATGCCGACAAAAAATTTGAAACTATAAAAGAACTTGCAAATATTATTATAAAGCAAGCAAGTCAAGAACCAAAAATAAAAGTAGAAAAATTAGAAGAATTAAAAATTGTGCTTGATGCAATGATAGAAGGCGCAAATTATCAAAGCATAAAAGTAATAAGTGCTTTGTGGTTGGCATATACCAGCATTATAAAAAATGTGAAAAGTTTACAATCTGTGTCCGATAAATTAAGAGAGGCCATTGCTAATATTTATCAGTGAGATTTTCCGTCCACTTCACCAGTGGGTGGAACTTGACACCGTTTAAACGCAATCTTTTAATCCTTTAACCCCAAACAGAATCTCCTAGCGTATACGTACGCGTCGAAACCTGTTTGGGGTTAAATCATTTAAAAATCTTTGCGTTTAAACTACTTTATAATTCTATTTATGCAAAATTATAAGCGAACTGTAATTTTATGACTTTGCAGAAGTTATCTACATAGCAACCAAATTTTAATAATGCCTATTTCACTTGCCAAACATAGCGACTTAAAGTAAAATATAAAAAGAAATAAATGTTAGATTAAAATTAAAAGGGACAAAGATGAAAAACAATAAAAGCACAGTTATTATTACAGGGGCTTCTCGCGGAATAGGGCGCTGTACCGCCGAACTTTTTGCAAAAAATGGCTATAATGTGCTTATTAATTATTTAAACTCAAAAGTTGTCGCTGAAAAACTTGTACTTTCATTAAATTCTATGGGTTATTCCGCAGATTGCTACAAGGCAGATGTAAAAAATATTAAACAGGTAAAAGAAATGGTGGATTATACAATAAATAAATTTGGCGGAATTAATGTTCTTGTTAATAATGCAGGTATTGCACTGCAAAAATTGTTTTTAGATACGACTGAACAAGATTTTGATAATATTATTGATGTTGATTTAAAAGGTACTTTTAATGCTATTAAATGCACACTTCCTTTTATGACTGACCAAAAAAGTGGTAAAATAATAAATATTTCTTCCGTATGGGGCATGGTGGGCGGTAGTTGTGAAGTTGTGTATTCGGCTGCTAAATCTGGAGTAATTGGGCTTACTAAGGCATTGGCAAAGGAACTGGGGATATGGAATATACAAGTTAACTGTGTTGCTCCCGGTATAATTGATACGGATATGAATAAAAATTTAAGTGAGCAAAATATTGCCGAATTAAAAGATAGCACTCCGCTTAGGCGAATAGGCAAACCAGAAGAAATTGCCGAAACGATTTTATTTTTAGCAAGCGATAAAGCAAACTTTATAACTGGACAAATTATTAGTCCAAATGGTGGATTTATTATTTAATTATTAAGGAGTTTAAATTGAAAGAAGAGAAAAGCATACTACAACAAATAAAAAGAAAAGTATCATCAGAACAATATATAAATGTGCTTGAAAACATTGAAAATATAGGTGAAAAAAAGGCTAAGTGTTTAGATATATTAAAATTTAAAAATCCTTTGCTTTCGTTTATTTTTGCTTTAATATTAGGACCTTTTGGTGTGGATAGGTTTTATCAAGGTAGGATTAAATTGGGACTTATAAAAATACTACTCACCTTGTTAACTGTGGCGGGTGTATTTATAATATTTTTTTCGCCTTGGAAAGTTTATTTATACTTACTAGGTAGTTGGGTTTATGTTTTGTGGGGTGCAACAATTAGTTTTGCATTTGCGTTTATATCGTGGTATGTGCTTGATCTTATAATTTCTACACATACTATCTTTGATGAAAATTATTATAAAATTATTGATAAACTTGAAGAAGCCAATGGAATAAAACAAAATGAAAAATAAAATATAAAAACCCGTCAAAAAATTACGGGCTTTTATAATTCATTAAGTACTTCATTGTTTCTAACTTGAATATTGTTTTCGCTATATTTCACAGTATTATTAAATACATTACTCTCTAAAATATATTCTTTTATATATATATTATTTTCTATTTTTTCTTTTATTTCGATTACATTTTTAAAACTTTCTATTTTTAGTGAATTATTATTATTTGTAATACAAATTGTAATTTTTTCAGGGTTGCATTTTACACCAGCATAAAAGTCTGAGGCGGTAAAATCTTGTGCCTTCTCTATAAAAGTTTGATTGTTTCGTATTATGTATGTAATATCTATATCTGTATATTTTAATCCGTAATGCTTAAATTCATCAGCATTTACACGCTCCCATATGCCTAATCTTTCTATGTTAACATTATAATTTTGAAGATTTAATGTTTTCATTTCAATAAAACATTCATTAAAGAGTTCGCAAAGTTCAAATAATGATTGCATTCCATATTTATTTAAATAATCATTAATTTTTATTTCCGCATCTGATTTTTTTAAAATATCAGTATCAAAATAATCTCTTAATGAATTAAGAGAATGTAATATTTCTACTTTATGTATTGCTTGTAAATATTCTTTTGCCATATTATCCTCATGGTTTTTGTCTATATTTTAATATGAAAAAAATAAGATTTTGGTTCACAATCAATACACATAAATTACTTGAAATATTTTACTTGTAAAAATTTTTTTGATAAGTAATATTTAGGTTGAATAAAAAAAGGGGTTGCAAATATCAATTGTATATAGTATACTAAACAGTAAATTTACTTGCCATACAGGTAAATTTATATGCCATCATAGTTTAGTGGTTAGAACGCCAGCCTCTCACGCCGGTAACCGGGGTCCGACTCCCCGTGGTGGTACCAAATCAGCCTGTACAGAAATGTGCAGGTTGTTTATATTTTAATCACGGGGAGTCGGACCCTGAGAGGGCAAAAAGCGTATAAAAAGTTGCTTGTAGCAAGTTTTTAGATTTTTGGTCAAGCCCGTAAGGGCGAAGACGGCACTTTTGCAAAAAGCGACTCCCCGTGGTGGTACCAAATCAGCCTGTACAGAAATGTGCAGGTTGTTTATATTTTAATCACGGGAAGTCGGATATTTAAAAATTCATATTAGTAACTATTTACAAAATTAAATCACTTGCGAATTAATAATATTTAAATTATACTATATTAAGATTAATAAATATTTAAAAAATACAAAGGATTATTTTTGTGTCAAAAATATTGAATTTTAGACCGCTATTTATAACATTATTGTGCATTAGTGCAGGAATATTAAGTGCAGGATATTTTACATACAAAAACGCTGATGACTCATTTATCATTGCGATAATTATAGATATAGTATTATTTATTTCTTTATTTATTTTTAAAAAAGGATTTTTTAAATTTGTGTTAAAACATAAATCTTGGGTTTTAACATTTATCCTTGCAGTATTTATTGGTTCATTTTCATTTTATAATTTTTATTGTAATTATCCAAATTATCAAGGAGAAGTTTACACGATATCTGGTACCACGACTGATATCGCAACTGAATATTCCGAAGGTACATTAGCAGTAGTAATTTCCAATGTTAAAATTGACAGTAAAAAAGTTACTGGTAAAATGTATGTTAATATTTATAACATAAATTCTATGAACGATTTTAAAGCGGGGACTAATATAAAATTTGAAGAGCAAGTTTACAGTTATAGCCTTCTTGATGATGGGGAAATTACCACTCAATTTTATAAAGATGGACTATATTATTACTCTTACACAAATGCGGAAGATTGTATTATTACAGTAGGTAGTTCTAGTTTTGCACAAAGTTTTAGACTTAAAATAAAAGAAATATTGTATGATAATTTGTCCGAAGAAAATGCGGGAATTGCATATGCTGTTCTGTTTGGCGATACATCAGGAATAAGCGATGCAACTGATAATGCTTTTCAAGTGGTAGGGGTTGCACATATTTTGGCTGTATCGGGCTTAAATATTGCCTTTATTTTAATTATATTGATTCCGTTATTTTCATTACTAAAAGTTAGAAAAATATATAAAGTATTGATATCTTCTATATTTATACTAGTATATGCATATTTATGCAGTTTTTCGCCATCTGTAATGCGTGCATCGGTGATGGCTATAATTTTATTATTATCTTCATTATTTGGAAGTGAATATGACCCTTTGTCTTCTCTTTCTATGTCGGGGCTTGTTATATTGACATTTGCACCAATGTATTTATTTGATGTGGGATTTTTATTAAGTTTTACTAGTGTGTTTGGCATAATTGTGCTTTATAGTCCAATAAAAAAACTTTTAACAATGATAAAATTGCCAGATAATATTGCTTCGGCTATTGCTGTTACACTAGCGGCACAAGTTGGGATTTTTCCAGTTATGGCACATTATTTTAATACGTTTTCAGTTTTATCTGTACTTGCAAACTTAATTATTGTCCCGGTATTTTCTTTAATTTTTATGTTTACTTTTATTGTATCAATTTTAGCACTATTAGTTTCCTTTTTAGGTCAAACATTAATGCTAACACAAATTTTACTTAATTTTTGCCGATATGTTACGGTACTTATGGCACAAATTCCTTTTATGTCAATAGTTGTTTATTCATTGGGTGTTTTAGTGGTAGCATATTATGCTATTTTGTTTGTCTATAAATATGTTATGATAGCACCTAAAATTAAGACATTTATTATGTTGGGCTTTGCATTAATATTTATTATTGCTGTTATAATATCTTATTTGCCCGCTAAATTTGATGAAAATACACTGCGATTATTAGCAATTGATGGTGAAAATTATTCTATTGTAACCACAGAGGAAGGACAGGTCTATTTTATAGACAATACTTATGGAAAATTTGCAGATGATATTGATAATATTAAACAAGAATTGTTAGATAGAAAAATTAAAACAATTGATGCAATAATAATATCAGGACTTATTGAATCAGAATTATCAATAATTAATAATTTTGCCGAATCAGTAAACGCCGAAACTGTACTTATTCCTGAAATTGATTTTGTGCAATCTGCACAAACAATTTTATATGGTAAACTAGTATATTTAACACGTGAAGATTTATTTAACAAACCTAGTTACAAAAGCGGAATAACTTTATATTCTTATTACGATAATGACACACTTTGCGGTATTACAGTGCAAAGTAAATATCAAAATATCCTGTTTGTTAATCACGAATGCACTATTACTCAAATTACTTTTATTTACAATTCAATCAATTTTGATGTAGATGTTATTTGCACCAAAAAAATAACAACAGCAATTTTATCAAAATTTAGCACTGTAAACTATTATGTAGTAAATGAGACGTGCATTCAATATGAAGAAGAAAATAATATTTATGACTATACTACTTTGGGAAGGTTTACTTTATTATTAAATTTTGATAGAATAATATTACAACACTAGGAGATATTATGAAATTTGCTGAACTAAAAAATAATTTAAAGAAACAAATTCTTTCCTGTTACATAATTGTGGGCAACGATGCATATTTATGCAATCATTCTTTAAATCTAATTGTGTCCTCAGCGGTAAATAATGTGCCAGAATTAAATATCACAGAATTTTCTGCCGAAAATTTGGATCAAGAAAGTATTATATCTGCTTGTAACGTAATGCCATTTATGAGTAAAAAACGCTTAGTAATAGTTAAGGGTGATATTAAAAAGGGCATAGATAAGACTTTACTAATAAAATATTTAAAAAATCCTGCTGAAACTACTTGTTTAGTATTTTTTGCGGGCGAAAGTTTGGAAGTAAACGATATCGGCAAATTTGCAGAAGTAATTGATTGCAACAAACTTGAAGAAAGTTTGCTATTAAAATGGATTGAAGTCGCAGTATCTAAAAGCAAAAGTATTATACAAAAACCAGCCGCAGAACTTCTGATTGAATATTGTAATTACGACTTATCCCGAATAAGTAATGAAACCGAAAAACTTATTAGTCTTGTACAAGATAGGGAGATTAATGTTAGCGATATTGAATATAATGTAGTTAAGGATTTACAATACCAAATTTATGAATTTACTAATGCATTAATAAAAAAGAATGCTGACAGAACGTTTGAAATTAAAGATAGTTTGATATCAAAAAAAGTGGCACCACAAATTTTATTAATTTCGGCTTACACACAGTTTAGAAGATTATTGCATATTTCACTGTCATTAAGTGCTAATAAATCTATACCTGAAATTGCAATATCACTTAATATGAAAGAGGGTGCGGTTAGGTGGGCGGTTGCGGACATTAAAAAATATTCGCAAATAATTTTAAAAAATATTGTTGATATGTGCACTCGTGCTGATGAATTTGTTAAGTCTGGCAAAATGTCTGATGAAAATGCACTTGATTGGCTAGTGCTTAATATTTTAAATTTTTAATAATATTATAAATTAAAAAAACAACAAAAAACAGAGGGCACCTCTGTTTTTTGTTGTTTTTTATGTTACAAACTGTAAAGATAGTCTATTTCATAATCTTTGCCTTCTTTTAAAATTTTTAAGTTGGGACAATTATTAAATGCAGTAGGGCTTATCGTTTTTACGGTTTGAGGAATAAATATTTTTTTTAATGCAGTGCAATTTTCAAAAGCGGAATCATCTATAATTTTCACACCACTATCCAATTGAACGGATTGTAATTTAATGCAGTTACAAAATGCTTCCTTAGGAACAATTTCTATGCTTTTTGGAATTTTTACGGTTAATAATCCAGAGCCAGCAAAAGCACGCTGTTTTAAGTATTTTATAGTTTTTGGAAAGATTATATTTGTAAGTCCGGCACAATTTTCGAAAGCGGAATTGCCGATAATTGATATTCCTTCTGGTAAACGCATTGATGTTAAAGACCAAATCATTGAGTTTGCAAACGCATAATCACCAATAGAATCTAGTAAAGTTGTATCAAATTCTACTTTTTGCAAATTACCACAATTATTAAAAGCAAGTTTTTCTATTTTATTAACGCTTTCGGGAATATTAATATTTTTTAAAAACATCATTCCGCTAAAAGCACTTTCAGGGATCCTTTGGCAATCCAATTTTTAATTTGATTTCATTAAGTTTTGATGAGCAAAACGCAAACGCTTCTTTCCCTATGAATCTAACCGATGCGGGAATATTTAATGATTGTAAATTGGTACAACAAAAAAATGCACGATTGCCAATATCTACAAGCCCATCATTAAGCAGTGCGTTTTTTAAATTTGAACATTCAAAAAAAGCAGAATCTTCTATGCTAATTAACTCGGAAGGGAAATTTGTATTAATTAAATTTGAACACCCTAAAAAAGCATATTTTCCGATTGTCTTGGTATGCTCAGGAAGGATTATATTTTTTAAATTTTTTAAATTTTCACAAGCGTGATCACAAATTTTTACTATTGGCAAACTTCTTAAATCATCTGGTAAACAAAGGTTATCAGGACATTGAGTTATTTTAGTAATTTCTATTTCTTTGTTTATAATTTCAAAGTTCATTTCAACAAAACTATTTTTATAAATCATATGCTGTCCTTTTTATTAAGCGATAAATTATTATAACATAAATTATTTAATAATACAATACGAAAAAATCAAAAATTAATATTTAATCTGAATTTTTTAACCTTTATTTATATTAAAATTTCCGCCACTTAAATATGTGAACGGAAAAAATAAATTTAAATAAATTCTTGTTTAAATTAAATTTTAAGAGAAATTTTTAATGTATCAAGTTTTGCTGATAATGTGGCTTTGTTTCTTGCTGCATGGTTTGCGTGGATAGTATTTGATGAAACGGCAGAATCAAGCACTGAAAAAACTTCTGGTAATAATTTTTCGGCTAATGTAGCATCTTTACTTTCAACTGCTACTTTAAACTTTTTTATTTGATTTGCTATGCCGGATTTAATAATTCGGTTTTGTAAATTCTTTCTTAAATTGACTTGTAATCTCTTTTTTGCTGATTTGATTATTGGCATTGTACTGTACTCCCTTTTATTACTTGCATAGTTTATCACAATCTTAATCTAATTGCAAGCGTAAAATAACTTTTTTTGCAAAATCAAATACTTTATTGTAGTTGTTATCTAAAAACAAAGTATTTGACTTTTGCAGTGTTTACTGTATAATAAACTTATGATTAAATTTGAATATCAAGGCGTTCAAAAAAGTCTTATTAAAGTTATTGTGGAAAAATACGAGCGGATAACTTATGTAGCGTTACAAAAAATTTTAAGGAAAAAAGACATTAAAATTAATGGCTTACGCATTAATCAAAACATAGATATAAATTCGGGTGATATAATAGAAATTTTTGCTCCTTTAAATGTGCTTACAGGTAAAATTTTAATTAAACCAATATATGAAGACCAAAATATTTTGATTGTAGAAAAGCCGATTAATATAGAAGTTTCCAGTCAAAGTTCTACACTTGATTTAGGGTATTTTGTAAATAAATATTTAAATAGTAAATTAGAAACCGCAAAACCTTGTCATAGACTTGACCGTAACACCGCTGGTCTTGTAATATTTACTAAAAACGATATGGCATATAACGAAATTTATAAAGCATTAAAAGACCGAACGCTTGAAAAATATTATTTGGCAATAGTTAACGGTAATTTTGTTAAACAATCGGACACTTTAACTAATTATTTATTTAAAGATGAAAATCTTGGAAAAAGTTTTATTTCAAATTCTGCTACGTTTGGTAGTGAAAAAATTATAACAAAATATACAGTTTTAAAAGAAAAGCAAGATTACAGTCTTTTACAAATTAAACTTGTAACTGGAAAAACCCATCAAATTAGAGCACATATGGCACACATTAAACATTCTGTTGTTGGAGATTCTAAATATTCTACAAGAACTGAATATTCTGCTACAAAATATAAAAATCAATTATTATGGGCATACAAAATAAAATTCAATTTTGTGGATACGCTTGCATACTTAAACGACAAAGTTATTCAACTTGATACATTAAAAATTTATGAAATTTTTGATAATTTGTAAAATAAGTTTAAATGTACCACAGATTGTGGCGGTGCTTTATAAAACATAAATATTTTTCAATTATTTTCGCAAATCAGCATAAATATATATGCGGGTTATGTTTACACGAAATTTTTTTAGTGAGGTGTAAAATGAAAAAATTTGCAAGTGCAGAAATAAAAGGTGGAACGTTGTATCCCGATATTAAAGGTGTAGTTTATTTTTATAAAACCTTAGGTGGAGTGATGGTAACCGTAAAAATGAGTGGGCTTCCGGTATTTAGTCGCGAGAATGATAAAGTTATTGGTCCGCATGGCTTTCATATACATACGGGCAGTAATTGTGATGTAGGTACAAACTTAGACCCATTTTTAAATTCGGGAGCGCATTATAATCCTAATAATCAGCCACATGGCAACCACGCAGGAGATTTTCCCGTAATTTTTTCTAATAACGGATATGCTACCATGTCTTTTTTTACAAATAAATTTACTATTGATGAAATAATAGGCAAAGTTGTAATTTTGCACGAGTCACCTGATGACTACCGGTTAGAGCCTTCTGGAAATAGCGGTAAAAAAATTGCTTGTGGAGTTATTAATTAGTTGTTATCACACACTTTTATCAATTTAATATTTACTGATAAATCTATCGTGAAAAAAAGTTTTTAAAGTGGCGTTTTCTTATAAAATCATTTGCTAATTAAAAATGTATATAATATACTATTTCAAGTATTACATATAATAATGTTAATACAATATTTTATTAACAAATAGTTTGGAGGGAATTTTTTATGTGGTGGTTATGGATTATACTTGGTGTACTTGCAGCAGTTGCTATTTGGGTGCTTGGTACTTATAACAGTCTTATTATTTCAAGGACGAGTTCCGAAGAAGCATTTTCTACGATGGATATATATTTGAAAAAAAGATACGACCTTATTCCTAATGTTGTACAAACGGTTAAAGGTTATGCAAAACACGAGAGTGATACCTTTGAAAAAGTTATAGAGGCTAGAAATATGGCCATGAAAGCAAGTTCGGGTTCAGTAGAACAAGCAAAAGGTGAAAACGCCCTTACTGGTACAATTAAAAGTTTGTTTGCTTTAAGCGAAAACTATCCCGAGTTAAAAGCAAACCAAAATTTTATTGATCTTCAAAACCAATTAAATCAACTTGAAATTGATATTGCAAATTCAAGAAAGTATTATAATGGGGTAGTAAAAGAATATAATATTAAAATTCAATCTGTTCCTACAAATATTATTGCTAATTTATTTAAATTCAGCAAAAAGGAAATGTTTGTCGTAGATGAAGAAACAGAACGCAAAAATGTTTCTGTTCAATTCTAATTAATAGGAAAGTTCTATGTTTAAAAAATTATTTTACTTATTGTTGGTAATATTTTTGTTGAGTGTTACTGGTATCTTAATGCCCAGTAACTTTTTTGCTTATGCATTTAATAATGCAGACTACATAATTACAGATTACGATGTTGTTATTGATGTAAGCGAAGAAAATGTATATAGTATTACCGAAACTATTACAGCGGAATTTAATACATTTATTAACGTAGGAGCAAAGCACGGCATTTATAGATACATTCCAAAACAACAACTTGTGTCGCGTGATGTTAACGGCAAATATGTGGATTATAATTATCAAGTAAAAATTAAAAACATCAATGTCAATACAACATTCATAATTGATAATTCTAGTTTGGACTATTTATATATTCAAATTGGCGATGAAGACATAACTGTTAATGGCGAAACAATTACTTATATAATATCTTATGATTATATTTTACCTTATGATCGAATTGAAACTTATGATGATTTTTATTTTAACTTAGTTGGTGATGGCTGGGATACTGATATTGAAAATTTTACATTTACCGTAAATATGCCAAAAGCATTTAATGAAACAAAAATTGCAATGTATACGGGCATTTATGGCAGTGAAATTATATCGGACAATTTGATTATTATCGGAAATTCAATTTCAAATATAACGCCTATAAGTTTATATGCAAATGAAGCGGTTACAGTTAGGTTAGAATTAGAAAACGATTATTTTATTGTAACAAAACCAAGCATATTATTAGCCATTATTGTGGTTGTTATAATAAGTGGTTTATTTGCAATTTGTGTAGTGTATGCGTTAAAATCTCGCAAAACTACAAGAGTAGTGCCTACGGTAGAGTTTTACCCGCCGGAAAAAATGAATCCATCTGAACTAGCATACATTTTAAATGGTATAGTACGCACAAAGGATATGACCGCATTGATTATTTATTGGGCAAATAAAGGTGCGTTAAAAATTATTGTTGATGAGAACAACAAAATATCACTACAAAAAATAAGTGAGTTGCCAGACTATTCAAAAGACTATGAAAGAAATATTTTTGCATTAATATTTGCAAAAGGTAGTAAGGTTAATCTTGATAGTTTAGAAAATACTAATACAAGTTTTGATTTTATTCCAAATAGTAGATACTTTAAAAGTAACAATAGTTTTTCCACAACTAAGACAGTTGGAAATGAAATGTACAATTCTAGATATAAAGTAAAATTGGAAGCGGGTGGTGGTAGGTATGAAAATAAATCGCTATCAAATGCGATACTGCTACTTCTATTTAGCACTGCTATTATTATATTGCCAAGTGTACTTCAATTTTTGTATACTGGAATTGTTACTCAAATGTTAGCGATTATTCCGTATTTTATTATTTTTTTACCAATGTGCTTTTTTATTTATAAAATAAAAGAAAGTATGTTTAGTCATAATAATAAATTAATTACAATCTATGGAATTTTAGGTGCATTATTTGCGATAGGTTTAATGCTAATTTGCTACTATGTACCTGACAAAACTGTTACTGCTTGGTATTTACAATTATTGGCTGGCGGTTTTGCGATTTTAATAGCATTTATGAGTTTTAATATACTTAACCTAAAACAAGATATAGCCGAAAAAATGGGTAAAATTATTGGGTTTAAAAATTTTATAATTACATGTGAGCAAGATAGAATGCGATTACTTTTAAAAGATAATCCGCAATACTATTTTGACATTTTGCCCTATGCATATGTGTTAGATATTACAAATGAATTTGCAAGTAAGTTTAAAGGCTTAGAATATGAACCGCCAAAATTCGTCACATATAGTGGCAATAATCTATTTGACTTAATACTGTTTAGTAGCATAATAAATAACTCGTTTAATAGTTTTTCTAGTAGAGCGGTTGTAAGCGCTACAAGTCGCGGAATGAATGGTTCATCTAGCGGAGGTTTTGGTGGTGGATTCTCCGGCGGTGGCTTTGGCGGTGGTGGAGGAGGAAGTTGGTAAAAAGGAAACCACGAACCGATAAATAGCGGACACGCAAATTTAAAAATTTGCTAATCGCTGGGCTAGTGCGCTTCTTTTTTAACCGCGTTTTTGCTAAAAACGCTAATCCCTTGCTTCATAGGTTATTACTCAAAATAAGCAAGTCAGACAAAGCCTAAGGCTATGCTTATTTTTTCGTTGGGAATTTTTAAGCTGTACTGCACATTTTAATCAAACTACTGTAAACACACAGCATATTCTTGCCATAGTTTTATTTAAATCTTTGCGTTTAAACTACCTAGCGTGTCCTACTTAAAAAAGATAAAATTTTACTTTGATTATCTATTAGTGTAGATAAAATAGTAAAGCAGCAGAAAAACTGAGATTTTTTAACTATTTCGTTTGAAGCAGGTTCCGACGTGTATGATTACTCAAGGGTTTTGCTTCAAGCGAAAGAGTAAAAAAGATTGTTTTTGTGCGGTGCCTATTTCCGCTTGACCGGTAGGCAAGCGGAAGATTAATATTTTTGCAGTTTTTTGTATAAAAATTATACAATTATACCAAATTTACATAAAAAATACAAATTTATGCATAAAGTCATTGACTGTTATTAAAATTTAATTTACACTATTTTAGTTACAAAATTTATAATTATAAATATAAAAATAGATTAAGTAGGTCAATATGAAATGTATTGTTATATATAGCCCTTTTGCCAAACGTGGCAGAATTAATAAATTAAAAAGTCAAATAGAAGTAATTTTAAAAGAAAAATATAAAGTTGTAGATTTTGCCCAGACCGAATGTGCTGGGCACGCAGTTGCTCTTGCAAGAGATGCGTGCGGTAAATATGATTTAATAATTGCCGTAGGTGGTGATGGCACTTTTAGTCAAGTTGTTTGCGGAGTTGCTGAACAGCCAAATAAACCGCGACTCGCTTTTTTGCCGGCGGGTACAGTAAATGATACCGCAAGATCAATGCATATTCCACTAAAATTTAAATCGGCAATAGAAGTTGCGGTCAACGGAAGACCAATCTATTTTGATGTACTAAAAACCAATTCTAAATATGGAGTTTATGTTTTGTCGGCAGGTATTTGCACTAGTTGTACATATTTGACAAAGCAAAGAAATAAACAAATATTAGGTTTTATTGCATACTTTTTAAAAGGTTTTTCAAGTTTCTTTAAAAAATACTGCATTCCACTAAAAATAACGCTAGATAATGGCGAAGTGCATGATACTAACTTTTCTTTTGTACTATTTTTTAATTCGCGGTCTGTTGCGGGCTTTCCAATTAATTTAGATGCAGAATTAGATGATGGTAAAATTGATGTTTTACTTTTAAAGAACTACAAAACAGGTCCGTTTAAGTCACTTAGAAATTCATTTAATGTGCTTAGACTATTTATGTTTGGTTATAAAAGCCTTAGCAAAAGTCGGCAAATTGTTCTTACTCAAACTACTCGTGCCATGATTGAAAACCCGCAAAATGTAGAATTTAATTTAGATGGTGATTTTGGCGGAAAAGATGACATTGATCTTTCCGTGTTGAAAAACGAACTTCAAATTATGGTTCCATAAAATTTGATGCCACTCTCAGCGAGTGGTTTTTTATAAAGATGCTTGTTTATTTAATAATTGTACGATTTGCATATTTGATAAGTCTTCTAAATTTATAAACATATTTGATTTGATTTTATTAATGTTTTCTAAACTATTTTTACCGCTTTCCACAACGCTAAAATAGCAGTTAGAAAGTTTTTTGCGCTTAATTTTAAATATTTGCATTCGTTTGTTTGTATATGTGATTTTATTACTGTACTTACAATTTTTGCAATCAGACCCATAAATGTTTTGAACGGGACAGTGGCAAAGTGTCATAAGTGGAATATTGCCAACAAATGTATAGCAAGTCAAATCGGTTAAGCGGTTTATATTTTCAAGTTCGCTAGGCGTTAGTTCAAAAGATAATATGCAACTAATAATGTTATATTTTTTTAATTCGTTTACAGAATAATTGTTATATAAGTTTAGCATTGGTCCTGCAATTACATTTCTTCCATTAAGCGCATAAGTTAATGCATAAATATTGTTTGCAATTATGCCCAAATCCTTGTAATCTGTTAAAATCTGATTAATAATGGTAAGATCGTTAAAATTTGCAATAGGTGGGAGATATAAATATATTGTATCGTTATAACCGACTTCCCGTGCTTTTTCTATAAAAATTTTTATATTTGCTGATGTGAAAACATCAGGCGAGTATGCTAAAATATTACAATATGCTACTAATTGCTTAGAAAGGCTTTCAATAGTGTTTAAACATACTATTTTTGATTGTGCAAAAGGTTTAATATTAGCAGTTAATTCATTTAATACCAATTTATTTTTTGGTAAAGGTAATTTTTTTGAATACTCATCTAAAATTGCGACTTTAAGTTCTTCTATACCTTTACGCCTTAAATTGTTAAGTTGAGATTTTGCCATAAAAACACTATCCAAAATAATTTGTGTTATGTTTAAGTCAATGATTTCGGCTCCTGTTTTGTTTAATTGCTCTTTTACTTGTTCCTGCGACAGTGGTTGATTTTGTGCTTTTTCTAATATTTCGTTTGTAAATACTGAAATTTTAACATCGTTATAGTAAAGAATTAACTCGGCCTTTTTATTATTTTTTGCAATGAATGTTGCATTGGTGGTTAATTTGCGCCTAATACTAAGTGATTCATTTTCTTTACTTTTGTCTAGTATTAAATATACACTGTCGCCTATATTTACAATTGTAGTTGTTGTTATTGTATATTCATTTGTGTTGGTCTTTTTTACATCTATTACACCTATTGAAGCGGTTTCTAAACCGTTTTTAATAAATTTTAAACCATCACTTCTTCCAATTTCTGCGTTACTATTAATGGTTAATACATTAAATCTTTTTCCGCACTCAAAATTAGTTACTACACCAATTTCTATGCCAGTATGCCCTTGAATGTTTGATTCAATAATATTTGATTTTGCGTTTGGATTTAGGTATGCATTGCAGTAATTGCCACGGTTAAATGCAAGTTTTAAATTATTAATATCATCGTTTGTAAATTTTAATGAATCATCTAAAATTTTTCGGTATGTTTGCACGCTTTGTGCTACATATGATGAACGCCTAGCACGCCCTTCAATTTTAAAACTAGTAATTCCGGTATCAATAAGTTCTTTCATATTTTGCATTAAGCACAAATCTTTTGCTGAAAGCAAGTACCCTTGTTTAATTTCTTTTCCATTAACACTGGCAGTATAGGGGAGTCTGCAAAATTGCAAGCATTTTCCACGATTTCCGCTATTTTCGGCTAATATGCTACTCATATAGCAATTTCCCGAAAAACTTACGCATAAAGCACCTTGAATAAAAAATTCTAGTTCTAACTTTGTATGTT
>Ga0172381_10003021_pt1 | contig 18105 bp, 17 predicted proteins | sample Leawel6488metaG_FD_119754 | JGI IMG/M metagenome (GOLD analysis project Ga0172381, IMG submission 119754) | Leachate microbial communities from a municipal landfill in Southern Ontario, Canada - Leachate well 64-88 metaG | ecosystem: Engineered > Solid waste > Landfill > Unclassified | place... | reverse complement strand
GCGGCACTTGTCCATCCGGCAAGAATTGCAGCGGTGATGGCAAGAGATGCACCATAGTTATTAGGTAATTTCTAGGTGTTTATTAATAAGACATTTATGATGAAAAGTAAAAAATTAATTATTGGGATCACGGTGGCCGTTATTATTCTCGTTACTCTGGTCGTCGTTCTCCTCTTGAATAATAAAAGTGGCGGCGGTAAATTAGGTATTTTCGGCTCGAAAAATGCCGCGGCGCCGGACTTTCTCAACGATAAGGAAAAAACTAACCTAAATCTGTTGCCTAGTACTAAGGTACAATCCTTGCAGCGAGATGAAAATGGCGAGGTCATGGTATATAAGATCATTTATGAAGACGCTGATATTGTGGCTGATCCAGCGAATATGCCGCCGATCAGCCCGCGAGTTCTGCCCAACCAGTAAGCGACCTTTTTTGTCCTTGCTCCTTGTTTCGACCGTGTTCTCTGGCCAAGCCTCGGTTTATTGGGTATAATGAAAATATAATAATTTTGGAAAAATATGTTTAATAATCTCGACAACGCCAACAATCAAAACCGCCAAGAAGTGGATGATATCTTCGCGGAGACGGACAACCAGAAAAACCAATCAGCCGACGTGTCCGGAATCGAAACGCGCCGCGTGGGACTCAGTTCTAATGCGGTTAGAGCCGAAGCGCCGGTGGAAAAATCCGGTGGCGGCAAAATATTAAAGATCGTCTTGATCCTGGTCATTGTTTCAATTGTTGGGCTAGGCGGTTATCTAGTTTATAACAAGCTGGCTAAGAACAGCGCGAATACCGCCGAAATAAATAATGAGGCGATTTCTTCCACGGTGCCTTCTGGTCCGGCCGCTAGTAATATTGCTAATAATTCCGAAGAAACCGGTTCGGTCGTTACTCCCGTCAGTGAACAGAATAATTCCCTGGATAGCAGCGCGAACTCCACTGACACGACCGATAATCAAGCCGGTATCCCGCTTATCCCCGGAGTTAATATCCCAACTGAAGAAGCCACCACCACCGTTGTCGAACCAGTTATCTTGAATGTCGATTCTGATCTGGACGGCGTAAGCGACGCCGAAGAAAAGACCGTCGGTTCTAATCCGAACGTTATTGATTCCGACAATGACGGCCTGAGCGATTATGAAGAAATCCGCGTTTATAAGACAAACCCGATCAATTATGATTCAGATGGCGATACTTATTCTGACGGTTCGGAAGTCAGGAATGGCTATAACCCTAACGGAGCGGGAAAGATGCCCGGCTCTCTAACGCAATAGATAACTAGTCTCCTCTATGATTAATAATCTCGACAGTAAGCCGCGTCCGCGCTCGAAACTTTTGAACGATCGAACCCCTTTGCCGCGCTTGTCCCTCAGCTTGCATACCATGCCCCAGACTTCGACCGGCCATTTTAAAAAATGGCTGGTTTTAGGTTTGATAATATTCGGGTTGATGGTCATTGTCGCTATTTTGGCTTTTTGGTCTTAACATATGTTTCAGATAAAGAAGAAAAAAAATAAGGAAGCGGTGGCCGCTTCCCCGATTGTCCAGGATTTCGTCGTCCATAATATGCCGACGACTCGTCCGCAACCGATGGCCGCTTCGGCACCAGCTTCGGGCGGCATTGATCTGGAATCGGTCGGATTTGCGCCAGTGGCTCCGAAACGTAATTTTAAGACGGTCGGATTATTTATCATTATCGGCGGCCTGATCGTGGTCAGCGCCTTTGTCTATTTAAGCTACCGTTTTATTATCCGGCCCGCCGCTAAAGTCGATTCTCCGGTTAATACCGCTACTTCGACGATTGAAAATGAGGAAAAGGAGCCGATTGATGAGCCGTCCGGCTCCAGTAGCGCCGAGGTAGTAAGCGTTTCGACTAGCTCGGAGCTAGTGACGGTTACTCCGGAAGTGATCGGCGCCGCGTCTACCACCAATGATGGATTGCTCTTGGGTGAAGAGTCCTTGGGTCGTGACGGAAGCAATTTACCACCAGTCGCTGATGCCGATTCCGACGGCCTATCTGACGACGAAGAAGCCGTATTAGGGACTTTAGTCGGTAACGCCGATTCCGATTCCGATAGCTATAATGATTTAGCGGAAATCCAAAAGGGCTATAACCCGATTGGTGCCGGCCAACTTAAGACCAACAATAATTTATTGGAATATCAGAACTCCGCCTTTAAATATAAGACGATTGTCCCGAAGAGCTGGTCGCAGCAGTCTCTAAATGATGGAGCGACCGTAATCCTTTCCGCCCCCGATGAATCGTTGCTGCAGATTTCCGTCCAGGATAACACTGACCAGACCAGTATCTTAAGTTGGTATAGCCAATCTTTTCCTGATAATCTGGTAACTTACGACAAGCTGGAGAGCACGGATTCCTATGATGGCATCATGGGCGAAGGTGGGCTCAACTTTTATCTGACCGATAAGAATCGCCGGCAGATTCTGGTCATCTCCTATATTCCGGCCGTCAATAACCGCCTGGCTTATCCTAATATTTTCCGACTGGTAATCGATTCTTTAGTCACCGAATAGAATGTATAAAAGAATCCCTCGCTGATTGGCGGGGGATTCTTTGTTTTGATAAGACTTTGTCGATATTTACTTGAGGCCGATTATCTTGTCGATAAGGCCGTAATTTTTAGCGTCCTCGGCAGACATAAAATTATCGCGATCGCTATCATGTTCGACAGTGGCGACTTTTTGTCCGGTATGAGCGGCCAGGATCTTATTCATCTTATCTTTCGTCTTTAAGATATGTTCGGCGCGGATTTTGATATCAGAAGCTTGTCCCTCGGCTCCACCCATTACCTGATGGATCATAATTTCGCTGTTAGGCAGAGCGAATCTTTTGCCTGGCGCCCCGGCTGCCAGTAGCAAGGAAGCCATAGAAGCGGCCAAGCCGACGCAGATCGTCGAAACGTCAGATTTGATGTAACGCATGGTGTCATAGATGGCCAACCCGGCACTGACCGATCCGCCCGGAGAATTGATATAGAATTTGATATCCTGGTCTTTATTTTCCGCATCCAGGAATAATAGCTGGGCGATGATGATGTTGGCGACATGGTCATCGATCGGTTCGCCTAAAAATATTATTCGGTCTTTTAACAGACGGGAATAGATGTCATAAGCTCTCTCTATCTGGCCCTCTTTTTCGATTACAGTGGGTATTAATGGCATATATTTTGGTTTTTCCGGCCGCTGGTAGCGGTTTCGGAGCAATTAAATAGTAAATTCATTATAAAGAAAATTCGGCTTTTTGTAAAGGCAGAAAATGCTTGATTTTTATTTATAACTATTCTAAGATATATTAAAGTTTAAGCTAATATAAAATAACCTTATGTCACTCGTCCAAAAGTTCTCTAAGCTATCATCCCGCGCCAAATCCTGGTGGGTCCTAGCGGTGATTATCATCTTTGCTTTCATGACCGGCCTGGCGGCGGCCGGAAATGTTTTTAACGGTTTTTCCGGCTGGTTATCATCTAAGACTAATGATGTAATTATTTTACCTAAAGTTAAAGAGATTCCTTTTAGTCTCGGACTTGATTTACAGGGTGGAACCCACCTTGTTTATCAGGCAGACGTTTCGGATATTGCGGAAAAGGATCGGACAGGCGCCATGGAATCGGTGCGTGACGTCATTGAACGCCGCGTCAATGCCTTCGGTGTTAGCGAACCAGTCGTCCAGGCCAATAAAAGCATCAATGGCGAGTATCGGATCGTTGCCGATTTGGCTGGAGTCAAGGATGTCAGCGAAGCGATCAAGATGATCGGAGAAACCCCAATCTTGGAGTTTAAAGAACAGAGCAGTGCGGCCCAGGCCGTTCCGGTCGACGCCTCTTCTACCGGGGAAATAAATCTTGATCTGAGTTCCAGCTGGCAGAATACCGAACTGACCGGCAAATATCTGAAACGTTCGTCCGTCCAGTTCAATCCTAATGACGGATCGCCGGAGGTTTCTTTGGAATTCGATACCGAAGGATCAAAATTATTCGAAGAGGTGACCGCTCGCAATATTGGTAAGCCGGTTGCAATCTTCCTGGACGGCTATGTTATTAGCGCTCCGACCGTTAATGAGAAAATTACGGGCGGGCAAGCCTCTATTTCCGGTCGTTTCAATATTGAAGAAGCTAAGCTCTTAGTCAAACGGCTGAACTCCGGAGCTTTGCCGGTGCCGATTTCTCTTATTTCCCAAAAGACAGTGGAATCGAGCCTCGGCTTCCAATCGATCGACAACAGCTTAAAGGCCGGGTTAGTCGGCTTATTACTGGTTTCTCTGTTCATGATTCTGTATTATCGCTTGCCGGGATTTTTGTCCGTTTTATCGCTTTTGGTTTACGGCTTGACGGTCCTAGCCATCTTTAAAGCTCTGCCGGTCTGGTTGGCTTTAGTCGTGATTATTATCATGATTAGCCTAATATTTTATACGTTTAATGAGCTGAAGATATTTAACGGTACTTTAGCGCTTTTATTCGCGATTATCGGTCTCCTGCTTTTCTTCTACGCGCTCAAGCCGATTACCCTGACCTTGTCAGGTATCGCCGGCCTTATCCTTTCAATTGGTATCGCGGTCGATGCTAATATTTTGATTTTTTCTCGAACTAGGGAAGAGTTAAAGTTGGGCAAGTCAGTCAGCCAGGCAGTCGATAGCGGTTTTAAGCGGGCTTGGCCGTCTATTCGCGACGGTAACGTCTCGACGCTTATTACCTGCCTTATCCTGATGTTCTTCGGTACTTCGACCATTCAGGGTTTTGGTACAACCTTGTTCATCGGTATCGCCGTTTCTTTATTCAGCGCCATCGTCATCACTCATACCTTATTCTCCGTTATTTTGGGAGATTGGCTCGAGAAACGGACTTGGCTGCTCGGTATGCGTCGCCCTAAGACGGAAGATAATAAATAATTAACCATATGATTTATCGGATTATTCAAAAGAGAAAAGTTTTTCTTTCTTTATCCACCTTAGCGGTCGTCGCTTCGATTCTGGCCTTGATTTTCTGGGGACTTAATTTTGGCATCGATTTTACTGGAGGCAGTCTGCTCGAGGTTGAGTTTAAAAATTATCAACCGACTATCGCTGAGATCCAAGACGGCTTAAAAGACACCGGTTTGCACAATTTAGTCGTCCAGCCGACCAGCGATTCCGTTTTGTTGCGTTTTCAAGAAAACACCGAAGAATCTCATCAAGCCGCTCTGGCTAAGTTAAAGGATTTAGCCCAGACCAAATCCGGAGCGGAAGTGAAAGAACTGCAGTTTGATTCGGTCGGCCCGTCTATTGGGCGAGAACTGAAAAGCAAGTCCTTTAATGCCACGGCCATTGTTTTCTTAATGATTATCGCTTACATTTCCTTGGCTTTCCGTAAGGTATCTAAGCCTGTCGCTTCTTGGAAATACGGCGTGGCCGCTATTATCGCCCTGGTGCATGATATTCTTTTTATCCTGGGCGTTTTTTCGGTCTTGGGGCATTTCTACGGCATCGAAGTTAATACTCCGTTTATTGCCGCTATTCTGACGGTCCTGGGTTATAGCGTCAGCGATACTATCGTCGTTTTTGACCGGATCCGGGAAAATCTTCCCAAAAGCCAGGAAGATTTTGAAAATACCGTTAATCGCAGTTTGAACCAGACGCTCACTCGTTCTATCAATACCTCCGTCTCTTCGATGCTGGCTCTTTGCGCCGTCCTGCTTTTTGGCGGCGACACGATTCAGGATTTCGCTCTGGCGCTTATCATCGGCATCTTTATCGGGACGTATAGTTCGATTTTCATCGCCAGCCCGGTTCTCGTGATTTGGGATAAGTTGGCGCGCCGTCAAAAATAGCTTATTTTTAAAAAAGGGGCTGTTTCCAGCTCCTTTTTTATTTGTTATAATTGGGTTATGAAGGCGCCGTTTAAACCGATCAAAATGTCTGGTCGGGAAATCTTGGATCTGCTTATAGAATTCACCTATTTAGCGGTGATTTTTTTAGTGCCGTTATGGTTTGCCAATTTGTTTCCGACTTATAATATCTTTGAGCTTAATAAAGCGGTCGTCTTCCAAATCCTGGTTTGGATCTTGTTTTTGCTGACTTTTATAAAATTAGTCCTTTACCCGGTCGGATTGCCCCTATCTACCCGTCTCTTCTTCAAAAAGTACTGGTTGGTACCAACGATATTTATTATCGGTTTAAGCTTGACGGCTATCAGTTCGATCAGCCCGACGTTAAGCTTCTACGGCTCAGTCGAGAGGCAGGCCGGATTGCGCAGTGATTGGTTTTATTTTTTGTGGTTTATTCTGGTTAGCTTCAATTTACTAACTGTTAACAATCATTGGTTGGGATCGAGGCTGAAGAAAGATCAGCCACTTGTCGCCATCGGCCAATCAGACTCTGGTTGCCACGGCTTGGATCGAAAAATCGGCCGGATTCTTCTGGCGGCCGTTCTGTCTGGCGGACTGGCGGCCACCTACGGGATTCTACAGATCCTTAACATTGATTTCTTCATCTGGCCGGAGCCGCCCTTTCTGACGCGCCGCGCCCTGTCGTCCTTAGGCCAGCCTAATTTCTTAGCTTCTTGGCTACTCATCGTCCTGCCCCTGAGCCTTTATCTGATGGTTAAAACCCATCGGTGGCTTAGCCGTATTTTTTTCGGCTTCTTGTCCCTTATCCAGATTATCGGCTTATTTTTAACCGGCAGCCGTGGCGGGCTGCTGGCCGCTATTTTTACCACGGGTTTATTTTTGGCCATCTATTTAGCTAGACGCTGGAGTTCTTGGCGGAGCCGGGCGAAAGTGATTATTGCGTTTATATTTTGTTGCGCCTTCGTTCTTTGGGGACTGAATAGGTTCTCCGACGGCCGAGTGAGCAGTTTGCTTGATTTTAATTACGGTTCATCGGGCGCGCGGGTGAATTTTTATCAAGCGGCGGCCGAAGCGATTATGAAGCGACCTATTCTCGGATATGGTTTGGAAACTAGCGCTTTAGTCCTGTTCCGCTATTATAATATCGATTGGGGGGTCTATGGCGATGTCGGCCAGCTGGCCGATCGTGCTCATAACCTAATTCTCGACACCCTGCTTACTACTGGTGCCTGGGGACTGGTCTTGTCAATTATCCTGTGGTATTTTTTCTTTTGTCTGGTCAAGGAGAATTTCCGGCAGCCGTCTGGGAAAGACCGGTCTTTAAGTCTCGCTTTAGGGTTAGGTGCCACGGCTTATTTGTTTTCTCTGCTTTTCAGTTTTTCGATAATTTCCGGTGAAGTATATTTCTGGTTATATCTGGCCATCCTGGTGGCCGTCCAGGCCCGGCAAGCTACTGGTTCCGAGGAAATAGCCGATCTTAAAACCGTTAGCTTGAGCGAGTCGGACAGCGAGTCTAATCGCTCCGAAACAGCTCGGAAGTTTCAGTGGTTTAAGATCTGTTTAATTTTAATAGTCGGTTTTTTGGTCATCACTCAGATCAAAAAGCCGGTTCGCGCCTTACTGGCGGATTTCTACTTCAATAGCAGTTATTTTACTTTATCGAATCCGGAGAATGTTTGGACCGCCTTGAAGCTGGACCAATATCGCCGGGAGCAGAAGACTGATCCGGTGAGTCGGGATTTCTATGATCGTCTGTTGGCGGAGCGTTTAATCTCGATATATCCGAACTTGGATGACCAGTCGTCCCGTCAAGCCGGCCGAGAAAGATTGAAAGAGATTGACCTCTCCTTGGCTGGCAACGGTTATCAAAATCTATTTACTAAAGCGAAGATTAATCACGTTTTAGACGATTCTGTCCGCGCTAAAGTATATCTCGATCAGGTGATTGCTCTGTCGCCCGCTTGGCCTCTGAGCTACATCACCTGGGGTTCGCTAGCTGAATCCCAAGACAACCAGGTGGAGGCGATCGTGGCCTATCAGCTCGCCCTGATGAATATCCCGGCATCCGATGACGCCCGGCTCAATGATCAGCATCGCCGGGTTGTAAATGGATATCGTTATTATTTGAACAATCGTCTCGCTCTTATTTATGAGGGGCAAGGGAATCATCAGGCCGCCGAGAAATATTTTCAGTACGCTGGTCAAAATATAAAATAATTATTAATTATATGGATATTTTCATTCCTATCATAGTTTTCGGATTCGGTTTGATTATTGGTAGCTTCTTGAACTGCTTTGTCTGGCGTCTTTATAAGTCTGAGACTTTGGGCGGCCGCTCGTACTGCCCTAAATGCCATCATCAGATTAATTGGTATGATAATCTTCCGGTCCTGAGCTTCTTTTTGTTGCAGGGACGCTGTCGGTATTGTCGAGAGGCTATTTCCTGGCAATATCCGTTAGTGGAATTAAGTACCGCCCTACTATTCTTGGCCACTTTTATGATTGACTCGGCGATGCCCGATCTCGCCTGGCTCTTGGCACGCGATTGGCTGTTTATTTCTGCCCTGACGATCGTCTTCGTTTATGATTTAAGGTGGCAGCTGATTCCGATGAATGTGGTTTGGGCGACGGGTATTGTTATTTTCCTGCTCAGCGTTATCTTGGGAGCCGTTTGGTGGCAGTTACTAGTTTATGCGGCCATTGGCGCCGGTTTTTTTCTAATTCAATACTTGGTTACCAAAAAACGGGGCGTCGGTGAAGGCGACATTTGGCTCGGCGCTTTGCTCGGTTTATCTTTTCCGACGGTTAGCCAGCTGATGCTGATTCTAGTGCTTTCTTATGGCCTGGGGTCGATAGTCAGTCTGGGACTGCTAGCGCGACGGAAAAAGGGCTGGAAATCACGGATTGCCCTGGGGCCGTTTTTAGCGATTGGCGCTATTATTACCCTAATCTGGGGTGAACGGCTGATTAATTGGTATCTGGGACTTTTTTGAGTGGTTTAACGGCCGGAAAAGAATTGTTAAATCTCCAGAAATTTTGTATAATATTAACAGCAATTATTTCTAATAATATTGTCATATTTTTATTTAAAGACTAAATTTTTCAATCCTATGAAAGATAACGTTATTGCCGGCCTTGATATCGGCTCTACCTCTATCCGTCTGGTAATCGGCCAACGGATTGCCGGTCCGGCCGGTGAAGAATTACAGATTATCGGCGCCGTTTCCGGTTCGACGGCTGGAGTGAATCGCGGTATCGTCAATAGCATTGAGGAAACGACTTCTTCTATTTCCGCGGTTTTGGAAAAGGCGGAAAGACTAGTCGGCGTACCGATCACCAGGGTCTGGGTGAGTATTAACGATCCGCATATCAAATGCGAGCGGTCAAAGGGCGTCGTCGCTGTCGGCCGTAGTGATGGTGAAATCAACGAAAACGACGTGAATCGGGCGATTGAAGCGGCTCGCGCCTTAGCGGTACCGGTCAACTACGAGATCCTCCATGTCATTCCTATCAAATTCAGCGTTGATAATCAGACTGACGTTAAAGATCCGATCGGCATGAATGGTATCCGTCTGGAAGTTGAGACTCTGATTGTCCAGGGTTTGAGTACGCAGATCAAGAACCTGACCAAGGCGATTTATCGCACCGGGTTAGAGATCGAAGACCTGGTTATCGCACCGCTGGCCGCGGCTGAGGCGGTTTTGAGCACTAAGCAGAAAGAACTGGGCGTCGCTTTGATTAACCTCGGTTCGTCGACGACATCTCTAGCGGTATATGAAGAAAGGAATCTTATCCATACGGCCGTTTTGCCGTTAGGAGCGGAGCATATTACCGCCGATATTGCTATTGGCTTGCGTTGCCCGATTAATTTAGCGGAGCGGGTCAAGCGGGAATACGGCACTGCTTTGCCTGATGAAGTGGAAAAGAAGGATGAAGTTGATGTTAGCCAGCTGGTTAAGGAAGAAGAAGTGAACGACGATATCAGTCTGGTCTCTCGCAAGTATCTATCGGAGATCATCAACGCCCGGGTCGAAGAAATTTTTGAAAAAGTTGATAATGAATTCAAGCGCATCGATCGTTCGGGCATGCTGCCGGCCGGCGTGATTTTTGTCGGCGGCGGTGCGGAGCTGGAAGGGCTGGTTGAAGCGGCCAAAAAGAAATTGCGCTTGCCGGCGGCCGTCGGACTCGCCAAGAACATCAACGTTGTCATTGATAAAGTAAAGAATCCGGAGTTTTTAACCGCTCTCGGGCTGGTTATCTGGGGTAGCAATTTAGAAATGGATAATAATACTGGTAATCATAAAATTTTTCAGAAAAGCTTGTCGGGAATTTCTGACAAGGTTAAGGGGCTATGGAATAAGATCATGCCCAAATAGCGAATAAAATTAATCAAGATAACTTTATGGCTGAAATAAAACCAGAAATTGAAACTTTTGCCAAGATAAAAGTCGTCGGCGTCGGTGGCGGCGGCGGCAGTGCTATCAATCGCATGGTAACCGGCGGCATCAAGGGTGTCGGCTTCGTGGCTGTTAACACCGATGTCCAAGCGCTCCATTATAATAAAGCTAACGAGAAAATCCATATCGGCAAAACTGTAACGCGCGGATTGGGCGCCGGTATGAATCCGGATTTGGGGAAAAGCGCAGCCGAAGAATCGCAGAATGAAATCAAAGAATCTCTCAAGGGTTGTGATATGGTCTTTGTTACTTGCGGCCTGGGCGGCGGTACCGGATCGGGCGCTTCGCCTATCGTGGCTCAGATTGCTAAGGATGCCGGAGCTCTGACCGTGGCGGTCGTTACTAAGCCTTTTATGTTCGAAGGCGGCCAACGCCGGAATATTGCCGATCGGGCTTATGCCGAACTGGCCGATAAGGTCGATACTATCATCACCATTTCTAATGATAAGCTCTTACAGGTAATCGATAAGAAAACGCCGCTCTTAGAAGCTTTTAAGATCGCCGATGATGTTTTGCGCCAAGGAGTGCAGGGAATCGCGGAGATTATCACTGTTCCGGGTATCATCAACGCGGACTTCGCCGATGTCAAAGCGGTAATGTCTAATGCTGGCTCAGCTCTGATGGGTATCGGTCAGGCTAACGGAGAGAATAAGGCCGTTGAAGCGGCCAAAGCAGCCATCAACTCTAATCTATTAGATATGTCGATTGACGGTGCGCGAGGGATTGTCTTTACTATCACCGGAGGAGTTGACCTGAGCATGACCGAAGTCAGTGAAGCCGCCAAAGTTATCACCTCGGCCGCCGATGAAGATGCTAAGATCATTTTTGGGGCAGTTATCGATGAGAAGATGAAAGATTCAATTAAGATTACGGTCGTAGCGACAGGTTTTGACGGCCATGGCAAGAGTCAAAAAAGTGAGATTTCCAAGGCTTATACCCCTACCTCGTTTATAATTGAGAAAGAGCCGGAAAAGGAGGCCACCAGCAGTGTTACTGATAGCGATAAGAATAAAGGGAAATTTTCGGTTTTTAGGAATTTACCCGTTAAGCCAGCTTTAGAGAAAAAAGCCGAAAAGCCAACCGTGGAGGAGGATAATGATTTGAGCGTTCCTGCCTTTATTAGGAAAAAGATGGGATAGAATGGGGTAGAAGCTGTCCAGAAAACGATTAAATACCAAGTAATAATTACAAGATAGTAAGAATTAAGAATCCGGCGCGGCTACGCCGGGTTCTTTATTAAAATTTTTTGTTTTTTCTGTGGATAACTCCAGATATTTTTTATATTTTCTTGAAAATTAGCTTAATTGACCGGGAGGTAAAAATTTGATAAAATAGTAATAGATACAACATTTAGTGGTCTCTTTTTTAAAAAGGCCACAAAATATGGGATTAATGCCCAAAATATGAAATGTCCAATCTGCTACTTTCCCGATACTAAGGTAGTCGACTCTCGGGTAGCGCCCGACGGCCTGTCAATCAGGCGCCGCCGTGAGTGTCTGAAGTGCGGTTTCCGCTTCTCGACCTATGAGGAAATCGAATTATTAGATTTAACAATCGTAAAACGGGACGGCCGCCGGGAATCTTATAGCCGGGAGAAGCTAGTGGGCGGTTTAAAGAAGTCTTGCGAGAAACGGCCGATTACTGAAGACCGTTTCAAGCGGCTCATTCACTCGATTGAACGTGATTTGCAGCGCCTGAAGAAAACCGAAATTACTTCCAAGCAGATTGGCCAAGCCGTTATGAAGAACCTAAAAAAAATCGATCCGGTCGCCTATATCCGCTATGCCTCGGTTTATGAATCGTTCAAGGATGCCCATGAATTCCGGAAAGAATTGAATAAGCTTATTAAGGAAAAACAATAATTAAGTTAATTTTGCCCTAGCCTAGGCTGCGGGTGACATTCCTCATATGTCTGAGATTATTTCCAAACTAATTAAAAGGTCCGGTGAAATTGTTGATTTTGAACAGGATAAGATCATTAGAGCGATCTATAAGGCCGCTCTGGCAGTGGGCGTCGATGATCGCCATTTAGCTAAGAAGTTGACCGATCAGGTCGTCTTAAAACTGAATCAGAAATTCCATAAGAATAGTATTCCGGCCGTAGAAGAGGTTCAAGACATCATTGAGGAAATTTTGATCGAAAGCAAGCTGATCAAGATCGCCAAGGCTTTTATCTTATATCGCGATCAGCATCGCCAATTGCGCGATATCAATAAAGCGACCTCGGATGATAAGTTGATGGAGGACTATTTAGGTCGCGCGGATTGGCGCCTGAAGGAAAACAGCAATATGAGCTTCTCTGTCCAGGGTTTAAATAATTATATTGCTTCTTCGATTTCTGCCCGTTATTGGTTGAATAAGATGTATCCGGAGAATATCCGACTCGCGCATGTCAACGGTGATTTCCATATCCATGACCTTGGTCTCTTAGCGCCCTATTGCTGTGGCTGGGATCTGAAAGATCTCTTGATCCGCGGTTTTCGCGGGGTCAATGAGAAGGTCCAAAGTAATCCCCCAAAACATTTTCGCAGTGCTTTAGGTCAGATCATCAATTTCTTTTATACTATGCAAGGGGAGGCGGCCGGCGCCCAGGCTTTCGCTAACTTTGATACTTATCTCGCGCCGTTTATCCGTTATGACAACTTAAACTATAAGGAAGTAAAACAGGGACTGCAGGAATTCATGTTTAATATCAATGTCCCGACCAGAGTCGGTTTCCAGACCCCTTTTACCAATGTCACTCTGGATGTTATTCCGTCTCCGATGATTGGCGAGGAGAACGCTATTATCGGCGGTCAGCCGATGCCGGAGAAATATAAGGACTTTCAGCCGGAAATGGATATGTTCAATCAGGCTTTTGCTGAAGTTATGCTCGAGGGAGATTCGACCGGCCGGGTCTTCGGATTTCCGATCCCGACCTATAATGTCGACAAGGAATTTGATTGGGACAGAGAATGTCTGAAGCCAGCCTGGGAGATGACAGCCAAGTATGGTATCCCGTATTTTTCCAATTTTGTTAATTCGGATATGAATCGCGATGACGCCCGGTCGATGTGCTGTCGTTTGCGTTTGGATAATCGCGAATTACGTAAGCGCGGCGGCGGATTGTTTGGTGCTAACCCTCTCACCGGTTCGCTGGGGGTGGTAACCCTGAATTTGGCTCGTTTGGGATATTTATCAAAAAGTAAGGAGGAATTTAAAGAAAAGCTAGGCCACCTCATGGAATTAGCCAAAGATAGTTTGGAGATAAAAAGAAAGATTATTGAACAATTTACTGACGATCGGCTTTATCCCTATTCTATGTTCTATTTGGATAATATCCACGCCCGATTTGGTTCATATTGGCGCAACCATTTTTCCACTATCGGCATTAATGGCATGAATGAAGCGGTCCTTAACCTGATGGGCAAGGATATTTCTACTCCTGAAGGACATGCTTTCGCCGCTGAAATCTTAGATAGTATGCGCGAGAAATTGATGGATTTCCAGAATGAAACCAACAACCTCTATAATCTCGAGGCAACACCGGGAGAAGGCTGCACCTATCGCTTTGCCAAGAAAGACCAGCAGCTTTACCCGGGTATCATCTGCGCTAATACCGAAGCGGTTAAGAAATATAATGCCGATCCCTATTATACTAATTCTACTCATTTGCACGTTAATTTCACTGATGACATCTTTTCCGCCCTCGACCTGCAGGACGATCTGCAAGTTAAATATACCGGCGGAACAGTCTTGCATGGGTATTTGGGCGAACGTCTGCCTAACGGCGAAGCTGCTAAAAAAATTGTGAAAAAGATAGTTGAAAATTATCGTTTGCCCTATTTTACCCTGACGCCGACCTTTTCTATCTGTCCGAAACACGGTTATCTATCCGGTGAGCACAAATATTGCCCGAAATGTGACGAGGAAATCGGCTATCAGGAACAATCGGCCGTAGAAACCGAAGTTACCGCCCAAACTGCCGCCTAGGCGTAATTTCTTAGATTGCCTTTTACTTAAATTTTATTTATAATATTACTAGCCGTTTCTCGTAAACGTGCCAGTAGTCGAGATCATATGAGCCCAATTCAAACTCAGAGACAAGAGTGCATCGTCTATAGCCGCGTCGTCGGCTGGCTGACTCCGGTGAAAAACTATAATCCCGGCAAAGCTTCGGAGTATAAAGATCGTAAAACCTTCAAGGTCGTTTCCTAATTGTTTAATTATCTTGCCTTAATTTTATGATTATCGGTGGTTTGGAGAAATTGACTCTTCTCGACTACCCCGATCATCTGGCGGCGATAATATTTACTCAGGGTTGTAATTTCCGTTGTCACTTCTGTTATAATCCCATGCTTGTCCTGCCCCGAGAGGGAGCGGACGAAAAAAATATTAAAAAAGAAAAAGGTTTTTCCCCAATTTCCCCTAAAGACCTTTTTCTTTTTTTAGAATCGCGGCGGAATCGTTTAGACGGGGTAGTCATTACCGGCGGAGAACCGACTTTACATGCGGATCTCCCGGTTTTTATTAAAAAAATAAAGGCACTCGGCTATCTGGTTAAGCTGGATTCCAATGGCACTAATCCGGAGATGTTGAAAGCGCTAATCAAGGATCGGCTGATAGATTATATCGCGATGGATTTAAAGGCCCCGCCGGATAAGTATGAATTGACGACCAACGTCCCGGTCAACTGTAATAATTTGGCAAAAAGTGTTAAAATTATAAAGTCGAGCGGTCTACCGTATGAGTTCCGCACCACCGTCGTTCCCGGACTGCTCCACAAAGAAGATTTTAAGGTGATGGGCGAATTCATCAAAGGAGCAAGTAAGTGGTATCTGCAGAATTTTAAGTCCGATACTGATTTGGTAAACAAGCACTATCAAACTAAAAAAGCCTACACTAATAAAGAAATGTCGGAATTCGCGGCCATCGGCCGACAATATGTCGACCTCTGCGAAGTCCGCGGTTAATCTATGGCCGAAGATACAAATAAGCCCTTAGCTGCGGCGACGCCCAATCAGGCTGATATTCTCAAGCTTCTCCAAGCCAATTTGGTCCGGAGCGAGGAAATCTTGGGCAAGATCAAATTCATCAAAAAATACATTTTTTGGCAGCAAACCTGGGGAGCGGTGCGTCTCCTGATAATTGCTATTCCGATCATCCTTGGTTTTATTTACTTACCACCTTTGATTCGAGATAGTTTGGAATCTTATCGCGGCCTTTTTAATTAGTCGCCTTTTTTACGTGATTATGAAAGATATCGCTGTTTTTGCCCAGACAACCTATCGTAACGAATTTAAGAAATTCGGCATCAAGACCGACGATCGTCGCCGGCATATGTATTTGATTGGGAAAACCGGTATGGGTAAATCGACCATTCTGGAAAATATGATTGTCGACGATATCCGAGCCGGCCATGGCGTGGCTGTTGTCGATCCGCATGGCGATTTGGCGGAAAAGATCATCGAATATATTCCCAGCGAAAGGATCGAGGACGTCGTCTATTTCAATCCGTCCGATATCAATTTCCCAATTGCTTTTAATGTCGTCGAACAGGTCGAAGGGCACCTGCGCCATCTGGTCGCTTCGGGCTTAATCGGCGTTTTTCAGAAGCTCTGGGCGGATTCCTGGGGACCACGCTTGGAATATATCTTGCGCAATGCCATTCTAGCTATCCTTGATTTTCCCGGGTCGACACTTTTAGGCGTTGTCCGGATGCTATCCGATAAGAATTACCGAAAGCGGGTCGTCGCTAATATCAAAGATCCGGTCGTTAAAGCTTTCTGGGAAAAAGAATTTTCCGGCTATGCTGATAAGTTCGCCTCCGAAGCCGTTTCCCCTATCCAAAACAAAGTCGGACAATTTCTCTCGAGCTCGCTGATGAGAAATATCATCGGTCAGGTCAAGTCGGCAATCGACATCCGCGACATCATGGATAATGGCAAGATCCTGATTATGAATCTGTCTAAGGGCCGGATTGGCGAAGACAATTCCGCTCTATTAGGCGCCATGATGATTACAAAAATCCAGTTGGCCGCGATGAGCCGGGTCGATGTGCCGGAGAAAGAACGTCGAGATTTCTATCTTTATATCGATGAATTTCAGAATTTTTCAACCGACAGCTTTGCCAATATCTTATCCGAAGCCCGTAAATACCGTCTGAACCTGATTCTCGCCCATCAGTATATTGAACAATTGAGCGAGAAAGTGAAGCCGGCGGTTTTCGGCAATGTCGGCACGATGGTGGTTTTTAGAGTCGGGGCGGCCGATGCCGAAGAACTTGTCAAAGAATTTACCCCGACTTTTACCGAAGAGGACATTGTCAACCTGCCGAAATATGAGATGTATCTGAAATTGATGATTGACGGTATTGCTTCTTCTCCTTTTTCCGCTGCCGGCCTGCCGCCCTTAAGAGGTGAAGACAAGACCGGTAATACCGAGAAAGTAATCAACTACTCCCGAGAAAAGTATGCCACCGATAGGGAAACGGTCGAAGAGAAGATCATGCGTTGGCACGAAAGCTATGATGAAGATAGTTCCGGTCAGTCACTTAAAAGAGCGCCTTTAGCCGCCTCAGCTCCGTCGGCGTATAATCCGCCAAGACCCAGTTCGCCTATCAGATCTCTGGCTGGACAGCCTGCGTCCCAGGTAAAGTCTGCAGTGGCGCCAGAAGCCGTCTTCAGGCCACTTTCGGCAATTACTCCAGCCTTTTCCCCTAGCGCCTCGGTCCGGTCAGCCGCTCCAATTGGCGCACGGTCGAACTCGGTCGCCCCGTCTAATCGGATGGGTTCGTCAGCTAAGCCGGCGTTTAAGTTACCTAAGAATGGACATGAGGCGGTTTGTGCTAGTTGCGGACAAACGACGATTATCGCTTTCGAACCGGACGGCATCCGGCCGGTCTATTGTCGAGATTGCTTAAGCAAAAAAAAGGAAGAAAAACGCCAAGAAGTCGAAGCGCGCCGTTTAGCCAAAGAAGCAGAAAAGCGTCGTTTTGAAGAAGCACCGGCAGCGCCAATAGCGACGCCGACAATTTCTCTGGGCGATCTGAATAAAATTAATCCGGTTGATTTTCGCGGCAAAGAGTTAAAAGTCAGTCATGTAGTTAAAAAAAATGACGAGCCGGAAGATAATGGGCCGGCCAACACCATCTCTCATCACCCCGCGCCCGCTAACTATGTTGAGAAGAATCTGGATGAGGGGGAAGAAGTTACTATTTTACAGAACAATTTTTAGTATGTATTTATTTTTTGACACGGAAACGACCGGCTTGCCGAAGAATTATCAAGCGCCGCTTGATGATTTTTTGAATTGGCCGCGCATTGTCCAAATCGCCTGGAGCTTATATGACGCCGACGGTAATCATTGGGAGAGCTATAGCTATATTATTAAGCCGAACGGGTTTGTTATATCGGCGGAAGTAGCCAAAATCCATCGCATCACTCAAGAACGAGCGCTGGCCGAAGGCGTTGAGCTCCGGGTGGCTTTAGAACATTTCTTGCGTGATGTCCAAAGCGCTTCTTTTCTGGTTGCTCACAATATTGATTTTGACGAAAAGATAGTGGGAGCGGAATTATTGCGCGAGCAGCTGTCTAATCCGGTGGCTCCCGCCGCGAAAATCTGTACTATGCGAGCCAGCGCTTCGGTAACGAAGATTAATAACGGCCGCGGCGGGTATAAATGGCCTAATTTGACCGAGCTTTATAGCCATCTTTTTCAGAAAGCTTTCCCCGACGCCCATGACGCCATGGTCGATGTCCAGGCTTGCGCTGAATGTTTTTTTGAGCTAAGAAGAAGAGGAGCAATCTAATCTATGGATCAACCGAT
>Ga0172381_10003020_pt1 | contig 18106 bp, 5 predicted proteins | sample Leawel6488metaG_FD_119754 | JGI IMG/M metagenome (GOLD analysis project Ga0172381, IMG submission 119754) | Leachate microbial communities from a municipal landfill in Southern Ontario, Canada - Leachate well 64-88 metaG | ecosystem: Engineered > Solid waste > Landfill > Unclassified | place... | reverse complement strand
TATCAATTTAAAAATGATGTGTATTATGTATCGAATAAAGATGTGCCAATGTATGTTGTTACCAATATCAATTTAAACACAGAGCCATCAGAAAACTCATTTATCAAGGTTCAGTTTGCATTAGATGAAGGTAATGAATCAAAAGATTCAAATTACGACTACAGATATAGCAAACAAAATATTGTAAAGTATGAAGAAACCATCTTTGAACAAAAAGCTTATGATTTCTATTTGAATAAATTTCCTTCTCTTGTAAAATACTGTACGATATTCCCTGTTGTAAATAAACGTGTGGAATGTCGTTGGTTGGATATTACTGCATACGATGAAGATTTAGATTACGAAACATGGAAAGACTTTAAGTACAAATATGTAAATGGGACCTACAAGAAAAGTTCTAATAGTTTCAAATTCGATGGTACAAGTTGCTATTATAATGAATATAATCCATTCGAATATAAAATAGACTTAATTGAATATACAGGTATTGACCCCGATGAATGGGACAAATACGCTAGTTCTGAAACCGTCGTGAATAAGTTAAAAAATATCGGCTTGTTTATTAAAGGAGAAATCCAAGAAAACCGAAACAGGTATTATGAAAATCTTATTAAGATTAAACGTGAAAAACAAAGAGATTGTTCTGGTGGTACAGTAGGTTACGAAGCAATGTGTCAATATCGGGGTTTTGATGCTATTATTAATCTTAAATCTACCATTTCAAATATCAAGACTTCGGCAGGACCATCAATGATGTCTGAAGAATTTTTTAATAAGGTGGGATTAGATGTATATGGTAACGGAAACTGGACGTTGGAAGATTTTGATGACTACTACTATAACAATAGTGGTCGTATTTATAATGTTCAAGAAACACTGCAAACATTGTCTCAAGATGCTATGCAACGAATGGGAGAGATGCAACAAAAAATGCAACAAATCCAATTAAATGATAATTCGGTTGATTCTGGAAATGGAGATTTAAAGAGTCTTAAAAATCTTGAAGAACATGTTCCTAACGATTTATATGCTTTTGATTTAAGTACACCTAAAGGATTCGGATTTGGTGTCAAAGAAGGTTATATGTACATGTCTTGTTCTGGAGTTAGAGATTTCTATGTGGAAAGTACAATGAATGTTGATCTTCGCGATTGGGGAGATGATGATGGAGAAAGACATTATGATCATCGTGAATACACTGATTTGGTAAAATTATTTACTCCTAAGCTTCTTAAACGTGGTAATTACTATAAGTACGACAGGGACCTTCAGAATGATAATGTATTTACAAATCATCCTCCTATTGCACGTATGTATCCAAGATATTATGACCCAAATGATATAGAGAAGTGTTATCTTGAACATCCGAATAGATTGATTTATTCATTACCAGCGAATATTGGAAGTGAACTCGATACATGGAGAATGTTTCTTGTAAATAATAAAGCTGATTATGAAGGAGAATTATCTGGTATAAAAGAATTAACAGAAGGTAGAGCATTGCTTTTATTTAAAAAACTTTCTCCAAAATTAGTTTCAAATGGTTCTTTAAACATTAAAACAGACCTTACACAAATCACAGTTGGTACTGGAGAAAAGTTTTCAAAAGCAGTAACTCTTAATCTTTCTGCCACAGATGATTCAGTAGAGAGAGGTAGTTGTCAAAATAATTTATCTGTTATAGGAACAAAAGATGGTGTGTTTTATATCAGTCGTTCAAATAGAAAGATTTACTTTTCTGATGGACAAGGAATAACTGCTATTCTTGATGAAACTATGCGTTGGTGGTTTGATAAATACATACCTTACCAATTGTTGAAACAGGATTTATTTAATGATGTTTCATACGAATATGAAGATAACCCAGTAATTGGTATTGGTTTTTCTTCTGTATATAATCCTATGGATGATAAGGTTTATTTTAGTAAGAAAGATTGGGTATTGAAAGATGAATATTTGGAAGAAACAAAATATATCGGAGGAAATAAATTTCAACTTGCCGATTCTCAAGTAGTAAATCTAGGCAACGAAGATTACTTTGATGATGCTTCTTGGACAATGAGTTTGGAAAAGACATCTGAAGGATTGATATGTGTTTCATTCCATGATTGGAAACCTGAATTATCATTTTCTACATCAGACTCTTTTGTTACTACCAAAAATGGTTCAATTTGGTTACACGGAAAACGAACAGATTCTTTTTGTAACTTCTATGGTGAATCACATCCCTTTGAAATCGAATATATTAGTAGTGATAAAAATATTAAAGTAGCTACTGTAAAAAGTATAAATTATTTCATGGAGGTATTTGTGTACGACGAAAATGGTAGAGATAGATTCCATGTGCTTGATTCAAACTTTGATGAGGCTATCCTTTACAACTCTGAACAATGTAGTGGATTACTTGCTCTTGACCTAAAACCAAAAAATGATCCATTAAAAGAATTATCATATCCGATTGTTATGGCAGATAGAATTAGAATATTGTATTCTAAAGAAGAACAAAAGTATTCGTTTAATCAATTCTATGATATTGTGAAAGATCGCGGAGAGTTTGGTGAAGATAAACGCAGGCCACCAATATTTAGAACAAAAGCAAATGGGTATGAGAAGTCTTTAGTAGAATCGAATCTTGATTATTCTAAAAGTGAACTCGAACATAAAAAACTTCGTCACTATAAAACAGGGATTATCTTGAGAAAGAATGATTGTTCTGACGAAAATTATGTTGTATCTTTAGCAAGTTTATTGAAATTAACCTCTTTTAGATAGGATATAATTAGTATATTATAATAAATAAACTTTTGTGTTATGAACACTAATAAAGATATAGCAGGGCAGAATCAAAAGACAGATGAAATTATTTCACAAAGAAGAAACGCCTTTACGAATGCGATTAATGCTAATGTAAACAAGAGTATTTTGTTTGGTCTGAAAGAAGAAGATATTGCTACTTTTTTATCTCCTCGCAAGATGGGTGAAGGTGGTGGTTATGAAGCAGAATTAGCAAAATTAAGAGCAGGTGAAACAGAATTAAAGACAAGGTTTAATCAAGATATGCAAGCTTTGCAAGAAGCAAGTTTTAATAAATTTAAAACACAAAAGTTGGCATGGGATAAAAGTGATGAACTTGGTAAAGGAGTCGTAGGGGTCAACCCTTTACAACAAAAGGGTTGGTCAAATCTTCTTAGAGCATTCTCAGGTATTGGGCTTGATGCTCTTGCAAATATTGGAGAGAGAGTGACGAATGAATCTGATTTAAACGCAAAAAACAAATTATACAATCAAACTGTAGCTGAGAATTTATTTAACACTGTTTCAGCTTCAAAAGGATATAATACAATAAATCCTACTATTTCCGGTGTTGCATCACCGAATTTGACTGGATTCACGAATCAGTTTCAAGGATATGCAGCTTTAGGTGGAGATAAACAATCTACCTCTTTTCAAAAAGGTACAAAACTTGATTATGATGAAAACACATTAAAAGAATTAGACAAATTGGGTATTAAATATAAAATAGTAACTGAGTAATGTTCAACGATATTTACAACCAAGGGAACAATGTTAGACGTACATTGAAACCAACTTCAAGAACTCAAGCAGACCTTGAAGCAGAGAAAGGAGAAACCATTATTACCAACTTAGGCAATGATGTTAATACCGAATTTTATACCATCGGTGGTAAACCTCATTCTCAAGGCGGTACTCCTGTTAGTATACCTGATGACTCTTTCATCTTTTCTAAGGATAAAAAGATGAAAATAACCGATAAAGATATATTAGAATTATTCAGTATGCATGATAAGAAAAGTGGTTATACGCCAGCTGAAATATCAAAAAAATTTGATATGAACAAATATATCGCAATTCTCAATAATAAACTTGCAACACCTCTTGAGAAAGAGACTGCAAAATTAATGATAAAAAAGAATAATGAATCTCTTGGCAAATTAGCTGTCGTTCAAGAAAGCATGAAGGGATTTAATGAAGGTATTCCAGCTGTTGCTCAGACATTTATGGGTAAATATAACATTACTCCTGAAGAACTCATATCTGGTAATTTGTTAGGTTTCCAACGTGATATTTTAGAAGATCAAAAAAAGCAAAATGAAGATATGCTTATAGCTTTGAAGAATAGTATCATGCAACAAATGCAAGCAAAAATGCAACAGGATCAAATGCAACAATCTCAAGAGCAACCTGCTTTGCCCCAAGCAAAGAAGGGTATGAGTTTTATTAAAAAACAAAGAAACCCATTTGACCCAAAACTAATTGAAGAACTTGTGAAAGCTCGTTATTCAAAGTCTACTATTGCTCAATTAGAAAAAGAAGCAGATAAAAAAGCCGGTTCTCAAAATTATGTATTGAGAAATGGCAAACTCGTCCCTAAGAGTGCTTGGGAATTAAATCCTAATTATCAGTATTCTAAAGGTCTGAAAATTGGTGATTATGATTTCAATAATGAGTTTGCAACAATCAATGCTTACATGAGTGATCCTATTCAAGAGGAGGCGATGCGTAAGCATTTTAACGAAGTTAATAAAGATAGATTGTCAAGTCCTTTAACAATAGAACAATTTAGAGACTATATTTCAAAATTTCAAGAAGTTACTCCAGAAATATACACTTTGCAACACTCGAAAAAATATGAAGGAAAGACTACTGAAAAAGAAGGTACTGAGCACTTTTATAAACAATATGAAGACTTAATCAAAGATCGTACAGATAAAGAAGAAGCTATTCATTCTTTTCAAGGTTTGCATTTAGCTCTTGCAACAAAAGGTAATCCTTGGAAAAAATTAAAAGCTTTTGGTGCTGCTACAGGAACAAAAGATGGAGATGCTGTTGATATTGAAGGTGCTGGAAGATTCAGTAAAATGGGTAAGATGGGAGATCAAACTGGTAATGAAACTATTGCCATGGCTGAATCTGATGAAGAAATAGCGTTGCCTGAAATTCAACCTGAATGGGAACATTTTAATCCTCCTAAACAAGATGACATTGCTCCTTTCTGGACACAGGATATGAATAATCTTGGTCTAGCTTTAGGAAATAGATTAAATATCTATAAAGGGAAACCTTGGCAAGCTCCTCTTGAATACAGTGAAATTACTCCTCAATTAGTTGATTATCATCAAAGAGCTGCCGATGCTTCATCTGCTTCAAACGCTCTTGCTTCCGTTTTAGCAACTCAAGGAGATTTGAATGCTTTCAATTCAAACGCACAAGATATAGCAAATACTTTATATGGTGAAGTAACGAAAGCTCGTGCCGATGAATACAATACTAATGTCGGCATTATGAACCAGTTTGGTCAAACACATGAACGAGAAAGAAATAAGAATGCTGCAAACCAGATGGCTTTGCAACAAAATAGGTATGACCAACAAACTATTTTCAACCAAGCTTTCCATAATGAAAAGAACGCCGCTAATGCTGAAATCGTGGAACAATTCAATAACGCTTGGACTAATAGAGGAATGACACAATCAATGAATAGTCTATATCCAAACTTCAGAACAGACCCTATTGCTGGGACTGTTACGAAGAAAGCAGATACTCCTCTTGACGCAAAGGAACAACTTGATAAGACTACTCAAACCATTAATTTTCTTAGAGAGCAAGGAATCAAACTTGATAGTGATGCCGGCGTACAATGGTTTAAAGCATTATCAGGTATGCCCAACAAACCAAATTCTGATATTGAAGATCTTTTTCAACAATATGCGAATCTTATTGGTGGTCAACAAACGAAGAATCTTAGTGGTGGTCAACAAACGAAGAATCTTAGTGGTGGTCAACAAACGAAGAATCTTAGTGGTGGTCAACAAACGAAGAAACTTGGTGGACCAGCAAAAGGAAATAGAAAAAAAATTGTAATTTTGTAATATGGCAACTTACTTAAAAGACGTACAAGGGAATATCCCTGATATAGAAAAGTTTAATCCGAACTATACTTTTTATGCTAATGCTTTACAATCTAGGCAATCTGCTTATGATACAAACCATGAGAAACTAAACAATCTTTATGGTTCATTATTGAACGGTGGAATGTTTCGCGATGAGGATATAAAAAGTAGAGATGAATTTTTTAAGGCTATCAGCGATGACATAAAAAAAATTTCAGGTTCCGACTTGTCATCTCCTCAAAATGTAATAGCTGCCGAAAGAGTATTTAATCAAATACTCGATAACAAATATGTTAAACAAGATTTGTATAATTATCGTAAAGCACAATCTAAACAAAAGTACATTGACAATCTTCGTCTATATGATAAAGAAGGAAAATATTGGGAAGGTATGGACCAATTACTTAATTATCAAATCTCAGATTACAAAGAAGCTGATAGAGATTCTGCGCTTGATGTGAATATTGGTGATATTGCTGAAGGAGTAAATGTCAATGACCTTATTGCAAAGTCATTAAAAGATATGAATTTGGGCGATGTAGTCCAAGAGATAAGTGATGGTAATTATATAACAAAATATACTAATGGAGAAATAGCTAGAAGCAAATACAATATGGCTATCCGTGCTATTCTTATGAATGATGCTTCTGTTTCTTCTTTCTATCGTGCTCAAGGAGAATTAGCAAGAAGAAATGAAATACAAGCACTCCGTTCTCAAGGTATGACTAAAGAACAAGCTGCTGCTCAATATCGGTATAATACTACTCTTAGCATGTTAGATGAGAATGAAGAAAAGTATAGAACGGCATATAGTACATTGAAAAACGCTTTGAAAGATAAAAGTATTTCTCCTGAACAGAGACTTGATGGCAAAAGAACATTGGAAGCCTATAATAAAGAGATTGCAAAAATAGATGCTCAACAATTACGTCTAGGAGACGAAGCTTCAATGCAACCACAAGAAGTTCAAGACAACTATAATCGTTTGATGCAATTTCTTGATACAGAAAAAAATACATTGAAGAACGAAAGTAATTCTTTGAAATTAAAGAGTGGAGAAGATGTTATATCTCTTAGCAACATAGATGTTATTCTTGGTGATGCTTTTCTTAATAAAACGATCTCTGATTATACTAATTTGTATATCCAGAAAGATATGAAGGTGGAGAAAAGAGTAGACGAATATGGTCTTGAAGCTGTAAGATATAGACATGAATTAGAGTTAGAGGAAACGAGACAGGAAAATCGTAAAGAATTGGAACGAATAAAACAAGGAAATAAAGCGATTAATCCTGCTATAACTCCTACTACTGGTATACCTGGACTTTCAAATGATGAGAGTATAGATTATGATGAAGGTGAAATTGGTAGGTACAGAGACCATTCTTTGGAATTTAGATACAATGATGCTGTATCTAATTTATCAGCTGTAGTTGATGAAAGAAACGATTTTCTTGACAAAGTGATGGAGACTGAAACAGCTAAAGTTCAATTTAAGAAAGAATTTGGGTTTGATTACAAGAAAGAGAAAAAACAAGAATATCAACGAAGACTTTTGTACGATAAGATTCTCAAGAATCCTAAATCATGGATTCTTGAAAAAGATGCAGCACAGTTCACAGAACTAAATAAAAAACTTAATATTGCTGAATCAAAAAGACAAGGATCCTTAAATGAAGTAACAGAAAAAATAAAAACTATTCCTTGGAATAATCTACAAGGAAGGGCAGTAGGAAATGAAGGTTATTCACTCCTTGGTTATCTTGCAGAACAATTAGAAGTAAAAAATGGTAAGATTGTAGGATTTACAAACGATAAACGTAAAGACGATGCCGCTTATGTTAATACATATAAAGAACTCTTAAAATTGAGTGGATTAAAAAATACAAAAGAAGTTACACGATTTGACCCTTCAAAAAAAGTCTACAAAGATGGAATGGCTATTCCAGTTTCTTATAAAACAAAAGAAGTTATAGGAGACGATTTTATTATAGCTTCACGTAACAAAAAAGACAAAGCTAAAATTGGTGTTTATGAAAACACACAGTTTGTTGGTACCGATGACTTTGAGACACAGATGAATAACTGGAATAATATGGATGTCTATCTTGGAGAGTCTGGTAGAGCGATGACATTTTCATTATTAAACGGTGCTTTAGGTGCATCTGGTACTGCTACTGGTTGGTCTAATTCAAGAATGATTACATTCAATGATAACGTAAATAGTGAATCGTATTCTGAATATCAACCAATTAAAACAAAGATGGATGCAAATCTTAATAGTGAAACTGTCTATGATGAAAAAGGAAGTAAACTAGAAGGAGATGACTTGGAGAAAATGAGAAAATCTTTCATGTCTGGTGCCGGAAATACTACTGGTACTCTTTCAATTACATCTAACAATGGCGATCCAGAAAAAATTTCTGTTAAATTCACTGCTGGTGATACTGGTGAAGTTTACTTCTTCAATATGCCAAAAACAGTTTTAGATGAAACTCCACGTTTAACTAGAATGTTGGAGTCAAGTAAATATTTTAGTGGTAACGAAGATATAACAATCAGACCTACACAGATGAATGGAGAAAGCGTTACTATAAGAGGTAATAAATTAATCTATGCTGGCAGAGAAATTCCTAATTTTCAACTTAATTTTGACCAATATGACCGCGTGGGATTAATAGAATATTGTATAAATCGTCTTGCTATTGATGCAAATAGAAACATTATAATAAGATAAACTAATGGCTGAACCTATATCACAAACAAACACACCTACAATTGTCGCTAATGTTGATAAAGGATTAGCTAGTGGAAATGCTTCTTTTTGGGAAAATGCAGCAAGACTTAATTCTGCTACTCCTTTAAATGCAGCAGAAAGTCCAGAAGCATTTAAAGTCTACCAAGATATTCAACAGAACCCAGGAAGATTTATTTCTAATACTTTTGATAATTTCTCAGGGTATGAAAAACAGGTATTGCAAAAAGCAACTATCGAAGCAAATAATAGTGCTTTAAAGAAACGAGATCCTTATATTGATATTCCTCGTGCTACACCACATTCTGTAGAAATATATAATCCTGATAAGATTGATACATTTTTACCTCGTTATCAGAATTGGGATAGAGGTCTTTTTGAACAATTAGGTTTCGACCCTAATGGTGGTAATGACGAACGATATAATGCAAAATCAACTGCGTTCATGAACTTTAAGAGAACCCTTAAAGGAACCGGTGCTATTGCTTTAGAAACAATCGGACAGAATTTTGTTTCTTATGACGATATCCCATCAGTATTGCCCGGAGTCGATAAGACAATTGATATACAACAAGCATCAATGGCAGACAAAGCCGTAAAGTCTATCATGTCTCAATATCAACTGACTCATGGTGGTAATGCTGCTGAATATGGTAATGACATGATGCAAGCTGGTTTTACTATAGGTAGTGTCGGAGAAGCAATTATAACTTCTATTGTTGCCGATGCAGTTCTTCTGGCTATGACCCCTGAAACTGCCGGAGCAAGTGCTGGTGCTGCCGTTGTTACCACGGCTGCAAGATTCGCTAATGTGGTCAAGAAGATAAAAAATGTACATAAACTCATGGAGATTTCCAAAGCATCTTCTACTATTGGTAAAGTTGCTAATGCTGCTGGGAAATTGGGTTTTGCTCCACGTACAATTGGCACAATAAGAAATTTTGGTAGTATAGCAAAAGCTGGAGGAACAATAAGAGCTACTGGAATGCTTGGTGTCAATATAGCTACTGACTTAGCAATAGCTGGTAACTTCACTGGAGAAGCCGGTCTTGAAGCTGGTGCTACCTTTAATGAGACACGCGATAAATTAATTGAACAGTATATTAATATTAATGGTTATGAACCAAAAGGCGAAGACTATGCCGATATATTAGCAAGAGCAACGACGGCTGCACAGAAAGATTATAACGTAAACGCCTATATGCTTTATGCAGCAAATAAGTTAAACATGGGTCTTTTTGTAAGGCCACACATGGCAAAGATTGGTTATGCACTTGGTAGATATGATGGAAATATAATTGACAAAGGTGTTAAAAATCGTTTGATTGGTCGTTATGCTGAATATGAACACGGTCGAGGTATTCTAGGTATTCGTAGAATGGCTGAAGACATAGAAAAAGTCGGATTTAAAAAAGGATTTCTTAAACCTGCCGGTGTTTGGATTGGTGAGGGTGCAGTAGAAGGCTTACAAGAAGTATGGCAAGAAGTCGCAACTCAGTCGATTCAAGAACACTCTATTGATGATTTTTTACATGATAATGATAAATTAGCTGCGGTTGGTTCATGGATAGATTATATCAACGATGCACATCAGCAAGTATGGGACACTGAAGGAACAAAATTATTCCTTATGGGTTTTATGACACAAGCAGTTACAATGGCCCCAATACAAACAATGCAATCTATTGTTGATGCCGGAGGTAATGCTATACAGGGTAGACCACAAGACACTTCTAATGTTGGTGGTTGGACCATGGACAAAATTGAAAATTTAATTCACAGAGTAAAGGGGAAAGAGGAATTTGAGAAATATAAAACTGAGAAAGAAAAAAAATTAAAACAGACCAAAGATATTATTTCTAAACGTACTGAGATTTTAAATGAAATAAACAAAAATCCTGATTTGCTTTTTAATCCTATACTTCAAAATATGCTTAGCGTGCATGATTTCGATACCGCACTAAAGGAGATGGAAGCAAATGATATGGATGCTACTAAAGTATACCACGACATCAAAGACGAGGCTTCTTTTAAGTATCTGCAAATGCTTGTTCAAACTAATCAAGTCGATGCGTTCAAAGATACCATCCGTGATATAAAAGCAAATACGACAGAAGACGATATTAGAAAAACATATTCTTCTTCTACTTTGACAAAGGTTCAGTATGATAAAATGCTTGATAAGTACGTTGAAAGACTTGATAGAATAGAAGAAAGAAAACGTAATGCTGACAATATGTTTGTGAATATTTATCCTACCGGAAGTGAATTATCTATAGCTTTTGAAGGAGCTAAATGGAGTTTTATGTTAATGGGTAATAGATATGACCGTGCGTTAGAAAGAATGAACAAAATGTATTCTTCAGTATATGATGAGAAATTTAAAGATTCTCTTGATAAAACTGTTGATATAACAACATTTGATTCTTTGTTTAAATCTGATGTCCGCGGAGAGTACATAAAGTCTCTAGAAACAAATATTGCATTAGCTACAAGTTCAGATACTAAAGTAGTGACTGATGAATTACGTTCCGAATTGCAATTACAAAAAGATAAACTTAATGTACTTCGACAAATAGATAGTGCTGTTAAAAATTTTGAAAAAGAGAAAGATGGTAAAAAGTTCAGCAATGAAATAAAAAAACTGTTTAGAGAACGTATTGCTAAAGGTTATGATAAAAAATTTTCTAATAAAGAATTAGACATCTTAGCAAACGCGATTACTGACTATACTGTACTTGGTTTTGAAGCAAAAGGCTTAAATGAGAATATCTCTATTCTTATGAATGACCAAGATGTTTACAATAATATTGTTAATAAAGAATTCGAGTTTTTCGAAAAACTTAAAGAAAACCATGGTATTCTTATTGATAAGATATTGAATGCTACATTAAAGCATAACGCTTCTCAAGTAGTTCAAGTTGCTCTTGATAAAGCTGGTATTAAAGTTGCTATTACTCAAGATGGATTAAAAGCAATGAATGATAAAGAGCAATTACCACTAAGAGATAACTTTATCCAGTACAAAGAAGTTGATGGGGAATTTAAACACGAAGCACTTTCTGAATCTAACTATGAGAAAGCAATTGCTCTTATTAAACAGATTTATGCAGACAAAGGTATTATTCTAAAGGATTCTCTGATTTCTAAATCAAAACAAGATTACAGTGAAAGAGAAACCGGATCTCTTACGTCTACCGATGATATAATTAAACGCTTTGGACTAGATAAGCAAATAGTAGAAAGTAATGTTGGTCAAGTTGTATCATTAAGAAATTTGATTTCTGCAATAGAGAAAAGATTATTTAGAATAGATAATGATAAAGTCGGTGGCACTATTGTATTCTGTACAAACTTAGAAGAACCAGTAAAAAGAAAAGACGGAAAATTATTTATCGACATTCGTTTCTTCTCTAATAATTATGTTCAAGAACAAAATCTTAGCATTGATTCTTTTATTGAAGAAGAATTATATAAAAATTATCTTGGCAATATCGAAAAAGGATCTCTCGCATATTTAAAGATTGAACAACTTGTAGACGAAATTTCAAAAGCAAACAAAAAAGTATCGGGTGAAAATGTAATTGCTTCGTTCAGTTCCTTAATTTCTAACAAAAAATTATTATCTTCGCTTAATGAAGATTTGCGAAATGAACTTGATACATTCTTTAGCAATTTCAGAAAATTCGGAGACAATCTTACGAAATCGGAAAGTCCGGTAAATAAAGTTGTCGCTGATATTAAAAAGAGTGAAGAGAAATCAGAAGCTAAAGAATCAGAAGATATGAAAGCAATACATGAAATAAATCTTGATACTATCGACAAAGACAGTACAATAAGCAAAGAAGAACTTGTAAAAGAAGCATCTTCTCTCAAAGTAGAAGAACTTGAAGATTTTATCAAGAAGTATAGTTCTAATCCTGAATTAAAAGAAGCAATCTCTTCAGCGTTTGCCGATGATGAAGTAAAGAAAACTGCAATGGCTATTTTCAATAGAATAGAAAAAGAGAGTCAAGAATTTTCTCTTGATAATGCCATAGCCGCTCTTGCTTCATCTGCTGTTCAATCTTGTAAATAATAGCACTATGTCATATTGTATTATAAAATCCGAAACGGAACATGCTTTAGTAGTTGCTGCTCAATGCGTAGTAAGACTATTAGCTTCTACTAATAAATTGACTAAAGAGAATTTTTTCAGTCAGTGTGAAGATTTATTTGCAATGAAATTGATGTCTATCAAAGGTCTTGAAATGGACCCATTGGATGTAGCTTCTTATACACAGTTAGCAATGAATGTTGTTGCACAAACTGCATATTCTGATAGAACCGTTGCAAGGAGTATCATTCTTAATTCAGGAATGAAGATGGGGCATGCCAGTTTAAGTAACGTGATGAAAAAAATTTTTAGCGACCTTAAAGCTTACCAAGGAACAGAGGGATTAAAGAATGTTGGAACATATTTGATTGACAGGAATCATACAAGTTAATAAAAGTGTTTTTGAAGGAATCACTCCTTTAAATATGCTTTCTTATAAGGCTGGTGATGTTGTTTTTTATAACAATGCTCTTTATCAGGTTGCTGAAATAAATATTCCTGCATCATCGTCATATGTCGTACAAAGTATGACTTTAAATAAGTATAATTTGAAAGGTGAAGTAACAGATACTACTATAACTCTGACTCCTGATCAATGGAACTTCACAAAAGTAAATGCTAGTACCGAAGTAGTGGAGAATTTGCTTAAAACTCAAGAAAGTCAATCAGCACAAGATGTTAATGATACTATTGTACAAATAAGCAATAGTGCTATAAATCTTAGCAAGAACTTGACTGAGATTATAAATGCTTCTTCTGATCCAAAAGAAGCAGTAAAAGTTCTTGACCCTTTATTTGAGAAAAGAAAAAAACTTATTGCTCTACGTGATAAAATCTCCCTCTACAATGACTTATTAGAGTTATATGATAAAGATAACGAAGAAAGTAAAGAAACGCTTGCAGAACTTAAAAAAAACCTCAATATTGAAAAGTTAGAAATTGCTTATGATAACATTGATGGGTTCATTGATATTATTAATCGAGAGATTGATGCAATAAATTATGTTTTATCTGAACAAGGTTCTTTATTATACTATACTCAAAGTACAAGTGATGCTATAAATAAATCTATTTTAGAGAACCCTAATGATCCAAATAATCCTCTTGTGAAACAATTGAGTTTGTTTGAATTACTAGCACTCGACGATAGCATTTCTGATATAACGTTATCAACTTCTGATATTCAACCAAGAAAAGGTGAAGAAGTATTTAAAAGTGATGATGCGAGAATGCACGCTCGTATTGTCTTAGATGCTTTGCGAGTGTCAATACTCAAACATGGCGAAGCTCCTCCTTTACTCTCTGACCCATTAAGGACAAGAAATATGATTAATAGTCGTATATCTGATTCTTTGAAAATAAAAGGCAAGCAATTATATCTTTCACTTGTTAGAGTAGACAGTTTACCTTTATCTTATAGAGAAATAGCGTTGAAAGCATACCCTGAAGCTAAACTTGTCTATGTTTTCAAAATAAAACATCAAGATGGACACTCTGAAATTGTTGCTTTTCATAGAAGAGATCCAAAAGATTTAGGATTGACAGTACGCAGATTTGCTAAAGACAACCAAAATATTATAGAATCAGAGGTACCGGGATTTGAAAATTATTTTCCGGTTATACCTTTTTTTAGTATGTCTCGTTATCTTGATGGAACCAACCCGCGCAAATTAAAAGGAGAACCTGAAACTTTGACGGAAGAAACTAAAATAGAAGATTTCTCTGACGAATCGACAAGACTGGCATTACGTAAATTGTACAACTACCATTCAAATACATTTGGTAAAAGTAAATTTTCGATTCTTGATACTATTTCTTTATTGAAGAAACAAATCTATACTCAAGGTTCAATGATGGATTATGCTGCTTCAGGTGGAAATGTCATTCTTGACATAGACTATGTTACTGCTCCACCAAAACAAGAATATACGACTGCATCAAAAATAATTGATAGTACAAAAAAGCAAGAAGTTCGTGTAGTCAAAGATGATAAAGTTGGAACTCGTTATGCAATCTTTGAAGAAAGAGATGGTGTTTCCATACAACATACATTATTTAAGGCAAATATAGAAAAAGTCTTTGAGTTGCTTGGTATCTCAAAAGAAGATATTGCAACATTTGATTTTAGTAAAGAGCCTTATTTGAAAAAATTACAAGATATATATACTAATCCAACGAGTGAAGAAGAACCCGGAAGCAGAAAAGGTAATATTGGTTTCTTGTTTATGAAAGCTATTGGTGATGAAACAAAAGATTTACAAGAACAAGTTTTTATTTCTGGTTATCGAAAAGAAGAAAATGGTTCTTATGTCTCTGATCCAGAAAAACAAATCACTCTTTCTGATTTAGTTGGACTTTCTGATATTACAGTTAGTGCAGATGAAACAGGTAAGCTTAGACGTGCCTCTACAATACGTTTTGTCGTAGGTAATCAAACAAAAGAAAATCTTCTTAATTATAGAGAGGAGGTTTTTGGTGATAAAAACTTAATTGAGAAGAAAGAAGAAATTGCTGAAGGATTAAAAGAAACTACTGATGATATAAGCAAACCAGCGAAATTTAAACATGATAATGATTTTTTTAGAGGATTCTATAATCCAAATACTATTACTTTAACACAAGAACAAGAGGAAAAAGCATTAGAATGGTATAATAATAGTCCTTTGAAAAATGTATGTCCTTTCGTTGTTATAAAAGATATTATTACTAATGGTGTTGCTAAATGGAACAAACACGGAATAACTCTTTATAACGGTTCTTCTTTGGTAGATTTATATCATGAGGCTTTCCACGCTTATACACAAGGATTTCTTACTGAACAAGAAAGAAAACAATTATATGATGATGTGCGAAAGAAAGGTGGTGATTCTACATTTGTTGATTTTAATGGGAACTACACTACTTTTGCAAAAGCTTCTGATTTACAAATAGAGGAATTTCTTGCTGAGGGATTTAGAACATACAAACTTACTGGAAAAGTTGATAATATTATTTCTCCAGCCAAAGGATTCTTTAAACGGATTTTAGATTTTCTAAAGAAACTTTTCAATGGTAATCTACAAAAATCTATTAATGATCTATATAAGACAATAGATACTGGAAAAGCATTTGAAGGAAGAGAATACGGAAAAGATTTTGGCACTGGAGATTTTCAAAGAAGTATGTTTCTTGTAACAGGAGAAAAAGTAGATCCACAAGTGACCATTGATATTACCAATCTTGCTCATTCATTTGAATCACATTGGATTGCAAGTAAATTGGCAAATAACAACGAAGAAGGGTTCAATTATCTACTTAATTCGGCTTCTGCGAAGACATCTGAAAACATAGCATTGATGTATGGTTCTATGCAATTAAAGTGTCAGGAGGTAGCAAAGAAATTAAAAAAAGAAGATAATAGTCACATGTCTCAAGCAATTAGAATGCTTGCGAACAACTTAATAGATGTTAAAAATATCAATGGTTCTTTTAATACGGCAGTAAAAGATTCCAAACTTCATACTGTTCATGGTATATTACCATTTCTTTTATCTGAGAGAACAACAGGAGTAAAAGAAATTGAAGAAGATGTTTCTCTCGATGAAGAAGAAGGAACAGGTTCTTCAAGTATGAATGCTATGAAAAAGTACAGCAAGACTGGCGATGAATCAAGTCAGGTAGAATTGGCACAAAAAGAAATTCTTTGGTTACTGAATTTTATACCAAAATATAAAAGAGATGAATCTGGAGCTTATACTAATGAACGAACAGAGAATGTTTTAGGTTTGCCGGAAGTAATGGATTGGCACACTCTATTCAATGATATAGCAAATAACTTACATGATGTTTGCAATTTTGAATCATTAGTACAACAATTACGGAAACTTGCCGGCACAAATCCTTCCATACGTGATTTCATTGAAATATTCAAGATAAATGAAATTGATAGTTCTGGTACAGTTAATTCTGACATTGCATCTCTTACAACTGAAGATCAACTTTTGTTGCAATCAAAATTATATCAGACTTTCAATAAATACTTGTGTGAAATTTATAATTCTGTTTTTAGTAATAAGGAAAGAAAAAAAGAATACGATGACGAAGATGATGATTTCTTACTTGAATTGTATAATGAGACAGTAGATGATATTTCAGATATGCTAGATGATATGTACGAGAAAAACGAAAATGCCATCACAGCAAATGCTAGCATTACACAATTTAATCTTGCATCTCAGTATAGTAATCCAACAAAAGCTGTTTATGTACAGAAGGCTGCGAATGCTACATTCAGATTGTTAAAAGACTATGACAGCACTTTTGAAACAACTGGTACAGTAAAAACGAACTCTGACTTCTCTGTATCATTAGACATAGATACTATTGAAAAAACGGAAGAATATAATATTGTTTTTGACGATAGGCAGTTTGGTGCTGATAATTCTGATAATCCGATTGTTGCTCAAGCTTATATGAAACTAGCAAAGCATGTTGGTATAGAATTTTCTAATCCGATAGAAGCTCTTAAAATGATGTCAAATGAAAAAAGGATAAAAGATGAATATTTAGCATTAAAGAGCGCTGTTTCTAGAAGAAGTACAAGACCTGCTACTTTAAGGAATGATATAAAAGCATTCATTGCAAAAATAGAATTTAACACGGGTAACAAGAACTCAAAATATTCTGTAACTAATGCAGAGAACCATTTGCAATATGAAAGAACACTTAATAATACGGAAACAGAAATTTGTGCTTTATTAAATAATGTCAGGAATCTTTCTGAACTTGATAATATTCCAGAGTTATCATATTTGAAAAAACATGATTTGAAGAATAACCCTTTGATGAAAGTTTTATTTGATGATAAAGGCAATAGAAGAATAAATCAAGCAACAGGAGAATTTGTAAAGGTTGCCATGATTAACACATCTGGTTTTTCTAAGACTGATACGAAAGGAAAACGAATATCTGCAAGTGATATGTATCATGGGACAGCAGATGATACATTGATGGCAAAGATGGCTTTCTTAATAGATGGAATCATTACAGATTCTCAACATGCCGATAAAACAACAACTTATGCGTTTGTTGTACAGAACGAAAATTCTTCGATACCATTTGGTCTCTATTATTCTATCGGTAAAGCCGTAGAAGATATGGAAGTTTATTTCGTTGATCATGCAATGGAATGTTTGAGAGCAAAAAGAAATCTTGATAAAGATGTTATTGCTGACCATAATTATCTTAAAACATTGGCTAATGTTGAAGGAGAAGGAATGGGATTTTTCGCAAAGATAATAGAGAAAGATGCTAGAAAGGCTCTTAATGAATTATTAGACAGTTTAGAATCAGCAGATAATACTA